>ERZ808267.553-NODE-553-length-10836-cov-2.981820_pt1 | contig 10836 bp, 1 predicted proteins | sample MGYA00521241_ERZ808267 | MGnify/ENA primary metagenome ERZ808267 (study PRJEB31516, sample SAMN03275592) | gut metagenome | biome: mammalia-associated habitat; material: feces | host: Papio cynocephalus | place: Kenya | collected 2012-07-19 ... | reverse complement strand
GTGTGTGAATACTTTAATGTAACTTATGTTGCTCCACAAAATGATACTTATCCTGTATTGCGGGTGGGGTCTTCTAATCGTTATGTGCGGTATTTGCAATTTTTGCTGAAAACAAAAGGGTATTCCGTTGGTGCGGTTGATGGTGTTTTTGGGAATAATACGCAAAATGCAGTGCGAGCTTTTCAGCAAGCAAATGGACTAGATGCGGACGGCGTTGTTGGTAGGTTGACTTGGTACAAGCTCAACAATTTCACGCCTGAGGCAAGAACTATAAAGCGGGGAGATTATGGGGCTGAAGTTGAGTACTTGCAGCAAAAATTGTATAGCAAATTATATAATGTAGGAGCGATAGATGGTATCTTTGGGAGGCAAACGGAGCAAGCTGTAAAGGAGTTTCAGAGCGAAAATGGGTTGAGTGCAGATGGGGTTGTGGGTAAAAATACTTGGGAGTATGTCAAAAACGACCAAAAAACTCGCCCAGAACTCTCCTAAAAGCCGTTATTTATGTGGAAAAATCGCAAAAAGTGTAGTTTTTTGTAAAATATTTTGGCAAAGGGTATTGCAATTTGGGCGATTGTATGTTATAATTAAAATGTAATAAATATAAAGGCGGAGGGAAAAATATGTTTGCTGATGAGGAAAAGAGGGCTACGCAAGAAAACGAGACTAAGCGTGATTACTATTCTAGTTATTTTGACGACCTTGATAAGGAAGAAGAACAAGATGAAGTTGAAGTAAAAAAATCAAAGAAAGTTGTTATTGACGACCCAAAAGAGGAGGAAACTCCTAAAAAATTCGATTGGACGAATTTGGGTAACTTGTCGATTATTGCGGCGTTTGCAACCATTGCTTTGGTAGTTTTGGGCAAACTTTTTGTAATAATCGGTGCTGCCATTGTAGGATACGTTTTCTACTGGATTGGTGGACTCAGTTTGCTCGCTTCTTTGGGCTTGTATGTGGCTCAGATGATAAAGAATCATCAAGTCAAATTCGAGCCTCAACTGATAATCTTGATTCTCGCTATTGTAGCTCTTTTGATTTAGTTTACAACTCGCATTCGTGCGAGTTTTTTCTTTTTTTATTTCAAAAAATGAATAATTATGCATTTTGTTTGTAAAGTATTATACCTTGCGGCAAAATTGAAGTAATTTTGTGATTATTTTTAGATAAAAATTACGGCAATTTGGGTGTTTTAATAAAATTAAAAAATTTTGGCAAATAGCCTCAATTAATTTGACCTATTTTTTGTATTTTTGTATAATTAATGTGGATAATAAATTAAAGAGTAGTTTATTGTTACAAAAAAAATAGGCGAGGTTTATAATGTCAAGGAATAGAGGTATGTCGAAAGGAGTAAAGATTTCCATTATTATGGTTCTTATCCTTTTGCTGCTGGCTGGCGCTGTGGTTGGCGGTATTCTGATATTGGGTAATCATTCATCAGAATTACCTGATGTTGACCGCACTACAAAGCTAGAAGCGCCCAAAAATTTGGCGATTGATGATGATTGGTTATTGACTTTTGACAAGGTCGACAAGGCAATAGGGTATTATATACTTATTGACGGTCAAAAGAACTTGATGACCAAGGAAAACAGTGTAGATGTTTCGAGCTATGCTACGGTGGGTATGCACTCATTCAGTGTGCGTGCGCTGCATAGTTTGGCTAGTTTCCATTCGGATTATAGTGAGGTAAAGCAGAAAGCCAAGTACCTAACGCTGGATACTCCTACTAGCACGAGTTTGAGTTCGTTGCTATTTAGTTGGGGGCGTGTCGCTGAGGCAAAAAGCTACGAATTGCTACTCACTGATGACCAAGGCCACGAAACAAAAATGTATTCTACGTACAGTACAGAGATTAGCCTAGAAGACTATGTGGCTCAAAACCCTGATTTGATGTACTTTGACGTGCAAGTCAAGGCTTCGGCAGAAGATAGGGTTACTGGGACGAGCAATCCATACATTAGGGAAAGCGAGTACAGTGATAAACTCCGTTATTACAAAGCAAATTCTATTTCTGCCCCTGTGATTGTTGCAGATTTTGATGACACCACATATGTGGGGTCTACTCGTAGTATCAGCTGGGTGATTACTAGTGATGATATTAGTAGCGAGTATGTTGACCACTTTGAGGTGTGGTTGGACGGCAGAAATCTCAAAAATATACCATATGCAGAATTTAATGGGCTAAGCGATTATGTTTTTGATATGGGCGTTTATCCAATAACTGACACTTTGGGACAACACGAGATTTACATTTTGAGTGTTCCGAAAGACGGTATTGGGGCGACTTCGCTGCGTAGTAACACGATAAACTATATTGTGCGTGATAAACTCGCTAGCGTAGACGGCTCTACTATCCAAATCAACAAAGAGGGTTCGTACTTGGTTATCACGTGGGACGGAAATACTCGTGCTTTGGGATACTCAATTGAAATGCAGGGTAGGTTGAGTGCTAATGATGAGTTCCGTTCGTTCGAGGTAAAAAATGACATTAGCGATATGCGCTATACTTTGAGTTTGGATGGTATGCAGGCATCATTCCAAGAGGTGCGAGCGAGAGTGCGTGCTATCGGTCAGGGGTATATAGATGACGCTGATTGGTCGGAATGGAGTAGTCCTTATGGGACTGTTACAAACCTAAATTCAGTAGGCGATATTTCGGTAATTTCTAGTGATGATTCGGTTACGCTGTCTTGGGTGGGTCAAAACCGTAACGAATTGTACAAGCAGTATTTGGGTGCGTACTATATCCAAGTATTCAAGGTGGAATATGAGGGTGGTGTGCCAGTAACCAAGAATCAAGTCTACGAATTTAACATAGATTGCAGCATTGAATCTGTGGTAATTTCTGATAGAATGCGTGCGGCAAATCCTACAAATCCTATTCCTGCTGGTACATATTTGGCAACTGTAATTACTATGCCAAATGCTAGTGCTGGACAATATTACTTGCAATCTGAACCTGCCATTTCGGACGTCTATGAGTATAAAACAAGGCTCGCCACTCCGTCTGGAATTAGAGCGAGTCGTGATTTTACAACCACAGACAACCCTCTGACATTGAGTTTTGTTGGGGCTGTGGGTGCTATTAGATATGATGTAACAATTACTAATGACGACATTGACGCAATCAACTTCTCGATTACGCAGCCACTGGCGTATGAGTATGGAGATGTAGTGGTAGATACGACCCTTATGCAGCAGTATTTGGGCGCAAAAACGGAGCCTAGTACATACAAAATTGCAATCGTGGCTATCGCAGAGGAGGGGCAGACTGCTGTGCTAAATAGTACTGTTGGTACTGCTACTTATGACGATATGTTTAAGCATCAGGCGGTAAATGCTGATAGTATTCGCTTTAACCAAGCCGAGGGAAGTAACACAGTAACAGTTTCTTGGGACGCTGTGCCTACTGTATTGAGTAACACTGGTTATTCATACGAGTTGTTACGTGTGGGTAGCGATGGAGCTTTGATAACGACATTTACTGGTGATGCAACGGCTACTACCGTTGACTTGACAGCTAACCTTTACCCAGGACAATATGTCTTTGCAATACGGTGTAAAGAGATTGTTGGTAGATACTATGAGAGTGATACCACTCGTTCTAGCATTTATACATATTATTACAATATATTGGGTACGGCGAATATCTCGTTCTCGTATTTGAGCGATGAGGACAAGATTTTGGTTTCTATGCCGCACTTTGACCAAAATGTAACAGGTTATGCGATAAAGTTTGGTAATTCTGCTCCGCAAATGATGACGATTAATTCGGACGGAACGGTTAGTTATGTTGCCGACTTTACGCAGTTGCCACTGTATCAAAAAACTACTGTAACAATTCTCGCTGGTGTGAAATCTGTTGCTTCGGGTGTTGCCGAAGTGCAAGATTATATCAAGGCTATCAAGGAAATTTCGACTGAATTTACCAACGATTATTCGGTGAGCAGTGCAATTTTGGCAATTAACGAAAACAATAAGGTGCGTACTCTGACTATTACCTTGGCTAATGGGGCATTAGATTTTACTCGCCTCGTTGAATGGGAAGTCTTGCTGGGCGACCGCTCAATGCACAAGGAGCAAATCTCTGGGCAAGCGCTAAAACAAGTTATGACTCGCAACTTAAATGAGTTGATTGCGAATGGCGGAGATTTGGTCGCTGGTAAATATACAGTAAAAGCGACTGTAACGTCTACCTCGGGGCTAACCGCTGCGTCAAACGATGTGATTTTTGAGGTGTACACTACTTTGCCTGCGATTACAGGAATAACAACCGATACAGTGGATAACGCTTACCTACAATGGGACGTTGTAGATGGTGCAGTGAGTTACACGGTTGCAGTCAAGAAAAATGGCAATTCGGTTACCGATATAAAACTACTTATGGGCGAATATGTCGTAACAGAGAATGGTGTAAGTAGAGATGTAATCAGAGTCAGTACCGTTGATTTGTTTACACAAAAAGGCTTAGGCAATTATGAATTTACAATCACGGCAGAATCGGGCTCAGAGTATGTAAACCCTTCGGAGGCGACATACAACTGGAATCTAAATAAGCAGTTGGCGACCCCTGTTGCCTCAGTTTACAAAAATTCGGACGGTGTGGTATATGCACACATTTTGGTTAGTCAATTTGCGTCTAGTTATCGTGTGAGTGTCAAGGGAATTATGGAAAATGGTGCTGACTATGTGGTTACAGCGGATAGAGTAAACGCGCAGCAGTACCAAGACGTACTTTTGCCAGAACTAAAAGACGCAGGTACGTTCCTAATCTCGGTTGTGGCTGTGCCTGCTGCTAATGCTGATAGGGCGGAGAGCGACCCTTGTGAGATTAAGTTTACAAACGACATTACCGCAGACAGACCGAGTGGAATTGCTGCTACTCAAAGTGAAAATGGCGTAACGGTATCTTGGGAAGCGAAAGAGTATAGGGTTTGGTCTGTAAATGAGCAGAACGAAGTTTCTTCTGTTACTGTGCCTCAAAATGTGTCGATTACAGTATCTACCTTGACTGGCGAATATTATACTTATTCGGGGAGTGCTGCCGAGGTGTTGAGTGCTGGTAGTGCGGGTAACTACACCTTTGTGGCCAGTCAGAGCGAAATTGTGCAAGGGCTGATAAACTTCCTAAATGAGAAAAAACAAAGCACATATCTCGTTTACTTTACTGCAACTGCTGAGAGCAATTTGATTGCGGATAGTGCGCAAATTCCTACAAGGCTTGCTTATCAAGTAACCTTGGGGCAACCTACTCTAAAACTGCAAGGCGAGGGTAGGTTGGTAGAGGATGGCACTCTAAACTTTGCAGTGGGCAACCTTGATGCTGACGCAAATGGTGTAATTGACGTAGAGATTTTGAAAGAGGGCGTAGTTATAGTTTCGCTATACGCACAATCGACAAGCGCTAGTGGAAGCGAAAGGATATACACGTTGCACGGCGAGGATATGGCTGATTATGCTGGCTCGAATTACATTATCCGTGTGCGTGCCGCTCAAAACGGAATCTACAAGGCGAGTGCGTACAGTTCGACCGTTTCATTTAATTACGCAAAATATGTCGGTACAGTGAGTGGGGTAATTGTTTCGCAAGAATACACCGCTGCGACTGGCGAGGGCGAAACTGCTACTCCTGCTAGTTACAAACTCAACGTGAAGTTTGATGCGTTGAGTGTGGCTTGTACATATACTGTAACGATGAGTTATGGTGGGTTTACCTATGAATTCGTGCGTGGGGCTAATGCTACCGAATTTACACTAAACTACTCGGGTAACTCGGAGGCAAATGCTGCGTTGCAAGTGGCTTGGGGCGCTACTCCTCGGAGTGATTTGACCCTAGCGTTTGTGATTTCAGCAACACCAGTTGATACGACTTTTGCTGAAAAACAAGACACAAATTATGTTTATGCGGTAGGTAAAGTTGCCGCTCCTACAAACTTTGTATTTACTCAAAACGGTAACGAGGTTAGTGTAACTTGGGCAGGCGATGCAAACTATGCGTCTAGTGAGTATACAACGACTTACACGCTGAATATCACTTATAAAGGTAATTCTAGCACGACTGCTGCAACATTAATAACATCTGCTACCGTTACAGTAAATGGCGGCGATGTGCCAACATACACATTTACAATTCCTGACAACACTGCTCCATACTTGTTTGCTCTCGAGATTACAAATATTGCGGTAACAAGAGATGGTAGTCAAGTTGCTGTTTCTACTGATACTACTACTGCAAATTGGGTAAATACCCAAGAAAACGGAGATGCGAATGTATCGGTAGATTATAACCCAGACGAGGGTAAGTACTATGTAACGGTAAATCACGAATCTGGCAACGGTACTGTATTTGTTGGGCAAGAATACACCTTGATTATAGATGAAACTGCGATTTTCCAAGGTGTAGTTGCTGCAACAAACAGTAATAAAACTATTATAAGAATAGATGATACTGCGACCGCTGGCAAGTTGATGAATATTGCGAATGTCAGCACAACGGTTACCTACAAGTTGATAATTAGTGATGCTGTGGCTACTACGGTTGACGGTGCAAAACTGGTTGGTGTGCGTGGGACGACCCAAAGCGGTACGCTAGATATGCCGATTGTAATTAACCAAGCCCCATCAGTAATTTTGGATACAATCGCTGGTACTGCAAGTTGGGATAATGTAACAAATGCTACAAAATACCTATTTGTAATCAAGTCTAATAGTGATACGGTTTATTTTACTGAAATTGGGGCAACAGAGGGTAATATTATCCATAATTTTGCTGACGAGTGGAAAAAGCTCGCTGGTGGCGAGTACACGATTGAGGTGAGTGTCGCAAATGACCCTGCCAACAAGGTGTATGTTACTAGCAATGCAAAATTTAGTCAGACTGTTACCAAAAATAATGTAATGGTTTCTGCTATACCTACTTATACAACTTATGGTAACGGAAAGGGCGATTTTGTAACAAGCATTTCTTGGTCTTATGTGAACCCTATTGTAAATGAACCGCTACCTATCGAGAGATTTGAGGTATCGTTGATTTCTGTGGACACTGGTACGGTATATACTTTGGACAGTAGCAAGATTATTGTTACAAATAACACAACAAACTCTGACTATACGCTGACACTTTCGGGTAGAGATTTAACACAGACAAATTATCCAATAATAGGCTATGACCCAACGAGAACAATGCCTGTCGGCGAGTACGCTTTGGGCTTGGTGGTCAAAGCGGACGCAAATGACAAATATTCGCAAGATTCGATTATAGAGTATTCTGGTAAGCCTTATGTCAACAAATTTGGCGTGGCAAAAATTAGTGAGGAAAGTAGCGCATTTGGCGTTGCTCCTGAATGCTACTTTACGATGAATAACGGCGAAATGGTTATGACCGAGCAGCAGAAAGGCTGGTTTAATTCGTACGAAGATGCGTACGGCTTCAACAGAAAATACCTAGTTGTGTCTACATTGGGTCAAGACCTCAACTTGGCGACAAGTTATAGGGTTACACTCAACGGCACAGACTTAGGGCTAGTGAGCAAGCAAGGCGCTGCGTTTGACTTCGCTACTTTGCAGGCTAATAGCAACAAGTTGAGTTTGGGTAGTCTATGGACAGCGGGCGAAAACACGATTACCATTATGCCTACTACTAGCAGCGAGAACTTGAGCTACTATGCGTACATTGATGGTCTGGTTATTTATACACTTGATAGTGCTACCGCAATCGAGAACTTGACTACCGAATACACGATAGTAATGTACGAGAAATTTAGTGCGCCTAGCGACCCAAGGCTGTATATCGAATATGACGATGTGGCAAAGCACAACATTAGCAAAGTAAATGTTACTTTTGCAAATTCTGCCGCTGGGTATCAGTATTCTGTATTGTTGCGTTATAAAGATTACTATGACAGCAATACCGAAAAGTCGATTTTGTTGGGGTCTGATATGGTCGCAACTTTTGCTGGTTCGCAAAATATTGGGCTAGAATTATACGAGTATTTGGCACATTTGGGGCCTCACGAAATCTGCTTTGAAATTTGTCAGACTGGTATCGAGAATTTAAGTAATTCGCAATACTATGTAACTAGTAAGCCTAGCGTAACGGAGTGGTTTACATACACGACCTCAGTGCAAGAATTTGGCACGAAACAAGTGGAAACAGGCAGAAAAGTGAGTCAAGTTACCGAGATTGTGTACAACAATCAAGACGAAAATAAAGAATATATGACTAACGGGCATTTGATGTGGAATTTGCCTATCAATGCGTACAGTATCAAGGTTCGCTACTCTGTGATTATGGCGGACAGCAGTATGCTGCGTCAAAATTCGTTCTCTGCTATTTTATGTGTAGATGTTGATGAAAATGGTCAAATTTCGTATAGATTAGAGGAAAATGATAAAAACCTATTCTATATTGATAGTGAATATGTGTACTTTGATATGACAAAGTATTTCTATAATGATAGCACAGTATTGAGTACAGTGCGTCCTGACGAGGTTTACTACCTTGCAGGTAAGTATTATTACCAAATCGCTGCTGTGGCTCTGGACAAGGAGGGAAAAGTCGCTGCTAGCCGAATTTTTGACCCAGTCAACAAGTTTGGTTTCAATGAGTATATATATAAGGATATTATGTATCCGCACTCTCCTACAAATGCAGTGATAAGTAAGGATGGTTTGCTCACTTGGGATTATATTTCGGTAGCAGAAGATAGGTACTCAAATAGCGAGCAGGTATTCGGTATTAGGATTGAAACCAAAAAGGTCAGTGGCGAGGCAAATGAGCCAATAATTATTAAAGATATTACTACTCGTGAATTTGACATTTCTAGTTATCTAATTGCAGGTGGTGCGAATAGCAACGCAGTATTTGTATACCGTATATCACCTGACGACTATTTCCTGAATAGTAAGTCTACAAAGGCTGATTTTGCGGGGGATTATGCAGACAGCAGTATAATGCCTAGCATTTCGGCTAGTTGGGCAGGTGCTAGCACGATTAATTACGAAATAACTGAAAATGAGGACAGGCTCAGGAAAGTGGCTGGCGAGTTGAGTGAAAACGGTGCTAGTGCAGAATTTGTTATCAGTATGTTGCGAGTAGAGTCTGGTGTCGCTGCGGGGTTGGACGGAAATGCAACTTACGACTCAATCAAGAATATGTCGATTGACTTTGTGGACTATACATTTGCTCCGATTGCACTAGATATTGATCGCCTGCTACATGGTACGGCAGAGAGGAGTTACTCATACAATATGCTCAACGTCCTAAATGAGCAAGATGAGGCGACAAGACTCGCTTGGATAGAGGACAACAGGCTGATTTCGGGTGCGTACTATGTTAAGGTGGAATTGCGTCCTGTAAACCACGCATACTACACATCTTCGGTTGCAAATGTAGTCAAGGCGGTAAAGGAAATGTGGCGTGTCCGCAGTGAGCTGGAAACTACCCTAACTGGTGAATACCTCACAACCAAGGCAAAGACGGATGCTACTGCAAGTCCAGTAAATCAGAACGACCGTAATTGGGCAGAAACCGACCACAAGGAGGCTAAACTTCGCTTTGAAGTAAATAGTCTCGTAGGTGCGGACGGCGAGTGGCATTTGCCTAGTCAAGTTACTGTGAGAGTAAAACTCTGGAATGGTACGGGCTATTCGGCAAATTCTACATACGAAGTTACATACAATTTGCCAAATCTCGCTGACTTGCTCGGCAATCCAAACATTACCGAGATTACTAGCGAGGAGGGTGATGTAATCGTATCTAGGTACGGCAATATTAGCACATATTACACCGTTTCTATCGATATTCACAAGTTATTCGATTACACCGAAAATTATGCGGCAGACTTCGCTGGTGTGTACCACCTCGACTGGGTAATCAATGACGATGATGTGGGTGGCGAGAGTGATTCGCAACACACAGACGGCACAACTTGGTACTCATACACGAGGGATATCTGCCATTATACCGTTATTCAGACTCCAATCCTTGATTATAGGTTGGATATGCAGAAAGCAGGTAGTACATATTACTACATTCTCAACTGGGCGCTAACTCCAAACAAGTTTAGTTATCAAGTAAACGAGGATATAGACTACAACCTAAACATTTTTGCATTTGAGCAGCAAGCAGACGGCAGTTATCTATGTGATACTGCGTACAACGGGCTTGATGCGTTGAACAAAAAGTTTTTCTTGCAGAAAGAGAGTGGAAATTCTAACACGACCTCGTACGGGTTTAAGTTGGAGAAGTATGCGACAAACTTTGGTACAGTATACCAGAACGCAGACGGTAGGCGTTGTTACATCAACGAAAATACGAATATCGGTCTGGAACTGACTCCAAACAAAAAGTACAAATTCTACATGTATTTGAGTCCAAAGACGCAAGCAGGTAGCAACAACGACCCTAATGTGTTCTACTACTTGACTTCGGAAACTTCTGCTCCACAGGAGTACGTTTACAAGACGATTTCCCCAGCATTCTCTGACGCAAGTGTCAGCGTAAAGCAGGGCGATGTGTATGTAGTGGAGGGGCAGCAGAACTTTGAGTCAGCCAAAATCTACAATATCCCAGCTTCGCAATACGGTAACGGATACAACAACGCATTTGAGTTGTATGTATACGACACCCAAGACGCAGCCGCAGGGACAAACGCTAGTTGGACAGAGAATCAAGAGGCAAACGGCACGTATCTCGCTCACCACATTATTACCACCCTAAATAATGCGGGCAGCGGTACTCAGCCACTCTATGTTGTGCAGAATTATGTACCTCGTAAACTAGCGGCATTAGATTACTGGCGTAATTCGGACGGTTCGCTCCGCCAAATC
>ERZ808267.552-NODE-552-length-10844-cov-3.387524_pt1 | contig 10844 bp, 8 predicted proteins | sample MGYA00521241_ERZ808267 | MGnify/ENA primary metagenome ERZ808267 (study PRJEB31516, sample SAMN03275592) | gut metagenome | biome: mammalia-associated habitat; material: feces | host: Papio cynocephalus | place: Kenya | collected 2012-07-19 ... | reverse complement strand
GCCCTCTGTGACAACATTGGTTCCTACTTCATAAATTGGTGTAGAGTTTTCCGTTGCACTCCAATCGCAATGCCATGTAACTGTCACCCTGAACTTGATTCAGGGTCTGTCAATGTTGATAATAGATTGCGCAACGATGTAGATAATACAATATTAGAACCCTCTCCCGAATTTCTAAGTTCGTTACAACTCACTAAGAAATTCAACCCTCTCACAAAGAGAGAGGGTAATTAACGATACGGACTTTTCACGTTTCACTTCTCACTTTTCACTTAAATCAACAAGTGCTATGCACATAAACAATTAAGTCTTGATCCCCATTTGCAATATATTTTCTATTTATAGTAAAATATTAACCATGAAAAAGAATATTGTATTGATTGGTATGATGGGCTGTGGAAAAACTACTACCGGTGATGAGTTGACTAGAGAACTTCCTGATTACAAATATGTTGATATTGATGCCGAAATCGAAAAAAGCACTCAAAAAAAGATTTCCGAAATTTTTTTGAAACATGGTGAGTCGTTTTTTAGAATGCTTGAAAATGAAAAAGTTAAACATTTTTGTAAAGGAGAAAAAGCTATCATTTCTGCCGGTGGCGGAGCTTTTGAAAATGAGGAAAACAGAAAAATTATGCTAGAAACTTCTCACGTAATTTATCTGAAAGCTACTCCGCAAGAGATTTATAATCGCATAAAATCAGAGGTTTTAGAAGCCGAAAACAATCATTCACTTGCTATTGGCAGAAAAAGACCGCTATTGAAAAAGAATTTTTCGGTTGAAAAAATAACAAATTTAATGCAATTGCGTTCTAAAAACTACGAAAAAGCTGATATAACAATCGATACAACCGGAAAAAATCCGTATGATGTTGTGAGAGAAATTCTTGGAGCTATTAATGGTTAATCTTTTTGTAAAAATAAATTCGGAAGAAAAAAGTTATCCTATTTTAATCGAAAACGAAGAAATTTCAGAATTAAGAACAAAGATTTTTGATTACATAAAAAATAGGAATTTTTTTGTTGTAATTTCGCAAAAAGTTGAAAAATTATATGGCAAAATCCTTGATATACCAAAAGAAAACAAGTTTGTATTAAAAGATGGTGAAAAAGAAAAGAATTTCAAAAATTATGAAAAAATTCTTAATCACGCATTGAAATTAAAATTAACCAGAAAAGATGTAATTATTGCGATTGGTGGCGGTGTAGTCGGTGATATGGCTGGATTTGCGGCTGCTACATATATGAGAGGTATTGATTTTATACAAGTTCCGACAACATTGCTGGCATGTGTTGACAGTTCTGTTGGTGGAAAAACTGCGATTGATACGAAGTTTGGCAAAAATTTGGTCGGTGCTTTTTATCAGCCAAAAGTTGTTTTTATTAATCCGAAATTTCTCAAAACTCTTGATGACAGACAGTTTAAAACCGGATTGGGTGAAGTTGTAAAATATTCATTTATCGAAAAAAGTTGCAAGTGTGATGAAGATTTGCATTTGACTAATTTTTTGACCGAAAAATCAGAACAAATTCTTGAACGAAAAGAAAAAACACTTTCTCAATTGATAGAAATTTGTGTAAAATTGAAAATTTCTGTAGTTGAAAAAGATGAAAAAGAATGCGGATTAAGACGAATTTTGAATTTTGGTCATACATACGCTCATGCGATAGAAAAAATTACGAATTATAAAAAATTCACTCACGGTGAGGCAGTAGTTGAGGGGATTAGGTTTGCTTTTAACCTTGCGGTAAATAAGAATTTGATTGATAAAAATTATAAATTTTTGGCAGAAGATATTATAAAAAAATATGATTTTCGTCAAATTCCAAAATTTGATTTGAAAAAAATGGTTGAATTAATGAAAATGGATAAAAAAGCGACATCAAATTCTATTGTCTTTATTTTGCCGACAAATTATTCAATAGTTGATGCTTTTGAGATTGTGCCTAATGATTTATTAAAATAGTTTCCCACTTTGTTTATGCTATAATTCTGCTGGGAGAGGATTATGAAAGAGTGGATTTTTAATAAATATGACGGTAACGACAAATCTTTGATTGCAAGACTTTTGCATTCAAGAGGGGTTAAAACAGATGAGGAGATTTATGAATTTCTTCACCCGTTGGAAACTAAAATTATCCACCCGAAAGCTTTTTGCGATATGGACAAGGTTGTGGAAAGGCTTTCTACTGCGATAGATAATGGCGAAAAAATCGTTATTCACGGTGATTTTGATGCTGACGGCGTTACATCAACCTCTCTTTTATACAGAACTTTCAAATATCTTGGTGCGGATGTAAATTATTTTATTCCTGATAGAGAAAAAGAAGGTCACGGCTTTGATACAAAGGCGTTAGTAAAAATAATGACACAGGTTAAACCAAAAGTTATTATTTCTTGTGACTGTGGGATTTCTGATGTTGATGCAGTGAACTTTTTGAACAGTTTTAAAATAGATGTAATTATTACCGATCACCACGAAGCGCCGGAAGTTTTGCCAAAAGCTTATGGAATTATTAACCCGAAAGCTCCTGATGCGTTGGATGAAAATCTTACAACAAAACAAATAGAAAGTTTGACTTCTCTTGCAGGGGTTGGAGTTGCGTTTAAGACAGCTCATGCGTTATTGGAAAAATATAACAAGTTGGAATTTATACCGGAAATTCTTCCTTACGTTGCTGTTGGAACGGTTGCCGATATTGTTCCTTTGATTGGTGAAAACAGATATCTTGTAACAAAAGGTTTGGAATTGATTTCTGCCGGAAAACATTACGGAATAACCAGATTGTTAGAAAGTGCCGGATATAAAGGTCAAATTACTTCAGAACAAATTGCATTTGGTATTGCGCCACGTATAAACGCATCAGGCAGACTTGATACGGTTGATGCGGCTTTGAAAGTTTTGATTTCTGATAACAAACAAGAAATTGAAATGGCTATTCAATCTTTAAATGAATTTAACAAAATTCGTCAGGAACTTTGTCAAAACATTTTTGCCGAAGCTGATGAGATGGTTAAAAAAGAAGGAAACAGAAATCCTGCAATAGTTCTTTTCAACAAAGAATGGCATATTGGTATAATCGGTATTGTTGCATCAATGTTGGTTGAAAAGTATTACAAACCGACGTTTTTGATGACTTATTCTGATGAAACAAAACAGTTCAGATGTTCTGCAAGAAGTGTTGAGGGGATTAATCTTTATGACACGATTTCTATAAATTCTGAATTGTTTGATGGTTTTGGTGGTCACGCAATGGCTGCAGGGTTGGCGTTTAGCGAAGAAAAATCTTCCTTTGAACAGGTTAAGTCTGCCCTTTGCAAAACTGTAAAAGAAATGTCGCAAGGAAAGGATTTGAAACCATTTTTGAATATTGATTTGGAACTTACTCCTGATGATATCACGCTTGATTTGATAGATGATATTTCGCAACTTGAACCTTTTGGAGCATCAAATCCTAGCCCGATTTTTGCGATTAAAAATTTGAAAATCAAAGAAAAAAGATTGATGGGCGAAAATAAAAACCATTTGAGATTGACTTGTCAAGCCGGCAATACGGAATTTAACTGTATTCGTTGGAAAGATGGTGATGTTTCTTTGGTTAAAGGTGATACTTTAGATATTGCTTTTCATCCGCAAAAGAATGAGTATAACGGAGTTACAAGTGTTCAACTTATTATAGACGATATTCATTCAGAGTATTTGAAGGAAGAAGAACTTCCGAAACAAAAATTATATGATCACCGCAAAAAAACAGATATTTTGCCGCAGGTTAATGATTATGTGAAATCATCTAAACAGAATATATTGATTTTTGCGGAGAGTAAGTCAATTCTCGACAAATTGAAACCGTTTGATGCGTTGTATGCAAGAACGATTACGAGAGATAGCTTAAGACCTTGTGATGCCTTGATGTTGTTTGATTATCCGGCAGACAAGGAAACATTTGATAGGATTTTGAACCAAACAACTCCTTTATCAATCCATTTTATGAACTATGATTTGAAATATATGGATGAAGAAGAATTTTTGAAAACGGTTTGCAAAATGTTGAAGTTTGCTTGTCATAACAATGATGGAAAAGTTGAATTACGCCGTTGTGCAAGCTTTTTGGGTAAATCATATAAGGTATTTGAACTGTTATTTTCAATATTTGATGATATTGGATTGATAAAAATAAAAAAGCAAAACAAAGATTATTACGTTGTAGATTTTGTTGGTGAAATGACTGATTTGCCAAAAGTTTTGCATTCAAATAAATATGCAATTCTGACAGATTTGATAGCGGAATGCGAAGAATTCCAAAAATCATTATTGGAAGATGACGTATTTTCAGTGGTGCGATAATGTTACTGTCTTTATCTGTCATTGCGAGTGGAGTGTAACGGAACGTCGCAATCTCATTATTATTTTCAATATGAATGGGATTACTACGTCGCTTTGTTCCTCGTAATGACAGTTACATTGTCGGATTAGTAAATCCGACCTACAAACTGTTATTACAAGGAGTAACGTAGTAATCCCATTTATATTGAGATTAGTACAAGTACGTAATTCCTTCCCTAGAGGGAAGGTTAGGATGGGTGCTATCCCGAAGGGATATAAAACAATCAGCACCCACCTTTTTCCTCCCTCAAGGGAGGATTTAATCAAAAGAAAATCCGATATCTTTTTTAAGATACCGGATTTCCTCAGACAACGAACAATTGGTACTGTGTCTTTCTTCTGTAATGTTTTAATTTCACTGTCAGATTAATCCGACCTATCAATGAAATTATCTGTCATCAGGGTAGGTACCCCGACCGATTTAGCTGCTTTTTCCCTTGCGGGATAGCACTCATCCCCATCCCTACCCTTTTGAGGGAAGGGAGTGAAATGTTTAGCATCTACTCATTACATCCGAAAGCAATAGTAATGTGTTCTCTTGGGTTAACTGCAGATATTTTGTATCCACGAGGGTCAACAAGGTAAGCAAATTCGTCGCCTGTAGTTTGGAATAAGCCCATTGTTCCTGATAATGCAGTTCTTGTTACGTCAACTGGAGCTTTTACAGTTTCCCACAAACCGTCACCTAAGCTGCGGGCTGCTGCACCAAATTGACCTTGAAACGCATGTCCTAACATATAACCTGCGTCATTTGAAACGTTTTCTACTGCGTTACCTAAGTTTGTAACTACACCACCAACGGTTCTACCTGCTACACCAACCAATGAACCTGCTAGTGTAAACGGCATTTCTACCAATCTTGCAACTGGGTTAACTTGTTTTGATTTATTAACTTGTGCTTGCAAGATTTGTTTTGGTAATTCTGTTTTGCAATCACCGTTTTTGATGTTTGTGAATGACAATTTTAATGCACCTTTATCACAACCTGATGGTCTGATAACTTCTACTACCTGACCTGTTACGGTTGAACCGCAAGGATATGTTACGCCGTTAATTGTCACGTCTTCAAGAGTGTTTGCTCTGAAGTATTGTCCTACGTGTGATGATTTTGCAGTCAATTGGTCAATCATTTTAACCTTTAATGTAGGGATTTTTACGATTTCTTCATTTTCTACAAAAGCATTTTTGTTTACAGGACAAGCCGGACAAATGTTGTTTGCAGTTTTAGGGTTTGTGTCATAACCTAAAGCTACACGAACTGTTTGCATCATTGATGCTACTTCTGCACGAGATGCTTCTTTGTTAGGCATAATCATATTTGGGTTAGGCATGTCTTTCAATGCACCGTTTTCAAGTGATTTTGCAACCGGAATTCTTGCCCAATTTGGAATAGAACCGCCGTCTGCATATTTGCTTAAAATTTCATCGGCTTTGCATTGGTCGATATCACAAGTCATACCTTTTGCAATTGTTGCTAGTGCTTCAACCCTTGTTACAGGATGGTTTGGTTTGAAGTTGCCGTCTGGGTAACCTTTCAACAAGTCTTCATCAACTGCTTTTGCAATTGCTGCGTTAGCCCAGTTGCTTTTTGGTACGTCTTTAAATAAACCTTCACGTGGCATATCGCATTTGTCTAAGTTGAAACCTTTAACCAAAATTGTTGCAAATTCTGCACGAGAAATATGTCTGTTCGGTTTGAAATAACCGTCAGGATAACCGACAACAACGTCATTAATTGCTAGTTTGTCGATATCACATGCAGCCCAAAAACCGTTCGGAACATCAGGGAACTGACAACCACCTAAGTTTGCAGCAGCACCTGTTGTTTGCATTACTTGTTTGGGAATTTCATAGGGAACAAAAGTTTTCTTTATTGCATCAATTGAGTTTGATGATTGAAAATCAATAGGACAATTGTTGCCATCCATCAATCTTTCGTTTCTGTTAATCGGAATACCGTTATGACGTGTAGGAGCTTCGTTTAAACATGGCATTTGGGTTGCAGCTCCTGTAATTTGCCCGTCTGTAGCAACTGTTGTTCCGTTAATAGCTGATGATAAAGCTCTTGCAGTTGCTGCATGAGGTGTGTCGGTTGAAAAGATTGAGTTTGCAGGTTGACCTACGTAGTTGTTTGTACCATAGATTGCGTTAGGATAACCATAAACTTGTTTCATGTCTTTTCTGTCAGGTTTTCCTGTTTGCGGACAAACAGCGCATGCCGGTTCTGCAGGTTTGTCACAACTAATTTCGTCAGGGCAACCGCAGTCTGATTTCTTTTGTTTTTCGCATGGATCGCAAGGTTTTGCTTCTTGTTTTTTGCAATCACAATCTGGCATTGCTTTTTTACATTTTGTACATGTGTTAGGTTTAACAGTTTCACATGGACATGCCGGACCTGTTACAACAGGTAATGGTTCTGCGCAAGGTGCGGGTGTTTCCGGTGTTGCGCAAGGACAAGCCGCCATTGCTTGATTCAAGGAACACGTTGCTATTCCAACGGCAATTGCAGCTGCCACAGTAAGTTTTTTAATTGTCATTTTTACCTCCTTGTGTAATGAATTTTTTCTAAAAAATTCACGAAAAAATATTTTTTAAAAAACCATATTAGATTATGTACTTTATCTTAGGTTATAAACATTACCATAAGAGGTTATTCTGTTGGGCTATTTGAAAGTTAAAAAATGCAGAGTTTTGCAATAAAAAAAGCACTATTTTATTGAAATAGTGCCGTTTTATAGATTAAAAATTTTTATTATTTTAGTTGATTTTATGTTTGTATCCGAACAAATGCCATTTATTATGTTTTGGGCAAAGAACTTCATTTTGTTCGCCTGAATACATTCTTTCTCCAAATGGGCGAAGTTTGGGATCTCGTTTGTAAAAAGCTTTGTTTTTCATGCAATATCTAACTTCTTTTTTCTCCATTTTTCTAACAGTGTTATATTTTCCTTTTTGTTCGGAATTTAGGATTGACTTAAATTCTTTGTCGTATTTGTTTCCGATTTCTTGCATGTTTTTTTCGATATTTTTAACAACTTTTTCTTGTTTTTTCAAAGCCTTTTCGCTCGCATTATGTTTGCACATATTATCAAGAACATATTTTTCTTTTTCGTATTCTTGGAATTGTTTTCCTAATTCTTCATAGCGTTTTTTGTCAATTACATCTTTACATTTTTGCTGATCATTTGACAGATTTAAAACATTATATAAAGTTGCACGTTCGTTGTACATAGATGTCATTAAATCAATACATTTTGTTTGTTTGTTACAACTGCAAGACGGTGTATTATCAATAGTAATCGGCTTTGTTGCTGCTTGAACATTTGATGTTAAAAATAGTGTTAAAATAGTTATAGATAAAATAATTTTTTTCATAAAAATCTCTCTTTCTTTGAAAAATTATTGCATAATTTTTTCAGAAAAACAATATTTGTAGTAAACTCTTTTTATGGAAGAAATGAATTTAAGAAATTACGCATATTTAGGTGACGCAGTTTGGGAACTTTTTGTAAGAGAAAGAACAACAAAAATTACAGAAAATTCCAAAAAATTGCATAAAATTACAACCGAAAATGTAAAAGCCGGATTTCAAGCAATTTTATTGCAAAAACTTGATGAAATTTTGACAGAAGAAGAACATGAAATTGCAAGACGTGCAAGGAATTTATCTATCCCAATCGGCAGGCGACATATTCAGGTTGAATATAGGCAGGCTACTGCTTTTGAAGCATTAATCGGTTGGTGGAATGAGAAGGATAAAAACAGATTAAATTCTGTGTTAGAAATATTAGAAAAAGATTTAGTTTTTTAATTTAAAATTTTATAAAAAACATATATTTGTATGATTAAAAAATTAAGGTTTATATGTAATTATAAGAGAATAAATTTGGAGGAAAATTAAATGAAAAAAGATTATCAAGAAATGATTAACAACTATCAAGGTGGCGACTTGGATTTGTCAGGTTGCAATATCAAAACATTAGAATTGGATCATGTAGATGGAAGCTTGAATTTGTCAAAAGCAATTATTGGCAAACTTTCAATCGGTTGGGTTTCTAACACATTGAACATGACAGGTGCAGAAATTAAAAGAATTGAAAAACCAATTGATGCAAAATTTGTAAATATGACAAATGCAAAAATCGGTAAGTTGCCTGAACATATTTGGACAGATAGCTTTACAATGGAAAAAAGCAACATTGAAAAATTGAATACAGATGTAAGAGCAAATGTATTTAATATCAGAAACACAAAATTGACTTCATTGCCAAAAAATATGAGAGTAAAAAGATTAATCGTTGATACAAAAACTGCTAAAAACTTGTCATTGACGACATTGAAACAATGTGATGAGTTAGTTTTTGATAACGTAATGTATTCAGAACAAAATATTACAATGAACAATTTCGATTTTTCAGATGTAGTAAGCGGTTCTAATATGGAAATGGTAAGCACATTTTAGTTGCTGAAATTCGATTTTAAAATTCAAAAACTTGCAAAACGCCTTGAGATAATATCTTGAGGCGTTTTTTGTAAAAATATTATGAGATAGTAGAAAATTAATTAATGTGGTAAAAATGATAGAATATTTAGGTGTAGAGAGGTTTTGTAATATTGAAAATAAAATTTTTTAAAAAAGGGGTTTACAAAAAAAAATCAGCATGTATAATAGAAATTGTGGCAGATGTCACAACCCAAATGTGGGGGTTTAGCTCAGCTGGTAGAGCACCTGCTTTGCACGCAGGGGGTCAGGAGTTCGAATCTCCTAACCTCCACCATTTAAAACAACTAGAACAATTAAAATCAGAGCCTAAGGGCTCTTTTTTAATGCTTTCAAGACATTTATCTTTTGAAGAAATTATTGCAGACTTGAATTCAGCAAAACAAACTTCTACTACCTCTTTTTTAATTTTAGATTTTTTGTTTTTCAAGTTATTTGAGTTATACTAAGAGTAGTATGAAGAAGCTGAAAACAGAACGAAATAAAAGTAAAATATTGCTTTATTCTACCATATTATCACTTATGCTGAGTGGTAATAATTTTGTTGTTGCTAAAGATATTACGGTATCAACAGGTAATGAGTTGCAACAAGTAATAACAAATGCGACTGAACCTATTAAAATCCAATTTGCAAATGATATAAATGATATTGATATTTCGAGTTTGAAGACTATTCCTATCGGGGCTAATGCGATTGAAATTGATGGTGAGGGGAAAAAATTAATAAACGAAAAGGATTCCAAATTTACGTTTGTTAAAAATTCAAGTCTTGCTCTTAAAAACTTAAAATATGAGGGAAAGAATGCAAGCATAAATATAAATGATGTAGATGCGATTATATCATTGGAAAATGTTAATATTAGTGGTAGAACAACAGCTAACTACCCAGATGGTTCTGCTTTATTTTTAAAAGGTTGTGATGCAACTTTAAACAATGTTAGTGTATTTTCAAGCAGAGTTGAGACTAATCGAAGTATTTCTGGCGGAATTATTAATATTCAATCGGCAAAATCCAGAGGGATTATAACAAATTTAATAGATAACCAAATAACTTCAACAGGAACGCTTACTGGTGGGTTGATATACAATAGAAGAACTCTAACTCCTGTTGGCGAATTGAGTTTGAGTGACAATGTAAAAGAAAATAAAATTAATGCAAAAAGTTATATAAACGGCGGAGTTTTGAACAATGAAGGGAGCAGTATTCAATCCATAAATTGGAATGAAGTAAACAATAATACTATAACTTCTTCTGAAAATTCAATTCAAGGTGGATTAATATACAATAAAAGCGGAACGATAGATTCATTGAAGATTAATTCTCTTTCAGGTAATACAATTAGTTCTAATTTTAGTATAAATGGTGGATTAATATACAATCAAAGTGGAACAATAAAGGAATTACAGATTGATTCTTTGGTTGATAATATAATTCACTCAAATTCGCCAATTAATGGTGCGTTAATATACAACGGCAATGGAACGATTGAAGGTGAGCTTAAAATTGGTCAAATAGAAAGAAACATTATAACGGCAACAGGTTTCAACGGATTAATTACAAACAGTTCTGGAAATATTAATTCAATTTCAATAGATTCCGTTTCCGATAACGATATTACAATGAACACTATGCTTGGCGGAGTAATAAAGCTTCTAGGTGCAAATGTTAAGGACATAACTATTGGTAAAATTAATAATAACGAAATTATAGGAAATGAAAACTCTTCTGCTATCGGTTTTATATTATATTCAATAGAGTCACCAATATCATCTAATATAGAAAATCTTAACGTAGGTCAAATTCATGAAAATAGCGTAACCGCAACGAATATTACTTCGTTATTATTCAGATCGGCATTGGAACACGCTAATGTTATATCCAAAAATGGCAACATAACAGTTGATGATATCAGGGACAATAGTTTAGTTGCTGTTGATTGTGATGATAATGCTCGTGG
>ERZ808267.550-NODE-550-length-10868-cov-3.070748_pt1 | contig 10868 bp, 9 predicted proteins | sample MGYA00521241_ERZ808267 | MGnify/ENA primary metagenome ERZ808267 (study PRJEB31516, sample SAMN03275592) | gut metagenome | biome: mammalia-associated habitat; material: feces | host: Papio cynocephalus | place: Kenya | collected 2012-07-19 ... | reverse complement strand
GAACAAATCGAAACACTTTCTAAAGAAAGAAAAGAAATTCTTGAAAGAATGCAAGGTTACGAACAGTTGAAAAAAGAAACGTTTATGAAAACTTACAACCACATAAACGAAAACTTTAAAGAAGTGTTCCACCAATTGTCAGAGGGTGAAGGCGAACTTAAACTTGAATGTCCTGATGATCCGTTATCAGGTGGTATGACAATTGAAGCACAGCCTCGTGACAAAAAATTGCAAAGACTGGAAAGTATGTCTGGTGGCGAAAAATCATTAACGGCATTAGCATTCGTGTTTGCTATTCAACGTTATATGCCATCACCTTTCTACGCTTTTGACGAAGTTGATGCAAGTTTGGACACAATGAACGTTGAACGTATCGCACAAATGGTACAGAACCAATCAAAAGATACGCAATTTATAGTAGTTAGTCACAGACGACCTATGATAGAATCAGCTAACAGAACTTTAGGTGTAACTCAAAAAGAAAAGGGGATCACTAAGGTTACAGGTATAAAACTAAGAGACGAAGAATAAGGATATGAGTACAGAAGCAGCACTAAATTATAATATGGATTTACCGGATTTGGGATTAACCAAAGATGGTAAAACAAAAAGTGAAGGGATTGGAATTTTAGTCGATATGGCTAAAGCCGGCAAAATTGATCCTTGGAACATTGATATTGTTGATGTTACAGATAAATATCTTGCTCACATGATTGATATGAAATCTCAAAACCTTAGAGTTACGGGGAGAACTTTCCTGTTTGCTGCCGTGCTTTTGAAACTTAAATCAAATGTTCTAGAAGGTATTGATATCAACCAATTTGATTCTGAACCCGAAGACAATTTGGAATATGATGATGACGGTTTTATTGTTGATTATGGCGAAGAAGATTATGTGCCAACCAATAACGTAATCTCTATTGACGAAGTTTTGCAACGTAGAACAAGTGTTCGTTTAAATCATAACAGAGTTGTAACTTTGAAAGATTTGATTAGACAGTTGCAATTCTATGAAAAATTAGAACACAAACAATCCTTAAAAAGTGCGCACGAACGTGCTAAAAGAAGGGTTCAATCATATTCAAGATTAACTCCAAATGACATTGTTAATCTTGCGCATGAAGAATACATTGAAAGTTGCGTTCAATCATTAAAAGAAAATTTATCACAAATTTTTGAAAAAAATGATAAAATTGAATTGAATGAACTTACATTATTGGGAATGGATAGAATTAGTGCATATATTGCGCTACTATTCTTGACCGCAGAAACAGATTATGAACTACAACAAGACGAATTTTATTCCGATTTGTATGTAGTAAAAGGTGGAGAAAAAGATGAAAATGGAACAGTTGAAATCCAGAATTGAGGCTGTTTTATTTATAACAGCCAGAGCCGTTTCATTAGAAGAAATCGCAATAATTCTCGGAGAAGAAAAAGAACAGATTGAAGAAGCTATATTGGAATTGATTATGGATTATTCCACAAGGGATGGAGCTTTGGAAATTGATGACGAAAACGGATATATTTTGCAAGTAAAAGAAGATTATATGGATCTTGTAGAACTTCTTTGCCCTGTTGATTTAAAACCGGCAGTATTGAGAACATTATCAGTAATTGCATTAAAAGAACCAATCCGACAAACTGATTTGAAAGAATTGAGAGGTTCTACGGCGTATGAGCATGTTCAGGAATTGGTAGAAAAAGGGCTTGTTGCAAAGACTAGAGATAAAAACGGAAGAAGTTTCAACTTAAAAACTACTCCTAAATTTGCAGAATATTTTAAACTTAAAGGCGATACTCGTTCACTTGCCAAAATTCTTGAAATAGACAAAGGCGTAAAAGATGACACAAACAAACAATAACGATAGAAGAACGACAATATTAATATGTTTATTTGTAATTGTTTTCGGTATTGTTTTTAAATTGATGCCGTCGTTTTATTATTGGCAAGGTCAAAGCGCATTAAAAAGAGAAGATTATGTTGCAGCAAGAAAGAATTTGAAAAATGCAGTCTTTCTAAATCCACACAACAAGGATTACAGATATTTTTACGTAAAAGCCCTAACAAATCTTGCGCCAAGTTATACAATTCAAAAAGAAATGTTTGAAATTGCCTCAAGCAACCAAAAAGATAGCGCACAGCAAGCTGCGCAAAACAGAATATCAGATTGGCAACGTACGATTTTGAATACTATTGGAGATAACTATATTGAACAAGTTCCGCATGATAACGGAATTTTGCGTTGGGATACAGAAAAATTTCCTCTAAAAGTTGCGGTTACAGAAGATAATAATGTAAATATTCCACCGTATTATAAAACAGAAATTTTGAAAGCTTTTTCTCAATGGCAATATTCAACAGGGTTTATAACTTTTGCAACAACTGACAATAGCAATAACGCTGATATAGTTGTTGAAATCTCAAATACTCCATCAGGCACTTGTAACGGTCAAGAGTGCAAATATGTCGTTGGTTTTACAACTCCAAACTATAAGGGAGATATTTTGCACAAAATGAAAATTGTTTTGTACACAAAAGATCCAAACGGGAACTTCTTTTCTGATAAAGAAATGTATAACACAATTTTACACGAAATCGGGCATGCTCTTGGAATAATGGGGCATAGCTACAGCACAGAAGATTTAATGTACATGTCAACCGACAATACAAGTTTTTATGCGCCGTATAGAAGTTCTTTCCAATATCTTTCGTCAAAAGATATAAACACTATCAAGTTATTATACAAATTAGCTCCGACAATTACAAATACTCCTCAAAAAGATTTGAAAATGAAAGGATTAATCTATGCTCCGGTTGTATTAGGAACATCCAATCAGATATCTTTGAGAAAATTAAAAGAAGCTCAAAATTATATCAAAAACGCACCTGATTTGGCAGGCGGATACATTGATTTGGGAATTGCTTATGCAGAATTAAATAAAAATTCAGAAGCAATAAAAGCTTTAAAAAAAGCTTATGAACTCGTCAAATCAGATGAAGAAAGATATATGGTTTGTTACAATTTGGCAGTAATTTGTATGAATGCAAACAATTTGGATAACGCTCTTAATTATGCCAAAGAAGCGCAAGAAATCAATAATTCTGAAGACATAAAAGAAGTTATTTCAAATATTGAACACGCAAAACAAACAAAAAGAAAACCTTTTAAATCAAATTTGTTAATTCTTGATAATGGCAACTAGCAAAAAAATTTTTTATGCGTTTTAATGCTAAAAAAGGAATTTTTATGCTTTCTGCCATAAACAATAATAATCCGTCTTTTACAAGTGTAATGCCGATAAGAGTATTTATCGACAATATGGAATCATTCAGTCCGAAATTAACTCGTTCTGCAACCAGACAACTAACCACAACACTTGTAGGACCGGTGAATAATGATCCTAAAAAATACAATATTATCAGGAAATTTGCACAACATGATCCTGATTACGATTTTTTGCAAGGGGTTAAAGGTTATCCAAAAGCTTGGAACCAAAAGAATGTGCAACCATCAGATTACTTTAGATGCATAATTGATGAAAGCGGAAGTTATTTATTTACAGGACTTCAAGCCAAAAAGTTGAAAGAATTAGGTGAGCTTTTAGGCAAAGCACTACAAGTTTGCAAGGCTAAAAAAATTTCTACAAGTTTTGATGTACATAATGCAAAGAGAAGTTATGGTTTTAGTATTATGAACTTTTTGCGTTCGACCAAACTAAGAATTACAGAAAGTTTTAACAGAGAAACAAAACAAAAAATCGGAGAGCCGGTTTCTTTGAACCTACATCTCACAAGCAATCAAAAATACGGTCAGAAAAATTTTAAAATAACTCTTGATGACATTTCTTTCAGCAAAGTCAATACTTAACAAATTCTTCACAAACACTTTAAAAATCAACTTGTTTAGGTTAAATTTAATTGGTTGACTAAGTAGAATATTGGAGATATGAAATGTACAATGTAGCTATTATTGGAGCAGGTCCTGCCGGAATTTTTGCGGCTTTAGAAATCACAAAACTTAAACCTGATTGGAAAGTAGTTTTAATTGAAAAAGGGCAACGTATTGAAAAAAGAAAATGTTTGCTTCGAGAAGGCTATGCAAAATGTCCTACTTGTAAAAGATGTGGTCTACTTTGCGGATGGGGTGGCGCAGGTGCGTTTTCTGACGGCAAATTAACTCTTACTCCGGATGTGGGCGGTCACTTGGTTGATTATATGGCCAGAAAACAAGTTGAAGATTTGATTGCTTATGCAGATCAATTATATCTTGATTACGGCGCAACTGATGAAGTTTTCGGAACAGACATGAAAGTTTTTCAAGAACTTGAAAGACAAGCCGTTCTTGCAGAATTAAAACTTGTACATTCACCTGTAAGACACTTAGGAACAGAAAGAAGTCTTAATGTTCTTAAAAACATGCAAGATTATTTGAACGACAGAATTACTATTTTGAACGATGTTTCTGCTCAGTCATTGATTGTTGAATGCGAACAGGTTAAAGGTATTGTTCTTGATAACGGCGAAACTATAAAAGCCGAATACACAATTGTTGCTCCAGGTAGAGAAGGTGCTGATTGGTTAACTCAAGAATTTGCAAAACATAAAATCGGTATGGTAAACAATGCTGTAGATGTCGGCGTTAGAGTAGAACTTCCGGCTCCTGTATTTGAACCATTAACAGATAAATTGTATGAATCTAAATTGATTTACCATTCACCAACTTTCGGAGATGAAGTTAGAACATTCTGTATGAACCCGAATGGAGAAGTTGTTCAGGAAAACTATAACGGGATTTCAACCGTAAATGGTCACAGTTATGCAGAAAAAACGACCAACAACACAAACTTTGCATTGTTAGTTAGCGAAAAATTTACAGAACCGTTCAAAGAACCAATCCAATACGGTCAACATATCGCAAGACTTGCAAACATGTTAGCAGGTGGAATTTTGGTTCAAAGATTTGGCGATTTGCTTGATGGCAGACGCTCTACACCGGAAAGAATTAAATCAAGCATAATCAAACCAACTCTTACTTGTGCAACTCCTGGTGACTTGAGTTTGGTAATTCCATATAGACAAATGACAAGCATTATTGAGATGTTGCAAGCTCTTGATAAAGTTTGTCCGGGAACTGCTTCAAGATACACACTTCTTTACGGTATTGAAGTTAAATTCTATTCTGCAAGAGTAAAATTGACTGACAACTTAGAAACAGAAGGTGTTAAAAACTTGTTTGCAATCGGTGATGGTGCAGGTGTTACAAGAGGCTTAATTCAAGCTTCTGCATCAGGTGTACACGCAGCAAGAACTATTTGCGAAAGAGGTTAAAAATATATTAATTTTGAAATTACCCTCAACCATTTGTTGGGGGTAATTTTTTAGGAGAAATTCTATGGAACACAAAACTAACGCAATGCGAGAACTTGACAAATTAAAAATCAAATACAATTTTTACAGTTACGTCGGAACAGATGCCGTAAGCGGAGTTGAAGTTGCATCTACTTTAAACCAAAACCCAGATAGAGTTTTCAAGACATTGGTAACTGTTGGAAAATCAGGAAAATATTACGTTTTTATGTTACCGGTTGCACAAGAATTAAACCTTAAAAAAGCGGCTAAAAGCGTTGGCGAAAAATCAGTTGAAATGATTAAATCAAAAGAATTGTTGCCACTGACAGGATATATTCATGGCGGATGTTCTCCTATCGGAATGAAAAAGTTTTTCACAACCACAATTCATAATTCCGCAAAAGATTTTGAAACAATTATGTTTAGTGGCGGGAAAATCGGTTATCAAATAGAAATGAGCCTTGATGAATTAGCAAAAGTTATAAGATTTAATCTTGCTGATATTATTGAATAACTACTTGCCCACAAGGATTAAGAGTGATATAATTTTACTATGACAAAACAGGTGAGCTTAACAACGCAAAACCGCCTTATTATATCGGGATTGTTACTCAGCACTATTTTAATTGTTGCTATTGCGGTATTTGCGATTTTTAATATACAGAAAAAATTAAATGAAGGATATCAAAACTTTGGACAAATTGTTTCCAAAGCCTTAGCTATTGAATGCACTGAACTTGTGGAGCATACATCCAACAATCGTAATAGAGAAACATTAAAAACTCATGCTGATACAATTGTAGAATCTCATAGCGACATTATTTTTATTGAGTTTAGAAATTCAGATGGAAAACTCCTCTATAGAACAGGCGCAGAACAAAATTCTAACCTCAAAACATCAAATATAATTGTCAGCTCACCAATGATTAATTCTAACGGAATAAATATCGGTTCTGTAACAGTAGGATTATCTGGTAGTATAATTTCGCAAATATCATCAACAACACGTGCATCATTATTGTTTGTATTCTCTGTGGCGTGGATTGTGTTTGCGTTTGTAATCCTTATAAACACTTACCTTATTACAAGAGAATTAAGGATACTTCATAATGGGGTTCAAAAAATTTCTACCGGCGAATTTGGTTACACAATTAAAGACAAAGACGTTAGCGCAGAAGTTAAAGAATTATTTAATGCCTTCAACCAAATGTCTAACAGACTTCACATATACGAAGAACAAAATATTGAACAATTAACACTTGAAAGAAATAAATTAGAAGCGGTCTTGATGAGCATTGCAAACGGTGTTGTCGTTTGTGATAACAATGACAATGTCGTTTTAATCAACAATCATGCGCACAAGCTCCTTGAACTTGATGATGAGCAAATTTTGAATATCAAAATTCAAGATTACGTTGATACGGAAGGAAATTTCTGTTTCAAGGATAAGATTGAAGAATTTAAAGATACGCCACTTGAAGTTATGGAAAACAAACCGCTTGAATTTAACATTCAAGTCGACAAAAGAGTTATCAAATCAATTATTTCGCCAATGTTTACAAGAAACAAAGATTACGTTGGCTATATAATCGTTCTTATTGATATGACAAAAGAGGCTGAAATGGATGCGATGAGATCGACATTTATTTCAAATGTTTCACACGAACTCAGAACGCCGGTTACTGTCTTGAGAAGTTATATCGACACACTTTATAATTACGGAAATGAATTTGATTACGATACTCAAAAAGAGTTTATCGGAACTATAAACCAAGAAATCATAAGACTTCAAGGTATGGTTAATGATATCTTAGATTTTTCTAGAATGGAAGCAAATGCTCAGATGGAAAAATCCTTGAATAGCGTGTACGAAGTTGTTGATACCTGTGTATCGCAAGTTCAAGCTTTGACTAAAGAACGAAACTTAAAAATTTCTTTAACAAAAGAAGATGGAATTCCTGAATTTTTATTTAACTATGATGGAATAGAAAGAGCATTGACAAATCTACTTTCTAACGCTATAAAATATTCTCCTGACAATGGAGAAATCAAGGTTAATCTTACAAAATCAGATAACAATGCCGAAATTACTGTCACAGATCAGGGTTGCGGTATTGCACCGGAATTTCAAAAGAAAATATTTGACAGATTTTATAGGGTTGAAAACAACATTCACACCGTTAAAGGAACAGGTTTGGGATTACATCTTGTAAAACAAACAATTGAAAAATACCATGACGGTAAAGTATTTGTACATTCTGCAGTTGGACAAGGTTCAACATTCGGAATTGTTTTACCGATAAAAACAATTGAAACTGCAAATATTTAAGAGGTGTTATGGATTTTGAAGATATCTGGAAATGGTTTTGTAGATTTAGCTTGATTACTTTTATTATTATTGTAATAAATTCAATTCTTGGCGATATTTTATTCCGTAAATTTAGTTTTCCGCATGTGTCATCAGTTACGCAATCTCCAATCGACACTTACAACGACCCTATACAAAATATGCTAGATAACGCTAAGTATATGAAGGTTAATGGAGAAAAACACAAATATGCCATCCAACCGCAAGCCGAATATTCGTTGTCAGGGCTAGTCGTTGCTAAAAACAATAATTTTTGGTTCAGAGATGTTATGAGGAGCGAATTTGATGATGTGTTTTTGATGGATTTGGGAGTTGCGTGGGGAGAATTAGCGTCAAATCCAAAAGAATTATATAAACATTGGAAATTCAAATCTTTCAAAACCTTAGGTCAAAGTCGTCGTTTGCAGTGGCAAAGTAAACCGCCTTATGACAGAGCTAACTGGGGAATAGATTACGTAAGTTCTCATGTTTCGCACACTCATATTATTCCGGCAAACGCTAATGTAATGGGGGCTTTGTTGAAAATCAAAAAGAACGACATTGTCAAAATTGACGGCTATTTAATCGATATTTATAATGAAAAAGGTGATACGCTAGGAAGATCCAGCTTATCAAGAACCGATACCGATGCAACAAGCCGAGGTTATGGAGCTTGCGAAGAAATGTACGCAAAACAAGTGCAAATTGGAAATAAAGTTTATAAATAATTAATCATGTCATTGCGCACTTGTTGCGCAATCTCTTTATTAAAAACTATTCAAACAACGCATTAATTTTATCCAAAATATCTTGCGGATCAATTTCGTTCGTAATCTTATTTATATCTTGAGCAACCTGATAAAGTTTAGCTGCCTCAATTTTGTCACCGGTAATTGCAATTGCACGAGCCAAATTGAAATGAGCTAAAGCGTAATTAGGATTGCATTCAATTGATTTTTTGAATAAATCAGCCGCTTGTTTTACCCTTCCCAAATCGTCAAGATAAATTACACCCATATTATTGTAAGCAATATCATAACTTGGGTCAAACTTAATAGCCAATCCGTATTCTTTCAAAGCTTCATCAATATCGCCCTTACCCCAGTACAAAAAGCCTAAATTACAGTGAATTTTCGCATTTTCAGGATCTAAATCCAATGCGTTTCTATAAACTTGCAAAGCATTTTCAATATCTTCTTTGTCGTAAAAAGCACTGCCCAAATTTACGTATATATCAATGTCTTTTGGAGTTAAAAGATACGCACTTTGATAAGAACTGATAGCTGCATCCAAATCCTGTTTTGATTCTTGATATACAAAACCTAATGTTTGGTTAATTACACTTGTCCATTGCTTTTTAGGGTTCAAGGTAACCGCAGTTTGAAAATGAGAAATCGCACCGTCAATATCGCCTTTTACATACAAAATATTTGCAAGATTTGAATGTACATCAGGCATGTTTGGCATGATTTGGATTAATTTTTCATAAATCTCAACTGCACTATCATAATCACCTTGTTCTTCGTAAGCCTGACAAAGATGTCTATATGCCGGAATATTCAAACCATCTAACCAAATAGCCATTTTGTATTCTGTCACCGCATCATCAAACTGCCCTAAAGAACGATAAATATCGCCTAACAAGCAATATAGCGGAATAAATCCCGGAGCTTTATCAACCGCATCACGATATAATTCAAGAGCCTCACTCAATCTGTTAGTTTGAACTAAATATGCCCCTTTAACAAGAGTTGGCAAGAATTTTACATACGTCATCATTCTTGCTACATTTCCTAAAGCAATTTTGTCAAAAGGAAGTGTCAAAACAGATAGCGCAAATTCAAATTTTGATAAACAATAGTTTTTAAAACTTCTTGCAGATGAAACATTATACAAACTTGAAAGCAAAAAGTGCGCACAAGAATTAGCCATTGGCATCGCTTTAATCGCTTTTTTAGCATTCATAACAGCATCAGAAAATCTTGCTTTTTTAGTATAAGTTTCAGCCAAAAGATAATACGCTTTTCCCAATTTATTATCTTTAGAAATCGCAGTATCTAAGTAATTTATAGCCTTATCCAAATCGCCTTTGAAAAAGTGCGCTTGACCTATTTTAAAATAGATTTCAGCAGAATCTATGTAAGTTTCCAATGCTCTTTGGTATTCGGTAATCGCCTCGTCAATATACTGGCATGAATTGTAAATATCCAAATGCCATGCCAAATACAAATCCCCCAATCTTACATGCAAATCTGCATTGGTAGGATCGTCTTGCAAACCAATTTGACAAAGCTCAATTGCGCTTTTAACATTACCTTTTTTATAAACTTTATTTATTTTTTTCTCTAATTGTTTTGTATTTGTCATAATATTATGTTTTTATAAAGATGCTTGACAGAAATCATAAAAGATTTCATACTTAACATTGTAATTAATATTTTCAAAAAATGCAAGTTATTTATATTTGTGTACAAAGGAGTGCGTATGAGAGAAAACAAAATTTATTTCGTTGACGTTACAAACAGAGATGGGGTTCAAACATCCAGACTTGGCTTGGCTAAACTACAAAAAACGATTATTAACCTTATGCTTGATGATATGGGAATTACGCAGTCCGAGTTCGGTTTTCCAACTACTCAACACGAAATAAACTATCTTAACGGCAACCTTGAATTAGTTGAAAGAGGAGTTATCTCTAGAACAAGATTATCAGGCTGGATGCGAGGAATTGCATCTGACGTTGAACTTTCTTTCAAAAATGTACCAAAACTCAAATATATCAACCTTTCTCAATCAACTTCCGAACAAATGATTAACGGCAAATATTTGGGTAAAAAAACTCCGCAAGATATTATTAACATGACATGTGAAGCCGTAGAATGTGCAAAATCATTAGGTGCAATTGATGTTGGTATTAACGCAGAAGACGCATCTCGTAGCGACATTGATTTTCTTATCAGATATGCAAATGAAGCTAAAAAAGCCGGTGCAAGACGTTTTAGATACTGCGATACACTAGGTTACGAAGATCCGCAAACAACTTACGAAAGGATTTACAAAATCGCAAAAGAAACAGAAATGCCAATTGAAATGCACTTCCACAACGACTTAGGCATGGCAACCGCATGTTCTGTTATGGGGGCGAGAGCCGCAATTGATGCCGGAGTT
>ERZ808267.548-NODE-548-length-10888-cov-4.445675_pt1 | contig 10888 bp, 8 predicted proteins | sample MGYA00521241_ERZ808267 | MGnify/ENA primary metagenome ERZ808267 (study PRJEB31516, sample SAMN03275592) | gut metagenome | biome: mammalia-associated habitat; material: feces | host: Papio cynocephalus | place: Kenya | collected 2012-07-19 ... | reverse complement strand
AATTGCTTGCCATCGCACCGAATAGCTCGGTTGTCGCTTTCTTTTTCTTCCCGCTTATTCAATTTATGGATTCAGCAACAAAAACTCGAAATTTAGGCAAACTAGCAAATATCGTTGAATAGCCTAAAAAAAAATGATACTATCAGAATACTTCCACAATAAAAAAGAGGTTTGAAGAATGCCGTATTCAGAACCAACTGATCTTGCGGTTATTGCATGCCCTGGCGGAGAAGCCTTTGCAGATGCAGTAATCACACATTTAAAACACATGTACAAACATCGTTTTACACTCAAAAATGATGCTATTTCAAAACGTTACAATCTTGAAAAATCAGAACTTATCAACAAGATTAATCTTGACAATGATCTTGAGACATCTGATCTGGTTATCCGTGGCGCAATCGACAAATACCGTGCCCCGACTTTTAAAGTTGACACAACATTCACTTACTTTGCGAATGGCGAATTCAAAACTGAAATTAACGAATCGATCCGCGGAAAAGATGTCTTTATTTTTCAGGACGTAGAAAATCATGAAGTCATCAGCCTTAACGGTGGAAAAAATAAGCTTTCACTTTCTGTAAATGACCATTTGATGTGCCTTTTGAACACAATCGACTCTGTCCGCCAGGCAGGAGCCGCTCATATCACTTTGGTTGTTCCAGTTTATCCTTATAGCCGGCAGCACAAGAAAAAGGGTCGCGAAGGACTCGCTGCCGCAATGCTCGGCCATGTTTACGAAATGCTCGGTGTTTCACGTATTATTACACTCGACATCCATAGCCGCGAGATTGTAAACGCATTCAATACAATCAATCTTGAAAACCTTCACGCAAGCTACCAGATTATCCGCGAGCTTGGAAAAATTGTTGACCTTACAGGAAAAGACGACGACCTTGTTGTTGTTTCCCCGGACACAGGCGCAATTGACCGAAACAAATTCTATGCGTCTGGATTAAAGCTTCCGCTCGCAATGATTTACAAAGAAAGAGATTATTCAGTTGTAACCCAGAACGCAAAAGACACAAATATAAAGAGCGTAAAACTTCTTGGCGATGTAAAGGGAAAAGTCGCATTCCTTGCAGATGATATGCTTGGAACTGGTGGAACTTTGCTTAAAGCCATGTCTTTCCTGAAGGACAATGGAGCCACAAAAGTAATTGCAGCAATCAGCCTGCCGTTCTTTACAGGAAATGCAATCGAGCTATTTGACGAGGCGTACAAACAGGGATTATTCTACCGCGTAATCGGAACGAACGCTGTTTACCACGAGGAACTTCTTACAAAAGAATGGTACATCAGTACGGATGTCTCTGGACTGTTCGCAAACGTAATCACAAGAATACATCACAACCAGTCTATCGGTGATTTGCTTGACAACCGCAATATAATAGAAAAGATTGTAAAAACACAGCAAGACGCCGCAGCTGCAAAAGAGACAAAATAAAATCCGCAGAAAGAATTTCAGTCTTCACCAATGGAAAATACCTTGAACATTCTTTGTGCGGACATTGGAACAACCTCGCTGAAAATGGGAATAATTTCCCAAAAAGGCGAGGTTCTTTGTTCTGTGCAAAAATTTTTCAGCAACAAAAATGACTCTTTTCTTGCAAACCAGTGGCTTTTGGCTTTCAAAGCCGGATGCGCCGATCTGGCAGCAAATTCTGTTCAAATTTCTGCAGTCTGCATTTCCGGAAACGGACCGACTGTTGCCGCGGAAAACGGACGCACGCTTTTATGGAACGCTCCTCTTTCCGAAGAAACAAAAAGCGCGACGCAAAAAACAAAATCGCTTTACATTCCGCAGTTCCTTGCCTTCAAAAAGAATTTTCCGGACGAATGGTTTTCTTCAAAGTATATTTTTTCTGGACCGGAATTTGTTGTATTCAGACTTACAGGAAACGCAATTTCTGTTCTGCCGGAAAAACGTTTTGAGCCGGCTTACTGGAATAAAACAGAACTTGAAAAATTCGGAATCGAGGTAGATAAAATCCCGGAATTTGTTCCGCTTGGCCACAACGCCGGAAACGCAACAAAAAAGGCGGCAAAGGAATTTGGAATTCCGGAAGTGCCGGTTTTCTGCGGCGGACCGGATTTTATAACCGCACTTTTAGGAACTGCCACTGTCGAGCCTGGAAAAATCTGTGACAGGAGCGGCTCCAGCGAAGGAATCAATCTTTGCGCCGATAAACCAGTTTTCAAGGAAGGATTCAGGACTTTGCCGAGCGCAATTCCAGGACTGTGGAATATCTCTGTGATTATTCCAGAATCTGGCTCTATATTGAATGAATACAAGAACGAAATTTCTCTGCTTGAAAAAAGGGAACTTTCATGGGAAGAAATAATCGACTATTCGCTTGATGACAAAAACAGCGAAGGCTACAGAATTCTTTGCGGACTTGCAGATTCTGTGAAAAATGCGCTTTCTGCGCTAAAGAAACTTGCAAATGAAAACGACCTGACTTTTTGCGGCACAATGAGCGTAACCGGCGGACAGGCAAAAAACGAACGCTGGCTTGAAAAAAAAGCCTTTGATTGCAACACGAACCTTGAAGTCTGCAATACGCCCGACTCCGAGCTTACAGGAAATGCGGCAGTCGCGCTGTACGGACTTGGACTTTTCGGGAGTCTGCAGGAAGCGGCAAAGGCGATTGTATTCTGTACAAAAAAATTTCCGGCGGAACAAAAACAGACAAAAAAAATAAAGATTTTTAAGATTCCGCAGAATTTAAGGACGATAATTTTTGACATCGATTCGACATTGTACACATCGCCGGCTTATGCATTTGAGCAAGTTGATGTTCAGATACGGTTTTGGGCAAAAAAACGTGGAATAACCGCGCGCGAAGCCCGGAACGAAATAAGCGAATTCAGAAAAAACTGGTCAAAACAGCACGGCGGAAAAAAAATCAGCCTTGGAAACACGCTTACAAATTTTGGAGTAACAATCCAGGAAAGCGTTGAAATGCGAAGAAACCTTCTTGAACCGGGCGATTTTTTGACGCGCGATGATAAACTTATTGAAACGCTCAAGACTTTAAAGCAGAAATTCAAGGTAATCTGCGTAACGAACAATCCTGTTCTGCCGGCAAGAAAAACGCTGGAAGCGCTGGGAATTTCTGAACTGATTCCAAAAATAATAGGGTTGGACACTTCCGGAAAATCAAAGCCGGCGCTGGAACCTTTTGAGCTTGCGCTTAAAGAAACCGGCTCAAAAGTGGAGGAATGTCTTTCAGTTGGCGACCGCTATGACATGGATCTTTCGCTGCCGCTGGAAATGGGAATGGGCGCAATTCTTGTGGGCGGCGTAAAAGATGTTTATCTGCTGCCGGAAATCCTGAAGGAACAAAAAGGCGCGCCGGAAGAACTGCGGTAAAAAAGAAACTTAGCCCCGATTGTGGCGGAAAGACCGGAATGGAGCAGCCGCGGAATGAGGACTTGCAGCAAAAGCGGGTCGCGTATTGAAAAAATTTGCTCCAAAAAGTTTTTGCAAATTCAGCATTATTATTGTAAAATAGGATGATAATTTTAGAGTCAAAATCGAAAGTTGAAACTTTCTCATTGACTTTTTTAGGAGACATAATGAATTTTATTTTTTTAGGCCCTCCGGGAGCTGGAAAGGGCTCGCTTGCTGTAAAAGTTGCAGAAGAGTACAAAATTCCTCATATTTCGACTGGTGATATTTTTAGGGCAAATATCAAAAATCAGACTCCGCTTGGCCTGAAGGTAAAGGCGATTATTGATTCTGGTTCGTTGGTCAGCGACGATTTGACATGCGAGCTTGTAAAGGACAGAATTTCCAAGGATGACTGCAAGAACGGATTTATCCTGGACGGTTTTCCACGCACAATTCCACAGGCTGAAATGTTTGTTTCTATTTGCCCGGAAGTTGCTGTAGTAAATTTTCAGGCGGAAGATGAGCTTGTTATAAAAAGATTGAGCACAAGACGTGTCTGCAGAAACTGTGGCGCAAACTACAATGTCCTGACGCTTCCACCAAAAAAAGAAGGTGTTTGCGACAAGTGCGGCGGTGAAATTTACCAGCGCGATGACGACAAGCAGGAATCAATCCTGCACCGAATGGAAGTTTACCGCGAGCAGACTGAACCGCTAATCAAATTCTACACAGAAATGGGAAAAATCTATAATTTCGATTCTGCAATTGAAACAAATGAACTTTTGAAAGAGTTCAAGAAAGTCTTTCCTGTTGAAAAATAACCAAATGTAATCTGTGTCTTCCGCCAAAATCCAAGGGAATGGCGGAAGATGCTTTTTATCGGGAGAGCAGACAAGCATGAACAGCGAGAACGACGAATTTTTTGAGAACAACACTTTCAAGATAAATCAGCTTGTGACAAAAATTTTGATTTTGCTGAATTTACTGGCGCCGGTATTCGCGTTTCTCTCCTATTTTAACATTTTCCAGATTGAAAAAAAGTTTATTATTTTTACCGAGGCGCTGATTCTTCCTTTTTCGGTTATAACTTTAGTCCTTGTCTACGGCTTTAATTCACCAAAGTTCAAGGAAAAACATCCGGAGGCTTACGAGAGTATCCAGAATTCCGCGAAATATTTCGGGCTTCTTGGCGCATCTTACGTGCTTGCGCTTTTGGGAACGAACGCACATATTGGAATTTACATTGGATACAGCCTGATTGTGTTCTTAAGTTGCCTTTATTACGACGTAAAGCTTACGCTTTTTTTGTCTGCCGTAAATTATATCGCAATGATTTTTTCTCAATACGGAAAATCCTTGAACCGTTTTAAGGAAGGAATTACGTTTGGCTCATCGCCGTTGGCCGACTGCATTTCTTTTTCTGCGGGTTTTACAATTGAATTTGTATTCGTTGTGCTGATTGCATACAATATGGCAAAAAGAAACAGCAAGACGCTTCATTCGGCAATTGACCGTAACAAGAGACTTGAGCAGACTCAGCTTGATTTTATGAAATTTGTTCCGCTTGTGCTGAAAAAACACGAGCTTGTCACAGGGTTCCATGTTGAGCACACCGTTGAATATGTCAGGATGCTCTGCAAAAAACTGAAATCAGAAGGCTATTATAAGGACGAGCTTTCCAATAAAAATATCGAGATTTTTTCAGCGGCGGCAAACTTGCACGATATTGGAAAAATTTATATTCCAGACCATATTCTTATGAAACCTGGAAAGTTTACTCCGCAAGAATTTGAGATGATGAAAAAACACCCGGAAATCGGATGCGAAATAATAAATGCTATGCCAAAAATCTACAACGGAGAATTTAACAAGGTTGCGGCGCAGATGGCTTTGTGTCATCATGAGCGATACGATGGAACCGGCTACCCAAACAAGCTGCAGGGAAGTGAAATTCCGCTATGCGCAAGAATAATGGCGGTTGCGGATGTTACAGACGCGCTTTTAAGCTACCGGCCATACAAACAGGCTTTTTCAATTGAAAAGACAATGCAGATTATCCAGGAAGGCAAAGGAACCCAGTTTGAACCTGTAATCGCGGACGCAATGATTCAGCTAAAGGATGAAGTAAAAAAATATGCAGAAGAACGGGCCGCCAGCGAAAAAGAACTTATCATAAAAGAGACACGATGGCGTGAACAGGAACGCGAAAGTCTTTTGCGCGGGCAGACAGTTTCCGAATAGCGGCTTAATCCCTGATGCTGTCTATGTTGGCTTTTCCGCCTGGAACAAATGGAAGAACATTTTCTTCCGGATCAACGCGGACACGCACAAAGCACGGCTTATTTTTTCTTTCCGGGGAAAAAGCTTTTTTATACCATTCCGGATCAGAATCCGCATCAATAGCTTCAATTCCAAAACCTTCCGCAATTTTTAAAAGATCAGGCGAAGCAATAAATTCGCTGGCAGAATAGTTTTTTTCAAAAAGGAATTTCTGCTGCTGGTAAACCATTCCAAGCGTTCCGTTCTCAAAAACAATGACAGTTACAGCAAGATTATTTTCAGCAAGCGTCGCAAGTTCCTGGATATTCATCATTATTGAGCCGTCACCTGAAAAACATACAACACGTTTTTTTGGATTTGACATTGCCGCACCCAAAGCAGCAGGCAGCCCGAATCCCATTGTTCCAAGACTTCCAGAAGTAAGAAAAGTCCGAGGTTCTTCAACAGGATAATATTGAGCCGCAAACATCTGATGCTGGCCAACATCCGTTGTAACAAGCAAATCCGTTTTTTTTGTTCCGGCTTTTTCCGCAAGTCCAGGAATTGACGCAATAAAAGCGCGAGGATTTACGCTGTTCCTGAAATTTCCGTTCTTTTCGTTTTCTTTTGGAGAGCCACAGACAAGCGAGGAATTTTCCTTGTTGATTCTGATGATTTTTTCGCACCAGGAAATACGCTCGCCTTCAGAAGATTTTTCTTTTTCAGATGACGAATTTAATTTTTTTTCCAAACAAGAAGTAAGCTCCGGAAAAACCGACTCAACTTTCGCAACAATACTTAAATTTGACGGAAGAATCTTGTTTATTTCAGCCGCGTCAACATCAATGTGAATTATTTTTGCATTCGGACAGAATTTAGAGACAACACCTGTAGCGCGGTCATCAAAACGAACGCCTGCCGCAATAACCAAGTCACTTTCGTTCATTGCAACGTTCGCCGCATAACTTCCGTGCATTCCGACCATTCCAGCAAAATCCAAATCAGAATGAGGGACACAACCCAAGCCCATCAGCGAAGAAACAACCGGAAGACGGTAAACTTTTTTGAATGCCCGGATTGCCTTTGAAGCCGCAATTGTATTGCAGCCGCCACCAAGATAAAGACATGGCTTTTTTGCATTTAAAAGAAAATCCGTCGCCCGGTCAAGAAGAATTTTCATCTCATCAGATTTTGTGTGGAAGCGAACCGATTTTTCTTCCGACAGAGGCTTTCTTATTTCCGGCCATTTTTCAAATTCATATTCCGCAAGCTGAATGTTACGTGGCACATCAATAAGAACAGGTCCAGGTCGGCCATTCATTGCAATTTCAAACGCATCTGGAATCGCAGTAAAAAGTTCCGCAACATTTTTTATCATTACGCTGTGTTTTGTAATCGGAAAAGAAAGCCCGAAAGTGTCAGCCTCCTGAAAAGCGTCAGTTCCAATAAGGTTTGTGTTTACCTGCCCTGTAATTGCGATGATTGGAATTGAGTCCGAGCGAGCGTCTGCAACTGCGGTCAAAAGATTCATTGCGCCCGGGCCGCTAGTTGCCATGCACACCGCCGGAAGCCCAGTTGTACGAGCGATCCCCTGCGCAAAAAATCCGGCAGCCTGCTCCTGGCGCACAAGCACGTGATGAATATTGCTTCTGGTAAGTTCGTCATACAAAGGAAGAATAGAACCACCTGGAATTCCTGCAACAGTTTTTATTCCGTGCATTTCCAACAATTTTACAATAATATGAGCGCCAGTCTTTTTCATAAAAACTCCTATAATTCTAACCTGAAAATAAAAAAGCCCTCCGTCAGGAGAGCTTCTTTCAGTATATAAATTTCACATATACACAAGTCGCCTGACCTAACCCAAGTTAGATTTAATGACGAGCACGACTTTTAGTGTATTTGTAAAAATTGAATTCATATTATAAATTATTGCGTTTTTTTCAAGTTTTGTCTATGGGGAGATTTTTCGATGCACGAACAGGGGAACGAGGAAACACGTTTCTCTATATGAATATTTTTCATTATTCCTCCATTAAGAAGAGTCAACATTCTTAAATTAATAACCCATAGTTATCCAAACTGCAATTATTTTTTACCCAATTCTTTCCAATTTTAGCAATTTTAAAAAGTTCATCTGTGTTTCTTAGGGCCAAATTTAAAATTTCAGCAAGTTTATAATCATCTGCCTCAAATTCCAAAGTAAAGTTTTCACACTTTTTTATACTGAACAGTAGGCGGATTATGAACTGTAGCAACAACACGAATCTTTAAAAATTTTGCCGCCAAAAGATTTTTTATTATAATCCATCAAATAATTTAAATTATTATCAACACGATTTTTATAAAGAGAAAATCTATCACTATTTATATTTTTGTCTTTACAATACAAAGACAAATTATCAAAGACTTTCTCCGCACCACCTGTTTTATACACATCGATAAGTTGCAAAATTCTCATAACTTTACTAATTCCTCTTTACAGAAAAATATAAATTACCAAAAAAAGATTTTAAATTATAGATATTTCTGATTCTTTTTGTTCAAGATTTTTTTTCCAATAGTTTCTAGTTTTGTTATTATTTCCAGCGGCACCTAAAGCATTATTTCCATGCTGAACGCCACGGCTAGGCATTATAACTTTCAGGTTCGGAATCTGCCTTTTCAGCTCCGAAATGTTTTCTATGAAAAAATCATGGCCTTTGCGCGGAATGAACTCCGCAATGCAAAGGATTATAAAGTCGCTAGAATCGTATTTGTATTTTGAGCGGAGTGTGAGTTTTTCTTGTTCAACTATTTTATTTTCTAAACAAATCGGAGTGAGAGCCTGTTGCTGTCGCAGAAAGAATAAGCTCGTTTTCAAAAATCTGACACATCAAAAGCCAGTCAGATTTCATTCGATTTGTGTAGACAATCTCGTACAAATCAATCCTCCAGCATAGAAGCCACTGCCTCTTGTGCAGTTTTAAAAGGTCTGTGCAGATTCATACGATTCCGACTGTCAGAAACCGCCGTTTCCAATGAAAGCGAATCAGTTTTGTGCCTCACAGCAAAAGGAAGTCCGTTGTTTTCTATTGAGGAAGCAAGAAAAATGCGGACTGCCGTTGAAGTGTCCAGCCCCAGCGATGAAAAAAGAGCGTCAGCTTTTGCCTTCAAGGAATTGTCCACACGTAGTTGAAGCGTTGCCATAGCATACCTCTTAATTACAAATTAAGACATTTTTATTGAGTTGTCAACACAAACATCATTCGCAGCAAAAAGTATGCCCCTACATTTTCTTCACAAATTCGTAGTCAATCGTGCGGCGCAAGCCTTCCTGTCTGAGATTGTAATATGCCCTACTTTCTTTTTATAAAAGGCAAATGCCTTAACAACTTTTCAGAATGAAAATAAAATCAATCCATAATATATTTATTGCAGATACAACAAATATGTTGTATAATCTATATATGGGAATGACAGCAAAACAAGTAATAAAAATTTTAAAGAAATATGGCTGGAGATTAAATCGAATTCGTGGTTCTCATCATGTTTTTGTAAAAGATGGAGTTAAAAGACCTGTTGTTGTTCCTGTCCATGGAAATACGGATTTAGGAAATTTTGCAGTAGATATATTAGAAGAAGCTGGAATTACAGAAGGAGGCTCAAAATGAAATATTATTGTGATATAAAAAAACAAAATGAAAATATGTATATTGTACATTTCCCGGATATGGCAAATGTAACCACATTCGGAACTTCTGTAGATGATGCAAAAAAAATGGCAAAAGAGGCATTGGATGCTGTTCTTGAAACAGATATTGAAGAAAACTTTCCAATTCCTGAGCCAAAATGCAATGAGGGCTTTGAAATTGAAGTTTCTCCAAAAATCGCATTTGCTATAGAACTACGAAAAGCCCGCGGTCATAAAACGCAAAAAGAAATTGCCTCAAAAGCTGGAATGTCATATCAGCAGTATCAGCGGCTGGAAAATCCCAAAAAGACAAATCCGACATTGGAAATGCTTTATCGCCTTCAAAAAGTCTTTAACAGACCATTTTTGGCGTTGTAGGAAAATGCAAAACACATATCAATTATAAAATATACAATGATATGTGTTGCTAAAACACGATTCTTAAAGTTACTCGCAGCTGAAAGTATGTCCCTGAACTTTCTTCACAAACTCGTAGTCAATTGTGCGGCGCAACCCTTCCTCTAATTCAACAGGAGCTACAAAGCCCGTCTTTGGAACTCTTGATGACTTGAAGTATGTATTCTGGCAGAATTTCTTTACGCGGATTGAGTTAATCGCGAACTTTTTGCGCAGGATAAACGCAAGCAGGTCGAATCCTTTTCCGCCGAGATACGCAATCCAGTACGGAAAATGCACAAGGCGTTTCTTCGGCTTTCCAAGGTGCTTGTACACATCAAGGACAAGATGGTTCATGTCGTAGGCAGGCTCATCACAGTAGTTGAAGAGGTGCTGCTTTCCGGCTGATGTTCCGTCGTACTCCTTTTCAAAGCAGGGAAGTTTTTCTTCGTTCTCAATGCAGAACTGGATGAACGCCGCGACATTCTCAACATAGTTCATGCTCTTGCGGTTTTTGCCTTTGCCAACCATCGGGAACTTTCCACCAGCAATTTGGCGCAAAAGGTTGTACACGTTTCCGCGGTTCTGCTCGCCGAAAATCACAGTCGGGCGGATTATTGTGGCGCAGTTCGACTTGTCTGAAGAAAGCCACTCGCGGTATTTTCCCTCGGCAAGATACTTTGTGCGTCCGTAGTCGTTGAAATATTTTATCTCGCCGCTCTCGTCTGTTCCGACCGGGGCGAATCCGTAGACCGCGACAGAGCTTGTAAAGAAAATGTGATGGATTCCAAGCTCCGTGCAAGCCCTGCAGATGTTCTCGCTGCCTTTTACGTTCACTTCGTCATACAAGGATTTTGGGGAAACATCATCGCGGTGTTCCGCTGAAAGATTCACGACAACATCGCTTTCTTTTAGGACTTCCAGAAGGGAGTGCATCGGCTGCTCTTTCTTTGCGGCCTCATCCGCGCCAGGAGCCATCGCCTCGTCCGTAAGGCTTGCAGGAAACTCATTCGTCTCGCTCCCGGAATTGCGCACATCGCAGCGGCTCCAAAGCTCAGGATAAACCACGCTTTTTCTTTTGTCCGCGATTCTTACACTATGTCCAGCCTCCAGAAGCCTCTTTACAAGCCGGGTTCCTACAAACCCAGAGCCACCGATAACTG
>ERZ808267.547-NODE-547-length-10900-cov-3.021761_pt1 | contig 10900 bp, 6 predicted proteins | sample MGYA00521241_ERZ808267 | MGnify/ENA primary metagenome ERZ808267 (study PRJEB31516, sample SAMN03275592) | gut metagenome | biome: mammalia-associated habitat; material: feces | host: Papio cynocephalus | place: Kenya | collected 2012-07-19 ... | reverse complement strand
AACGCTTATGGAAAAGACGACCAACGAATTCGACTACGAACTGATGAACACAACGCTTAAGTTCCTGTTGCCCGCCATGGACGCGCGCGACGCAAAAAGCGCCTCGTACGACTGCTTCGGGAAGCTCGAGATAGTCGAAGACCTAATCAGCATGTACAAGTACGGCAGCGATATTTCCATGATAAACGAATCGCCCGTGGGGTCGGTCGTCAAGATTGCCGACAGCACGTTTGAATGCCTGCAGTCGGCGTTCGCAGCCTGCGAAATGTCGGGCGGGGCAATAGACATTACCATGGGCGAATTTTTCATGAAGAACAAGGGCGTCGACCGCTACGGAAAAATCGAGACGCCGCGCCGCGGCAAGTTTGCCTTCGACGACGAAAACTACTATGTGAAGAAGCTCGAAGAGGGCAAGATGGACTTGGGGGCGATAGGCAAAGGCTACGCGCTCGACAAGGTCGCCGAAATTCTGGAGGATACTTGGGGGGTGAAAAACGCGTTCGTGTCTTTCGGGGCAAGCTCTGTTTACGCCGTCGGGCGCGACGAAAACGGCGAAGAGTGGCGCGTGAATTTGAGCGACGACGTTTACGTTCCGCTCGACGGCGCGTTTGTCGGGGCGTCGGGCACGGCGGTTTTGGGCGAGCACATAATAGACTGCCGCACGGGGGAAATTCCGCAAAACCAGCCGTTTAGGGCGTGGGCGTTTTCGGGCAACGGGGCGATTTCCGACGCAATGTCCACGGCTTTTATGATTTTAAGCCGCAAAGAAGTAGCCGATATATGCGCCAAATACGACATTTCCGCGGCAATACAGCAGACGGCTGACTCTCCCGTGGAATTCATAGACTAAAAGTGGCGCGGCACGCCGTTAAAATAATCGGAGAAAAAACTTGCAAAAAGTCAAAAATTGAAAAAACTCTGAGCGCATAAAACCAAACAATTTTAAATAAAAGCTTAAATTATGAAAAAACTTCTACTTATCGCTTCTTTTGCAGTCTCGATGTTCTTAATGTCGGCGTGCGATTCCATGGACGGTCCCTCGCCCCTCGACACTGCGGCGGCAGGCGGCACAAACAACGCTTCGGCTTTGGGCGGCGACGACCTTTCCGACCCCAACGGCGGCGGTCTTTCCGACGGTTTGCAGGCTCGCGGTTTTAACGACTCTGCGGCGGGTTTCGATCCCGAAAACATCAACCCCGAAGACATAGTAGGCACAATTTACTTCGGCTTCAACCAGTACGCAATTTCGCCCTCCGAACGCGGGAACGTCAAAAAGGCTGCCGAATTCTTCAAGGCAAATGCCAATATGAGAGTATACCTCGTAGGCCATACCGACTGGTACGGCACGGAAGAATACAACATGCTTCTCTCCGACAAGCGCTGCAAGGCCGTTCAGGAATACATGCTCGGCTTGGGCGTTGACGCCTCCAAGGTGGAAACGGTTGCCCGCGGCGAACAGGGCGCGGTTGTAGACGTGGCGAAAGACTCGCCCGAGGCTAAGCACGACCGCCGCGTTGACATCGTAAAGATGAAATAACGCTTTGGTTTGGCAAAAATTTGAAAACGGCGATTTTTCCTCCGAAAGATTGCCGTTTTTTGTTCTCGGCGAAAACGCGCGTTTTAGGGCTCTGCGGGGCAATAAAAAGCTCGACAATCCCGACGGCTTCGGCGAACATTGTTCAACAAAAATTTTGCAGGAAATGGAAGGTAAACGCAACAAGGTAATATTTCTTTGCACGGGCAACATTTGCAGATCTCCCATGGGCGAGGCTCTGTTAAAGCGCGCCATAGACAACGATTCCGACGAGAAGCTCAAAAGGCTCGAAGTTATTTCCGCGGGAACTTCCACCGTAGACGGAATGCCCGCAAGCGTAAATTCCGTGGCGGCGCTCAAGCGCATAGACGTAGACATTTCAAAACACCGTTCCACGTTCCTGACGCAGAAACTCGTGGACGAAGCCTACGCGATTTTTGCAATGGCGCGCTCGCACATAGACATTTTAAAGCACAACTACAAAAATCTGCCGCCGCGCGTGATGACGGTTTTGGAGGCTGAAAATCCCTCGGGCAATCCCGATATAGCGGACCCCTACGGCGGCGGCATAGACGATTATCTCGACGTGCGCGACGAAGTTGCGCGGGCAATCCCCTCGATTGTAGAATATTTGAAAAATGAACTCGAAAAAGATTAGCATCGGTTGCGACCACGGCGGTTTCGACCTCAAGCAATATTTGGTTTCGGCGCTGAAAGCCGAAGGCTTCGACGTCTCCGACAAGGGCTGCTTCGACAAGTCGAGCGTCGATTATCCGGACTACGCGAAGAAAGTCTGCCTCGACGTAAAGGCGGACGCTTCGACAGTCGGCGTGCTGGTTTGCACTTCGGGCATCGGAATGTCGATAGCGGCAAACAAAATCCGCGGAATACGCGCCGCCTTGTGCCTTTCAACCGACGCGGGCAAATTTTCGCGCCTGCATAACAACGCTAACGTCTGCTGTCTGGGGGCGAAATATCTCGACTGCCCGACGGCGCTTGAAATCGTCAGGACGTTTGCCGCAACGGAATTCGAGGGCGGACGCCACGCCCGCAGGGTCGAAAAATTTATGGAGTTTGAAAACCTCTAAAAATTTGGTTGCAAAAAAACGCCCGTGTGGGAGTGTGTTTATAAAGCGCAATATTCGCGCTGCAGAATTTAATCAGGACAGAATATGAATAAAGGTATTCAAGCAGGAGCGCTCAAAGACGTCGACAACGTCGTTTTTGAGGCAATCAAGAACGAGACGAACCGTCAGCAGACGCACCTCGAACTCATAGCCTCGGAAAACTTCGTCATTCCGGCGGTTATGGAGGCAATGGGCTCGACGCTCACGAACAAGTATGCGGAGGGTTATCCGGGCAAGCGCTATTACGGCGGTTGCGAATGCGTCGACGTCGTGGAACAGCTGGCAATCGACAGGGCGAAGAAGCTCTTCGGCGCGGAACACGTCAACGTGCAGCCCCACTCGGGTACTCAGGCGAACGTCGCCGTCTATCTCGCCGTTCTCAACCCCGGCGACACAATCCTTTCCATGTCCCTCGAAGAGGGCGGCCACCTTTCGCACGGCCACCACATGAACATTTCGGGCAAAACGTACCACATTGTAAACTACGGCGTAGACCCCGAATCGGGCAGAATAGATTACGACAAGCTCGAACAGACCGCTATGGAATGCAAGCCCCGCCTGATTCTGATGGGCGCTTCCGCATATCCGCGCGAAATCAATTTCAAACGCGCTTCGGAAATCGCCAAGAAGTGCGGCGCAATGCTCATGGCGGACATCGCCCACATCGCGGGTCTCGTTGCCGCAGGCGTCCACCCGACTCCCGTTCCGTATTGCGACTTTGTAACAACAACAACGCACAAGACCCTTCGCGGCCCCCGCGGCGGCATAATAATGTGCAAAGAGCAGTACGCAAAGGCCATTGACTCCGCGGTATTCCCCGGCACTCAGGGCGGCCCGCTCATGCACGTCATTGCCGCAAAGGCGGTATGCTTCGGTCAGGCTCTGCAGGATTCCTTCAAAGACTACCAGAAACAGGTTGCCGCAAACGCAAGGGCTTTGGCGGACGCGCTTTCGGCGAGGGGTTTCGGCTTGGTTTCGGGCGGAACCGACAACCATCTCATTCTCATCGACCTCAGAAAGAGCCACCCCGACCTCACGGGCAAAGACGCCCAGAACGCCCTCGACAAGGCTAACATCACCACGAACAAGAACACCGTCCCCGGTGAAACGCGTTCGCCGTTCAAGGCAAGCGGCATACGTTTGGGCACTCCCGCCATCACGAGCAGGGGCTTGAACGAAGCCGATATGGAACGCATTGCTGAGGCAATCAAGATTGTTCTCGACGCTCCCGCCGACGAGGCGGCAATAGCCAAGGCAAAGGCAATTTCGGAAGAGCTTTGCAAAAAGTATCCGCTTCCCTACTAAAATAATATCGGCAAATACCGCTTAATAAAAAAAGGGAGGTTCGATGCTTTTTCGGGTCTCCCTTTTTATCTTGAATCAGGAATTTTTATATATGGATTACGCAAAAGAATTGAAAACTCTCGTTTCCGCCGCAAAGGAGCGCGGCGAAATTCTGCCCTCTGCCGCCGAAAATCTCGGCGCGTGGCTCGGCGAAGACTTCCTGCCCGAATGGGCGCTGGAGGCGCTTACGGAACTTTTTCAAAAGGGCGCGTTCGAGGAAATTAACGACCGCTTCTTCAAGCCGCTTTCCTTCGGCACGGGTGGCATGCGCGGCCGCACAATCGGCAAGGTTTCGGCGTCGGCGGAAATCGGCAAGATTTCCGACAAGGGCACGCCCGAACACGCCGCCGCAGGCGCAAACAATATGAACGACTTTACCGTGGCGCGCGCCACTGCGGGTCTGTTTGCATATTGTAAAAAGTACCTCGAGGGCGAGGGCGTAAATGAAAAGCCCTCTCTGGTAGTCGCCCACGATGTCCGCCACTTTTCGCGCCATTTCTGCGAATTGGCGGCGTCGGTCTGGAACGCCCTCGGAGGCACGGCGTACATTTTCGACGGCGCGCGTTCCACGCCCCAGCTCTCGTTTACCGTCCGCCACCTCAAGACGACGGCGGGCATTGTTATAACGGCTTCGCACAATCCCGCGCACGACAACGGCTACAAAGTCTATTTCGGCGACGGCGCGCAGGTAATCAGCCCCCATGCCGAGGGCATTGTTGCGGAGGTTTCCAAAGTGCCGTGGAAGACGGTAGGCGGCCTTTTGAATGTCGAGCTTGGCGGAGTGAAATTCGTGGAGAAATCCGCCGAGGAGGCGTACATAAAATCGATTGAAAACTGCGTCATAGACAAGTCAGTGATGGCCGACAACAAGCCCACGCTCGTGTTCACGGCGGTTCACGGCACGGGTGCAACGCTCTGCCCGTCGGTAATGAAACATTTCGGTCTGAACCCGATTCTGGTCGAAGAGCAAATGGTTATGGACCCGCGTTTCCCGACCGTAAAGCAGCCCAACCCCGAATATGCCGAAACGCTTTCGATGGGCATTGCAAAAATGAAGGAGACCGGCGCGGAATGCCTTATGGCTACAGACCCCGACGCCGACAGAATGGGCGTTGCAATCAAGACGCGCTCGGGCGAAATCAGACTGCTGACGGGCAATATGATTGGCTCGCTGCTTTCCGAATACAGAATTTCGCAGATGAAGGCAAAGGGGCTTATCACCGACCCCGCAAAATGCACTCTCATCAAGACGTTTGTAACAAGCCCGCTTCAGGATAAAATTGCCGAAAGCCACGGCTTGAAATGCGTCAACTGCCTGACGGGCTTCAAATGGATAGGCGGGCGCCTCACCATGTACGAGAACATTCTCAACAAGGCTCTCGGCAGGGACTGCTCCTCGCTGCCGTACGCCGAGCGCGCGGCTCTGATGCAAAAGTACAGCACGTTCTTCGTCTTCGGCGGAGAGGAAAGCTACGGCTTCCTCGGCACCGATTCCGTTCGCGACAAAGACGCCAACGCGGCTGTGATAATGTTCAGCGAAATGATGGCGTATTTGAAATCGCTCGGCAAAACGGTCGACGAATATCTCGACGAAATCTATCTCAAATGCGGCTACTATCTTGAGTCGCTCAAGAGCATCTACCGCGAGGGCGCAAGCGGCGCGGCGGAGATTCAGGCGTTCCTCAAGCGCCTCGACGAATCGCCGATGGAAAGCGTCGGCGGCGTGAAAGTCGCCAAGGCGGTCAACTTTGCAAAGGACACCATCGTCGACGCCGACGGGCAGGTTATACCAAAGGAAAAGTTCTTTTTCTACACGCTCGAAAACGGCTACAGCTTTGCAATCCGCGCAAGCGGAACCGAGCCGAAAATCAAATTCTACGCGTTCGCGGTCGAAAGCGCGGCGGACAAATCGGGGCTTGCGGCGGCGAAAGCCGACGCCAAAACGAGGCTCGACGCCATGCTTGCGGCGCTTTCGGAGGAATTCGAGCGCAGCCTTGCAAAATAGCAAAATGCGCTTGAATGCGGGCGGAAAGTTTCGTGCTTTCCGTCCTTTTTTTTGCGCCGTCGGAGGGCGCGTTTAAAATCTTGACAATCCGCCGAGTTGCCCGATAATCGCGCCGAAGTTTCGACACGGGGGTACATATGGGGAAGTTTACGCTTTTTACACTTGTTTTGCTATTGGGCTGCGTGCGCCTTTTTGCCGAAGCGGGCGGCGCGGTTTTTAAAATAGGCAAGCCCGACGGCGGGGCGGGGGAGTTCAAATTCTTCCGCAACTTGGGCGACGTTGTCTACTCGCAGGCGCTGCCGCAGCGCGACTTTAGAGACGTAGACGGTTGCGCGGCGTTCTTCAAAAAGCCGCCTACGTTCGTAGTCGGGAAGTCCAAAGACTGCGACTGGAGCTTTGTCCACCCCGTGCTCAACTGCCGCTGGGCGGGCACGCCGAACCCCGCGCGGCTTTGCGTTCAGTTCGAGAAGCCCGAATCAAATGACAAGTTTTTTTATCTGAAAATAGGATTTTCGGATATGTCGGCAAACGCGCCCTGCGGGCTGGAGATATTTTTAAACGGCGAAAGCATTGCAAAGACAAAGCGGCTTTTCGACCGCGCGACGGCGGGCACTTTCATCAACCACAAAGACTCCAAGGGCACTCCGAGCCTGCCGTTTGTTGTGAAAATTCCCTCCGAAAAATTCAGGGAGGGCGCCAACAGGCTTGAATTTGCGGGAGTCGCGGGCAAACACGCCAGCAAGACGCACGCGTCGTGGCTCGTGTACGATTTCATAGAGCTTTCCGCTTCGCCGAAATATCCCGAAATTCCCGACGCGCGCGCGGGGCTTGTCGAACGCGCCGCAAAGGCCGCTGGGAGCGACTGGGTTGTGTTTTGCATAACGGGGTCGTCGCGCGGCGGGCACTGGTACGAAAACGTCGGAACTCTCTGCCGCGACGACACCGCGGGCGAAATCATCAAAAACCGCGAGGGAGCGGAGAGTTTCAGCCGCATGGGCGGGAGGCTCGTTCTCTTCAACCTGAAAACGCGCGAATACAAGGTTCTTCTGGAAGACCCCAAGGGCGGCATCCGCGATCCGCACGTTTCCTACGACGCAAAGAAAATCATTTTCTCATACAGAAAGGGAGATTCTGACAAATTCAATCTTTACGAAATAGACGCCGACGGCAAAAATCTCGCGCGCCTGCCGATAAACACAAACAGCAACGACATAGAGCCCTGCTATCTTCCCGACGGCGACGTAATGTACGTCTCCGACAGAATGGTGCGCACGGTTCAGTGCTGGATGTCGCCCTCGCTCAACCTCCACCGCTTCTACAGAAAACGCTCGATAGTGCGCTGCCTTTCGGGCAATCCCGACGTGGACAACACGCCGTCGGTTCTTTCCGACGGGCGCGTTCTCTACATGCGCTGGGACTACAACCACCGCAATCAGGTGCGCTTCCACCACCTTTGGGCGGTGAATCCCGACGGGAGCGGCAATGCCGTTTTCTACGGCAATACTTTCCCGCACGGAGTCTTCCTTTCGGCAAAGCAGTTTCCCGACAGCCAAAACATTGTGATGACGCTTTCACCGGGGCACGGCGCGCGCGACCATCGCGGCATACCCGCAATTTTGAAGCCGCCGTTCGACCCGAGCTCTCCGTACGCCTACGAGCTTCTCGCCGCGCCCGAAAGACTTTTGAGCTTCTACGATGTCTCCCCGCTTGCCGGCGGCTATGTGCTCACGAATTCGCGTTCGGAGATTTACGTTTTCGACAAATTCGGGCTTTTTGAGACCGTTCCGGTGCCCGCCGTGCTTTTTTCCACTACGGAAAAATCGTATACCAACAACATTTCCTACGGCGGGAACAGGCGCGGCGGCGAATGCACGATGATTATGCGCTCGGTTGTCCCCCTTGTAAAAAGGCAAAAGCCCGCGGTCGCGCTCGAAACCGCCGACTACCGCGCAAAGACTGCGCGAGTTTTCCTTCAGGACGTTTACACGGGACGCAATATGAAGGGCGTAAAACGCGGCTCAATAAAAAAGCTGATGATAACGCGCGTGCAGCCCGCGCCCGTAAACTACCACGGCGGATATGCGCCGACGGGCATTGCGGGGTCTTTCGCGCTCGAGGAAATTGTGGGAACCGTTCCCGTGTACGAGGACGGTTCGGCGTTCTTTGAAATTCCCGCGGGCGTCGGCGTTGCCTTTACGGCGCTCGACGCCGACGGCAGGTGCGTAAAGCGAATGATGTCCTCCACGAATTTTGCGCCCGCAACCCAGACGAGCTGTATCGGTTGCCACGAAAACCGCACCGATGCCCCCGAGCGCAAGGTGAAGCTGCCCATTGCGTACAAGAACGGCGTTTCAAAAATCGAAAAAATCGACGGCGTGAAAAATACGGTTGATTTTATGCGCGACATTCAGCCGCTGTTGGATAAATACTGCGTTCAATGCCACAATCCGCGCAAGCCAAGCGGCGGCGGGGTGATTCTATCCAAGGGCGTAGGCGTTGAGCACATAAGCGCGCGCCTTGCGCTTCAGGCGGCGGGAATGATGTCCTGCGACAACAACGCCCACGGCAATCTTCCGCCGTATAAATTCGGCTCGGGAGACGCAAGGCTTGCGGAGTTTGCCCGCGGCGGACACCACAACAAAAAATTTTCCGATACCGATTTGAAAGTTCTGCAGGCGTATCTGGACATCGGCGCGCCGCAGATTTCAACGTATGCCTCAAAGGGCACGGGCTTTCCGATAGCCAACCGCCTGCGCACGAGGTTTTGCGTTGTCGGAAAAATTCCGGAAATGCCGCCGTCGTGCGCAAAATGCCACGCGGGGACGGCGAGCGGTATGAATTTTGTATTCGACGGTTGTCGGGTTATGGGCGTGAGGGAAAACGGCAAAGTGCGCCGCCTCAAAACGCCGCTGAGCATTCTCTGCAATTTCATTGACCCGCAAAATTCGCCAATGCTGCTTGTGCCGCTTGCAAAAGAGGCGGGCGGTTCGGCGGGCGGAGCGGGCGCGCACCCGATAATTTTCAAGGACAAAAACGACCCCGTCTACGCAAAGCTTTCCGCCGAAATTTCGCGTTGCGCCGCCGAACTCGACAGGCAGAACCCGTTCATAACGTCTAAGAATTTCAGGCCGTCGTTCGGGTACGTAGTTCAAATGCAGCGCTGCGGAATACTGCCGCCGAACTGGAATGCCAAGACGCCCGTAAACCCGTACGCGATAGACAACGCGTATTTCCGCTGGATAGAAAAAAACATTTCCGTTGACGCCTCTACGGGCAAACCCATTTCCGCGCGATGACTTGCACGGCCGCCGCCGCATCTGCGCGGCGCGGGTCGGGCTGAAGTTTTGCCGCGCACGCCGAGAGCTGCGCAAATGGGCGGCTTTATCGCGCGGCTATTTTGCCGGCGCGGTGAACGTCGGCTGCTCGGTATATCGGAACGGCTGTGGCTGTGTGCGCCCGCGCCCGTTTTAGCCGTCCCGCCGGAAAGGCTATTGCTTTTTCTTGTTGATTTCGGCGAGAATTTTGTCCACTTGGGCGAACACGGAATCAAAATTTGACGAAAGCGTCTTGTCTTTGTTCGCCTTTACGAAGAGTTTTGTCTGTTCTACAACGTCTTTTACCTTGTCGGTTTTCCCCTCGGCAATCAGTTTGTTGAGCACGGGAATGACTATGCCGTTGAGCGTCATTGCGGCGTTGTTTTTGAAGAGGGAAAATAACCGTTTGTATGATGTTTTAAGTTTTTTTACGTCGTCGGTCTCTATGTCTATGAGAAGCTCTCGGCGGGCGAATTCCATGCACAGGTCGGGGCGCGACGCTTTGTATTTGGTGATAAATGCGTTTGTCAGCTTTTTTGCGTCGGCGCTTTTACCCGATTTGAGGGCGTTTTCAATAAGCACGTTGCGGAAAAATGCGTCGTTGTCGGGGTATTTTGCAAAAGCCTTGATGGCGTTGGCGCAGACGGCGTTTGCGCCCGCGTCGCCGTCGGATTTTGCGGTTGTTTCAAGAAGAAGCAGCCAGCCGTCGAAATTGCGCGGGTCGGTCTTGACCGCTTCGGCTGCAGCTTTTTTTGCCGAGGCGTCGTCGCCGTCGCCGGCAAATATTGCGGCAAAGCCGGAATGTATTTCGCTGAGCCTGTATTTGGGGTTGCGCCTAAATCCTTCGCTCATTCGCTGGAGTTCGTGGTTCGTGGAGGTCTTCCACGTCTGCGGGTCGATTGTGCGCCCCGTCACAAAGTTGCCGCCCTCGAATCTGCCGACGGAAAAATTCCACTTGCCGCTTTTGACCATGTAGGCAACCCACGCGTGGAAGCCGTCGCTGCCCGCGCCGCTGAGAATGAATGCCGGTACGCCCTTTGCCTTTGCGACTTCCGACGTAAAGTAGGACTGGTCTGTGCAGATGCCGCCCTTTGTCTTGATTGTTTCAAGGGAGTAGTCGTCGCCCGTCCAGTCGAATTTCTGCGAATTGAGCCTGCCGTGGTCGTACGGCACGCTTGAGTAGATTTTGGCAATCCCCATTATGTTTGCGTTCACCGCGCGCCGCGCCCAGATTTTGTCCTTTTGCGGCGCGACGGAGGCAACCAAAAATTTTGCCTCTTCAACGGACAGTTTTTCGCAGGGGAAGAGCAGGCGGCCCTTGCTTCTGTCTTCCTGCCAAGTTTTGAATGTTTCGAGCGCGTCGGGGAATTTGCGCGGCAGCACTTTTCCCGAAACCTGATTGTGCGGCCAGCTGTCGGGCGGCGGGGTGTCGAAGACGACGGCTATCGCCGTTGCCAGATTTCTGAATTTTTTGAAATTTTCGGGGTTGTCCTTCCAGAGTTTGTCGAGAATCTCGAAGACTTTGGGAAGGTCGTCGTCGGGGGAGAGCGTTTCGGCGACTGTTTCGCAGAATTGG
>ERZ808267.546-NODE-546-length-10933-cov-29.948612_pt1 | contig 10933 bp, 17 predicted proteins | sample MGYA00521241_ERZ808267 | MGnify/ENA primary metagenome ERZ808267 (study PRJEB31516, sample SAMN03275592) | gut metagenome | biome: mammalia-associated habitat; material: feces | host: Papio cynocephalus | place: Kenya | collected 2012-07-19 ... | reverse complement strand
AAGCAAGGCGGACGGCTTTGCCGACACCGCACAAATAATGCCGAGTGCCTTCTAGAAGGCTCTCGGACACCGCTTTTTCGGTCAAGCGCAGGGCAGGGCTAGGGCTGACAATGTTGCCATCCCTTTAGGGTGGCAGCTTGCAGCCCTAGCCTTGCCCAAGGGCGACAAGGCGGTTAATGTCATAGCGCCTAACAAGTGCTGATGTTAACCGCCACCTCGTTGTGGCGAAGGAGGAGCCCTGCGGACGGCTTTGCCGACACCGCACAAATAATGCCGAGTGCCTTCTAGAAGGCTCTCGGACACCGCTTTTTCGGTCAAGCGCAGGGCAGGGCTAGGGCTGACAATGTTGCCATCCCTTTAGGGTGGCAGCTTGCAGCCCTAGCCTTGCCCAAGGGCGACAAGGCGGTTAATGTCATAGCGCCTAACAAGTGCTGACGTTAACCGCCACCTCGTTGTGGCGAAGGAGGAGCCAACGAGCAAACAGGGGGAGTGCAGGAGTGCCATCCACGAGCAAGCAGGGGTAGTGCAGGAGTGCCATCCACGAGCAAGCAGGGGGAGTGCAGGAGTGTAAGCAAGTTATACATATTAAAGCCCCCTAGGGCATGGGCTGGGGGGAGGTGCCCGAAGCGAAGCGAGGGAGGGGAGTGGGTGGGGATTTGGATAGCATTTTTCTCTCGATCATTTTATCATCACTCTTCTTAATGTGTGTTTTTTTGTGTTTTTCAGCATGTTTTGTGGTTGTTTTGTCATTCGCACGGCGATACTACTGTATCGCCAAAAGGCGCATTTTTGCTGGTTTAGCCCTCGAACGTTTGATTGAATCTTGCTTGTATCGTTTGATTGAAGGTTATTTTGTGTTTTTAGATTGTGGTTTTATTGGGTTATTTTTGACAAATAGATGGTTATTTTAGTTAATTATTTACTTTTGTTTATAAAGTTAAATGTCTGATATATATGGTTTAGGGTCAACTCTTTTGAAGCTGACCTAAAGTTTATCTATGGTGTTTGCTAAAATGGCAAATCGTATAGTATCTCCTTTTGTTCCGGTGTCATCGTATGCCCGCTCCAAAAGTCGATTTCTCGCTTTGCCCAATTCATCTTCATCATTGATTCCTCATATTGCTTTGATGCTCGTTGAAGAAAGATAGCTATATATTGGCGCTTGTGGTGCTCTATGTAGCTTCTTTCTCTTCTTGTTAACGTGTTATCTTGCCATTTCTGCAACCAATCTAAGCTTTCAAACGTATCTAGTGCTACCAAATCAAGGTTTGTTTGTTCCTTTAGTTCTGCCTGCAATCTTTCAGCCTGGGCCATTTCCTTGTCAGTCATATAATAGTTACCGTGTTGACGAGTAAGGCAATCTGCCAATCTCTTGCACATATCCTTTATTTCTGTTGGCAATCTGTAATCTTTATCGTTGGAAATGCGGATAAGTCGGTTATATATGATTTTATCGGTTCGGCTAGGGTCTTCTTTCTCTGTGATTCGGTGCGGTTTGAATGTCTTTTCCAGGTTCTTCTCGGTGTAAAGTTGTATCGGGGTGCATCTGTCTTTGCGTTTTGGCTTTCCGTCTTCGTTATACTCAGCTTTCACAAAGTTCATGCACCATTTCGACAATAGCAAGAACATTAGTAGGCATCGCTCTTTTGTCTGAAATTTGGTTAAGCTAATACTTAGATGATGGTTGCCTTCTATCGTTATCCAATTTCTGGCTTCTGACTTGATGCTAAATTCAACTCGCCAAATCTTGACTTCCTCGCATTCCTCGATGGTGCGTTCCTTTTCTGTCTTGGTACCTGCCTTGACCACTGCCATTTTTGCTCTCTGTTCGACTTTGCCAGTACGCTTGTCTTTGTAATCATATACAATTTTTTGGAGGTCGCATAGTCCATCTTTAACCCAAGTGTCTTTGATGTATAGTTTATCGGATTGCTGCTTAAGTTCTAGGGTCTTGTCATATATCTTTGTAGATAGTGGAGAAGAAGCGGAACCCCATTTTATGGAGTTCCAACTTCTTCCGTCTGCTTGTTCTGATCCATGAACATTGATTCTTGAATTTCGATTCTTCAAGATTGTACCTGCCATATAGTCTGCTATCAATTTCTCGGGGTTCATACCGTTATCGAAAACGAGTTGGTCACATGCAATGTCTATACGTGTGATGCCTTTCAGCAGATAATTGTACTTCACGAGAAAGTCTTGAAGCTGCCCGATTGGATTGTAGGTGTAAAGTGTGCGGTTAGATAACCGAATATGGCACGAACCTTCCTCGAAGATACCTCCATTCTTTTTTAGGGAGTAGGGGTTTCTTCTTATTTCCAAGAAAGGTTTGTCGTGCTCAGTTAGCAAAGTAAACATTTCCTTATAAAGAGGTGTGCCATATTCTCGCACGCTCACTTTCCATCCTAGATTTTTATAGTAGTTTGCATTGTGGATGCCATCCTCAACGCAAAACACTTCTAACCAATCTAAGTTTACTGATTTTATTGCAGGTGTCATAGGCTCATTTATACTTTAATGACTTTGTTCAATCTCTTGTTTTTATATATTTCAACTTGATTTGTAAGCTCAGCGGAAATGATGTCTATACGGTTTCCGTTATCGTGTATCAAGTTGTATCTAGATTCTGCCTTCAGCTCATCGTAGCCATAATCTACTATCTTATAGCCGTCTTTTACTAGCTCCTTGGCATTAACAAATGCAATATGATGTACTTTAGCTTCCATATCAAATATATTTCGTTCTTGAGTTTACCTTTTTTCTTTATTTCTTGTATTCTTACTTTTATATCCTTACTTGTTGCGCCCATCCCTCAAGACATTGCAAGTCTTCTTGCAATCCTCTTGCATAGTACAAGACGAATGCTGCATAGATGCCATTTCCTAGCCTCTCACGGCATTCTTTGTACATTTGCCACGGATGGGTTCTATATTTATCAATATACATTCTTACTTCACCCCAATATGTGGAGTGAGGGAATCCGCTCGGGTATTCTAGCTTTGTTTCCATTTCGAGCGTTAGTGTGTCGTTAATCAATTCTTCCATCATTTTTATTATTCTATCTTTGATGATGTCGCCAATGTCAAATGATTGTACCTTTGCTTGAAGAATGGTTGTGCGCTTGAATATGCACTTAAACAGATTCCCTGAATATAGAATGTAATCCTTTAGCGTTATGGTGTTATCCATTATTGCTTAGGATTATCGGATGGTGCTCCATTTGACGCTTCTGTGGTTACTTGTGCTTCCTCCTGCTTACCTCCACAAAGTTCTATCTCACGCACATACAAGTTAATTCCACATTCCATCTGATGTGTTTTTGGACTTGAATAAACGATTGTTTGTGCATTGCCACGCACGAACACCTTAGTACCTTTTTTGAGATACTGAAATAATCCTCCACCATCGCCATTTAGTGTACAAGAAATCCACTGTGTTGTTTTCTTGATTTCCCCTGTCTGACGGTCTGTCCAACTATCCGTGTTAGCAACACGAAAGGAGATAAACTTGTTACCGTTGTAAACCTGCAACTGTGCGTCTGCGCCCAAGTTGCCAATCACTTCCATTTTAATCATATCCTTACAAATTATTTAATGATTTATACAAATTGTATTGTTCCTCTATCAAACTTAGCTTTTCGTGAATTATAACTGTAGGTTCTTTGTCGAACAAATATTCAGATAAGCCAACCATTACACTATCATAAGCGTGTATGGAATCAAACTCGAATATACATTCGGTCGTATCGAGGAATTTGTCAAGCGCCTGGAAATCTGCCAACAAGTTGTCTGCAAAGATTATTCCCTCATCGCTTACCTCGATTATAGTTTTATCTTTGTTTTTGCTCATAAGCCCATTTTTCTTTTAGCTGCTTTTAGTACTCTTGTCGAGCGACTATGCAGGTTTTCTTTTTTATTTTCATCATATTTGCGAAAAATGACATTTACTTTTCTCCAAGGTGGCGAACAAACACCTACGCTTTCAGCGTGGCATTTTTCCTTTGCCTTAAAATAGCATCCTCGGCAACCTTGCACGGCTTTGGTCACAATTAACCGGATGCCATTAAACTTTATTATCTTTCCTACTTCTATTTGCTTCAACTCCATCTTTTTAATATCTTTATGTTCTTAAACTCTAACTTAGGTTTACTTCGAGGGACATCGAAGCAAGTACCGTATCATTTAACTTTGTAGATACATAAATCAGCATTACCTACATAGTGGATTTTTGTTACTTGCAATTTTCCCTCCTTGACCATTTGGTTTAGGAGCCTTCTTGCAGCTTGACGGTTGAGATAAAATTTGCTCTCGATGTCTGTTACTCTCTGAGCGCCATTCTCACGTATAAACTTTTTGATGGCAGGAATTAGGATTTTTTTATTAATCATATACTTAAAGATTTGCTAGTTTGCTACTATTTTGTTGTTTTCTTGTTGTTTAGTTTCTATTTACCATAAATTTCTTTTTCGTGAATATAGAGGAAACCATCAAGCCACGATTATTAGATAATCGACATTATCGGAAGCAGGAAAACTTTAAATATCTTAATCTAAGATAAAAAAATAAGCCGTGGAGATTAGGTTTTCCCTCTCTCCACGGCTCTTGCTAATCGTGTACAATCTGCCGTTCAAAGTCGCTCCTCAGCGTTGCTTCTATCCTCAGATTGCGATGCAAAGATAATGTTTTATTTTCGTTTTGGGCAAATGTTTTCTATTATTTTTTGCAGCTTTCCCCGATTTTTAACTAAAAAACAAATTATAATCGCAATGGTGCAAATAAGTGCGGTTTGCCAACGTTTTGATTTTAACACTTTAGGCTCAGATTTTTTCTTATTTGGCTTATCTTTGCTTTCTGCTTTTTCCTTCACTGCTGATATTTTTGTATTCTCAGTTATTTTTGTTTTCTTCGTTTTTATTATTTTTATGAATCCCTTTTTTGGAGGAGTTGGTTTTGCATTTTCGTTATTATTGCTTTTATTTTTACCGTTGCCCGAATCACATCCAGGATTGAATGGAATATTGCTGAATTCTAAGTTTGAGCTATCAATATCCCATTCTACATAAATCGTTTCCTCCGAGGATATGGCGGATGAATCTGATTTAATCGTAGCCTGGGTTTCCGATTTGCTGATTTTCTTAGTAGTCGAGCAAGAAGATAGCAAAATAATAACGAGAAATAATAACTGTTTCATTAGGCCTTGTAATTAAAGTTGAAATGTTGTCTTGGTGATTTTGTTCTGTCCCATTGTACGTGCAACCATTGAGCTGCTTTTGAATGCTCGAACAAAACTGTATCTACTGATGGCAGATTCTTTAAGATATTGAATATCTTTTCGGCATCTGGCTGAGATGAAATTTTAATGTCAGCGGCATTGCCTTTTTGGTGCCAGGAATTGGGTACACCGCCAACAGCTTTGTTAAGCTCTTTGCATCTGTAGCCCGAATTAATCACTATCGGCTTACCGAAACATCTGCGTAATGGGTCTAATATCATTTCTACACCGTATTGCAGGTTTGAGACTACCTCCATCGGAGGTTCATTGTTGATGTCTAACTTAGCTGCCGTTACACTTTTTGTGAATTCTTCTAGTTTGTAATATTCACTCTTCAGATTTTTTGTGATTTGCTTCCCCATAGTGTCCTAGCTTATAATTCAAATGAAATATTGATGCAGCGAATAACAGAAGCTGCGCTAAGAATATTAACACTCCTGCTTCTATATCGTGCCTATCACTTACTACTAGTGCTGAGGTGCCAATGCTGATAGCCGAAGCTACACAGATTACACCGCAGCAATATTCTACTTTATCCTTAGAATCTCGTTCCATATATGCAAGTTTTAAAAAAGGGCTTATATTTTTTCAATATAAGCCCTTATTAAGTTATTTTATATGAAAAGATTACCCTTTAGCCTATCACCGTGTCATGAGAAATATCCCATGAAAACGCTGCTACTTTAGACCCGACTTTAATTGTAGCGTTGCCATCAGTAGCGCTGCTAGTATCATTGCAGCTAAATGTAACTGACAATTTATCAGATGCGACAGAATAACTTACACCACTTCCGCTATTAATTGTCACGTTCACTTCCTCTGAGTTCGGATTAGCGAAAGTTACCTTTTCTGTTTTGTAAGAATCTGAAAAAGAAGTAGCGACAGGATTAATCGCAAGAGCACTGCTTTCAATGCCCGAAACAACTACCTCAAAACTAGCGGTACCTGCGGCATATTCTTCCGTAGCAGAAGTGCGGGCTACGATAGTAGCAGTACCGTTTGCAACCGGAGTGATAGTTCCGTTAGAAGCATTAACGGTTGCCACAGATGGTTTCTGCGAAACGTAAGAAACTGATGCACCGCTTGGAATTCCGGAAAGCTTTGGTGCAGAAATGGTGGCAGTGCCATTTGCCGAAACGCTACTCTGGGCAAAGGCCAAGCTTGGAGTAGGCAGAGCAGATGCACCGCCCTCACCCTCGTTTGCCATAGGGCCATTGTTCAAAATAAGCTCCGTGCCGATAGGATATGTGCTCAGTTGGTTTGCAGTCTTAGCACCTGCAATCAAGTCCTGAGCAACAACCATCACGGCATCACTGCGCAACCAAGTGCCGTTTGTTTGACGAGACATAATTACTGCGCCGAAGTCTGTGTCGCCAGCCGTGATAGTGATAGTAGTAGCATCAACAGATACCTCAACGGCTGCTTCATTGTTGTTAGTTGATACCGTAAAGGCATCAATCGGCTTGGAAACGGCACCGCTACGGTCACAAGTAAGGCGGACAATATCGAAACGGTCGGGAGTGTAGTCAAAAATACCACCTACTACACCGCCCTCACCAATAACGGTGCAGAATGTAAGCAGGTCTCCTCGCTGCAAACCAAGAGCCGAATAAATGCCCTCTGCAGTTGTGAAGTCTGGGTTGTCCTTTGTGATTTTTACTTCAAGCTTCGACTCTTTGTTGAGAGAATAAGGCACAACCGGGAGTGAACCCGCGGCTAAGAGAAACGGCAATGGGTTAACGAGACTGTCTTTGTACTCATTAAAAGGCACACTACCGTTTGCAGATGCAGCGTTCTTAAAACGGTTAAGGTTGCGTGAGTTGAATTCACGCATACATGGCATACCCGAAGATTTACCTTCGAACGAATGGTCTGCTATAGACTTCATAAACTTGTAAGCTGCGCCTACCGTTGTCATAAGCATACGTTGACGCATTTGCCCCTCCGTGCGTGGGTTTTTAACGTCATAGACACGGTCTTTTGTGATTTGCTGACCATCCAGGACTGAATAGGTGTGGCTCTTGGTTGAGCCTTTTCGTAAGCCGAAAAATGATTTTGACTTTGCCATAAGATTAAAGCATTAAGTTATACATATATGGAGCGGTATCTGCTAGATACCCCCTCGGGCATCCCCCTGGTAAGGGGTATGGCTTCACGGTTGCAAAGGTACAAAATCTTTTTAGACGCAACCAAAATGCGACTTAGTCCCTAGGTACCTGCCATTTCCTCGCAGATTATTATATTTATTTTACATTTTAACACTTTATCTTTAACCTTTGTTATAATGGGTTAACTACCCCTAACAAAAAAAACCACCCCGAAAGGGGTGGCGGCCGGGGGCGTGGTGGCACGAGAAATGGCTGGCGGAAGCCAGCCATTTTCGAGTGCAGCCACGATTTTATAAATCATAGCCGATATACTTTGCAACCGCTTCGTTAATTATGCGGTTGCGCATAAGATTGTTTTCCTCGCAATACTCATTAAGTGCGGCAAGTAATGCTATATCTATTTTATAATTTATGCCTTTTTGCGTTATAGCCATATTGTTATTATTTTAAAAATTATATACTCAATTAAAAATAAACATATACAGAATATCAAGTACTCTAATGTAAATCTGTGGTCTCTCATCTTTTTGACATATTAAAAGCTGAGGATCTGAAAATCCTAAGATTCTCTTCTCTTAGTATTAGGTAGTAATCCACCTTTGCGATACCAAGATGCAGAAGATATAAATCTTCAGCTATATTATACCTTAACCAATTGTGTGGCGATGCCAAGTTACACCATTGACGTGCAGTTGGCAATCTAATATGAGACTTCAACCACTCGACAAACTTTTGTTCTACGATTGGATGATGTCCTATACTATGCACTTCGATACGAGTGCAAGAAAGTAGCCTTTTAGCGTTCTTTTCCAAATTGATGGGATGGCAAAAGGTACGTTTATTAATGCCATCCTCACCATAGCAAAGGATACCCCCGCTTAAAGATTCCTGCAAATGCGCTAAAGTTGCCTTTAGCGCATTGTGCAATTTTAATGTCATTTTACCCATAGCCGATTAACTTAGGAGTTTCACAACTAGCGCAATAATTACCCAATACAAAAAATGTATCGAATAATGGTCGATGATGTCGAACAGCATTTTGTCTGCTCGCTCCAGGTTGTCTTTATCCATACACGATAAGCTTTGTGAGGGGTGGTTAGCCCCTCGTTACCTTTCTATTATTTTTGATTATTCCATATTTTGTAATCATCCCAAGATTCAAATCCAATATATCCTCCTACAACTGCAACAACCTTGCTTGCAAACGGCATAGCTTCTAAAGCTTTTTTGCGCCAATAACTCGTATGCTTATCACATCTAAAAAACTCTTGTCTCATATCTTAAACTTAACCGTGATGTTGAGGGCTGTATGATTATTAATTAATTACTCTATTGTATTCTGATTGTATAATAGTATTTTGCAATTATAGTATTATTGCTTGCGCCTAGAGCCTTTTTATTAGCAAGATAGATAACTATATCATCTTGTTTGATTTCTGACCATCTGCGCCCTAATTGTGCCTTTGCAAAAATGTGAAGACTAGTTTCATATTGTATAGTGGTATTAATGCTATATCCTTTCGTATAAAGGAGATTGTCAATGTATTTTTGTATCATATCACGATTAGCATTTTGAGGGGGTGGTTAACCCCCTCGTTTCCTTATTTGTCTTCTTTGATATTAAGGAGTAATTGTGGTTCTCCACTTTCATCAAAAAATGTAATGACGTAATCTGTAAGCTTGTATTGTGGTAGTGCCTTCACTAAAGCTTCCAGGATATTATCTCTATCCTCTAAATCTTCTACAATTACTAATATAGCCATACCACTTATTAAATAGCTATCCCAAACTCCGTTAGCCGTTGGCATTATAGCCTTTGCAAAAGTAGTTGTACCCTCTATGTACAAATGTACCGTTTGCATTAGATTAGATGTTAAAACATCTTCAATGATAAATAAATCCTTTACGTTCATTTTACACGATTTGCTAAGATGTAAGAGGCAACTATTACCTCTCTTTATCTGTTGCAAAGGTACGACTTTTTTTGCTGATTACCAAATATTTATAGTTAAAAGTGTACACTTTCTTTTAACATATTTGTTAAAAAATGTGTACACTTTTAAGGCGGTTCATGCTCTTTTCGGGCGATGGCGACGGCAGCGGTTCTTGGGCTGCAAGCCCAAGGTTCGGTGCCGTTGACATCGTCCAACCTTCCAACACCGAGCGGAACACCCCCATATAAGCCCAAAGCGGACGGGCTTTGCCCGACACCGCACAAAAAATACAGGGCTTTAGCCCTACCGCTCTCCCGAGCTGCCGGGGCGGTACGCACCGACAAGCGAGCCCCCTTGAGGGGCTGGGCGGCTTTAGCCGACCAGGGGGGGAGCCCGCAGCAGCCGCGAGGACGGCGGCGCTTGCGCCGCACCCACAGCGGGGCTGCGGGCGGAATTTCGGGCGGACGGGGCGCTTGCCGCCATTGAGACCGACCACGGCTAGACGCACCACCCCCTTTAGGGGGTAGGGGCGGCTAGCCGAATAGGCCGATACGGATATAACTGCAGGCTAAACCAAATAACTGCTTTCACGAACTCAACGACTGATAGTAAGGGTAATAACCCCCACAAAAGCCGATTAAAGCAAGCAACGGCATAGCAGGAGCTAGGCAAACAGCTTAATACATATGTTCGAGCAATTTCCGAATCGAAAGACTTTTCGATTCGGAATAAGCTCGGACAAAAAAATTACACATTCCGTTAGGCAAGCATCGAGCGAGCATTCGGGGCGAGGTTATCATATCGTAAGCAAAAGCGACCTCGTTGTCGCTCGCTTACGATATGATGTTCTCGCACCGCACAAGGCTAACTAAAAGCGCCACGAATAATCTACGAGCAGGGGGTATCGTTTTTCGCTCCTGCAAGGAGCGACTTGTGCCACAATTATAGCAAGTTACAAGGGGGTATCTGTATATCGCTTTTTCTGATGGCAGGGGAGCTGCAAGCCCCCTGCCTGAAGAAAAGCGAAGTTAAGCAAGGCGGACGGCTTTGCCGACACCGCACAAATAATGCCGAGTGCCTTCTAGAAGGCTCTCGGACACCGCTTTTTCGGTCAAGCGCAGGGCAGGGCTAGGGCTGACAATGTTGCCATCCCTTTAGGGTGGCAGCTTGCAGCCCTAGCCTTGCCCAAGGGCGACAAGGCGGTTAATGTCATAGCGCCTAACAAGTGCTGATGTTAACCGCCACCTCGTTGTGGCGAAGGAGGAGCCCTGCGGACGGCTTTGCCGACACCGCACAAATAATGCCGAGTGCCTTCTAGAAGGCTCTCGGACACCGCTTTTTCGGTCAAGCGCAGGGCAGGGCTAGGGCTGACAATGTTGCCATCCCTTTAGGGTGGCAGCTTGCAGCCCTAGCCTTGCCCAAGGGCGACAAGGCGGTTAATGTCATAGCGCCTAACAAGTGCTGACGTTAACCGCCACCTCGTTGTGGCGAAGGAGGAGCCAACGAGCAAACAGGGGGAGTGCAGGAGTGCCATCCACGAGCAAGCAGGGGGAGTGCAGGAGTGCAAGCAAGGCGGACGGCTTTGCCGACACCGCACAAATAATGCCGAGTGCCTTCTAG
>ERZ808267.543-NODE-543-length-10970-cov-4.119469_pt1 | contig 10970 bp, 5 predicted proteins | sample MGYA00521241_ERZ808267 | MGnify/ENA primary metagenome ERZ808267 (study PRJEB31516, sample SAMN03275592) | gut metagenome | biome: mammalia-associated habitat; material: feces | host: Papio cynocephalus | place: Kenya | collected 2012-07-19 ... | reverse complement strand
GGCGGTACCCTTGAATTCAACGTAGGACGCTACGTCACGGGCGCCGTCCAGCTCAAGTCCGGTGTCAGCATCAGACTCCGTGAGGGCGCGGTTATCGTCGGCTCGACCAACATCTATTCCTACAAAGGCCACAAGGCCATATTCTGGGGAGAAGGCGTTGAGAATATGTCCATATTCGGTACCGGAGTGATTGACGGACGTGGCCCGGCTCTTCTGGACGACATCGCCGCCCAGATCCGGATGAAGCATATTCCTGAGGATGCCACAGTTCCGACCCTTGTCTATCTCAAGGACTGCAAGAACGTGACCCTAAAGGACTTCATCCTCCGCTATCCCGCCACCAAGGACGACCTTTACATCATCGAGGGTGGCAACGTCACCGTGGACGGCTGCTACTCTGACATGCGATAAATTAATTCATTGTCGCCTTCTACTTGCCACCACTAAAGAGTGATGGCAGGGGAAAAATCAAATGGCAGATTTTGGTAACGTGCAAAATCTGCCATTTGCCTTTTTTCCCCTGACTTTGTTAACGTCATGCTTTTGGACTTAATCGCGATTTTGGTTTAACTGGAATGGTCAGAAAAAAAAGAAAAATCAAAATTTTGCACGTTACCAAAATTTTGATTTTTATTTTTCTGACCTTAGTGTTTAAGACGGGGATATCAGAACGTGAAGCTTAGGCCACCCTGAGCGGAGAACTGCCAGGACTGGGCCTTGTCTGATGTGTAAACATCGGTGCTTCCATCGTGTGTGTAACGTCTGATGTTGACATACCGGTAATTGTCGGTTATGAAGTAGTGCACAGACGGGATGAAACTCAACTCGAAACGCCATATTCGGAAAGAAACCGCCAAGCCCGCATCAGCGGTCAGGCTGAACCGGTTGTTGATCTTCATATAATCTACTTCCCTGCTGTCTCCATGGGTTTGTTCCCTGTGTCCGAAAATGTAGCCTGGTGTCAATCCACCGAAGAATTCGATTCTGTTTAGCAATCCTGAGAAGAACTGCCCAAAAATTGTTCTAGCGTCTGGATCAGTACCATAATAGTATTTGTTGTGGTAGGTTCCCCAGGCGATGTTTTCCACACCCTGCCGCACTCCTTCCTTAAATGTGCGCTTTCCGCTGCGCCAAGCCAGATAAAGTGGAACTCCAAGGTACTGGTCAATCTCATAGTTTCTGAACATCCACTGCGCTCCTGTTCGGAATCCCAGACCGTTGTCGAAAAACCGCCCGTAGGTCAGACTCATCACAGGCTCATCATCCGCATTGCTGTTGTCGATCGGAACCCTTATGCCGGCCGTAAACCTAATGTCCTGATTGTCAGAGTGAACCTTTTGTGCGAAGGCCGTGCTTCCCATCAGCGTAACCACCGCCAACAACAAAATTAACCTTTTCATTTCTTACGTAGTTGGTCAAGACATGACCCTACTCCAAAGAGTATGCCTATGGTCTTGATGTCTTTCTTGAATATGTGGACGTATCAAGGCCTCAGACAACCGATGGGCACCACATACACATCATCTTCCCTTTTGTAGGCCATCCCTCCGACAGCGGTCAGCACCATTTTGAATGACGGAACCTGCATTTTTGCGGTGTCAATACTAGACGCCAACTTGTTCAGAGACGCTGCTTGACAAGAACCGCTCCCGCAGAATTCAGTTTTCTTTCTAGCACCGAATCCGCAATTCGTTTTTTATATGAAAAATCAGCCATTCTGAGCGCATTTGTAAAGCGATGCAAATCTAATACTAAAAAATGTTTGTGAGATAAATTCGGTGATTTGTGGCTGGATTAGGCGACTGTCGGGAGTTCACGGCATAAAAAAACTTTTGTCCAGCGGAACAGGGGTTATGCCGGACAAACTGGGTGAAAAAACAATTTTGTCCGGTGAAAGGATGTTTCACCGGACAAAATCTATGATCGGATTACTTGACTTTAAGCGACAGGGGTGTGAGGTCGGAGTCTGCGGAGGAGGAACCGAGGAGAATTGTGAAGTCTCCCGGCTCGACGGTCCACTTCTCGGAGGCACCCCAGCACTGGAGCATCTCAGGGGTGATGTCGAACTCGACCTTTGTGCTTTCGCCATTCTTCAGACTGATGCGGCGGAATGCCTTCAGTTCCTTGACCGGACGGGTCACGGAACCATATTCATCACGAATATAGAGCTGAACCACCTCATCGCCGTCGTATGGGCCGTTGTTGGTGACAGTCACGCTGGCTTTCAGAGACTCGGTAGCGCCTATCTCAGAGGCGGAGAGCGAAGCGTCTGAATACTCAAACGTGCTGTAGCTCAGTCCATAACCGAACGGCCAGAGGGCTCCGGTCTCGTTGGTCGCAAAGAGCCGGGAGTACTGCGAATGCTTGTAGTTGTAGATGGTCTGGACCTGACCCACATTGCGTGGCACGGTCACAGGCAGTTTTCCTGAAGGGTTCACCTTGCCGGTCAGCACCTCAGCGATCGCCTGACCACCCATCTGCCCCGGCTCCCAAACGTTAAGGATGGCGTTGGCGTTGTCCTTAGCCCAGCCGATGCTGAGAGCCCTGCCGCTCATCAGCACAACCACGGTAGGCTTCCCTGAGGCCACAACGGCTTCCAGAAGCTGCTGCTGCATGCCAGGAAGGCTCAGATCATCCCTATCGCAATTCTCACCGCAAGTGCGCCCAAAGGCTGAATATCTCTGAGAATTTTCTCCGACGACAACAATGTTCACATCGGCAGCGGAAGCCTTGAATCTGGCCATCTGGATGCCCTTGGCATTGACATTATTGATCTTTCCACCGAAGCATAAAGTGTCAATCGTAGCGTTCGGCATCGCGGCCTTGAGCCCGTCCAGAACGGTGATGACATCCTCGTCTTTCTGCGGAACGGCCCAGTCTCCGAGGATGGTCTGACTGTCAGCGTTAGGTCCGACAACGAAGACTCTGCGAGGAGTCTTAATCGGAAGGGTTCCGTCATTCTTTAACAGCACAAGTCCCTGACGGGCAGCCTCAAGGGCGGTCTGACGATGTTCTTTGGCACCTGTCAGAACTTCTGGAATCTCAGGAATCGGTTTCTCGAAAAGTCCAAGGGCGAATTTCACGGCCAGAATCTTCCCAGCGGCCTGATCGATTCTGGATTGCGGAATCCTGCCGGATTTCACTGCGGCCACAACAGCCTCGAAGTATTTGTCTCCCTGCATGTGCATGTCGATTCCCGACTCTACGGAGACCACGAAGGCCTCAGTCGAATCCGGAACCCAGTGGTGCATAGAATGAAGCCTCTCGATGTCCATCCAGTCGCTGACCACGAATCCGTCGAATCCAAGCTCATCTCGGAGTAAGTTATTGAGCAGCCATTTGTTGCCGTGACACGGAATCCCGTTGATCTCGTTGTGCGCTGCCATCACAGTGCCGACCTTGGCATCACGGATCGCTGCCACAAATGGAGGCAGATAGAGTTCACGCAACTTGCGTTCGGAGATGTCCATCGGAGCCGCGTTCAGTCCTCCGAACGGCTCACCGCCGGCGATCAGGTGCTTCGCGCATGCCACAACATGATTCCCTGAATATTTCCCGTCGCGCCCCTGAAATCCCCAGATGGCATATTTCCCCATCTCGGAGGTTAACAGAGCATCCTCACCGAAAGTTTCGCCCATGCGTCCCCAGCGGGCGTCACGTGCGATGTCAAGGTTAGGTCCGAAAGTCCAGAATACCCCTCTCTGGCGCATCTCAAGTGCTGTTTCCTCTCCGATTCTCTCCATAAACTCCGGATTGAAGGTGGAGGCCATGTTGATGTTAGTAGGATAGACCGTGCAGCCTTCAACCAAGGCGTTACCGTGGATAGCGTCGATTCCCAGCAGCAGCGGAATCCCCAGCCGGCTCCCCTGTGCCATCTTCTGAAGCGCCACCGCCTCATCGGACGTCATCACATGCAGAAACGCCCCGACCTCTCCTCTGCGTACCTTGTCGGACAAGTCTTTGTTCCCCAGATTCTCGTCCGTTGCATCGATGTTCTTACGAGACGAGCCTTTTCCCGGCTCCACATAGCATGGCGCCACATACTGACACATCTGCCCGACCTTCTCCTCCAGAGTCATCTCCTTAAGCAGCAGTGATGCCCTTTCCTCCGCAGGCAACGAAGCGTCCCGCCAATCCTTTCTGGCGCACGATACCATCGCCACCGCAAGACCTAATATTATCACGATTCTTTTCATATTCCTTAATGTTATTTCTGTCATAAGTTCACTTCGACAAGCTCAGTGACCGATGCGTAGTGGTCACTGCACTTGTAGCGAGTGTGCGGTCGCTGAGCCTGTCGAAGCGACATTGGTACAACGGCCATAATATTCCCTGAAGCGACTCAATTATATTCATAAATTGTTACTCTTTTAGCGGTGAGGCACTTCCCCCGAGGGACCATTTACCCGGACAGGGCGCGAAGCGCAGGTCCCTCGGAGGTATGCGCCTCGCAGCAAAACCCAGCTGAAACAAAGCGGGCAAAACCAACCAAAATTATCTTACGGAGACAACAACCTTCTCGCCAACGCCAACCTTCCCCGCAGACAGGCAAACCATTCCGTCCTCGTAAGTCCAATCCTGAACCGCGGCGCCGTTGATGGACACCGAAGCCGGACGAGCGTCCCTCTGGATGCGGAATGAATATTCACGCTCCGAAGGCATCCCCTTGAACGACCCCTGAACCGGATTCACGACAATCTCGACACCTCCGTTCTTTTCATGCGACTCGAACAAAGTCGAAGCGATCCCCCCGTTCTCATATTCATAAGTCTCCCCGTCATCGTCGAACATCGTGTACTCGCTGTCCCCGTGAGGATAGACCTTCAGGATGACGCGGTCGAACGGACGCGCCCCAAGATATTCAACATCAGGCTGTGTCGGAATGATCGCCCCCTCGCGGATGAAAAGCAGCCCCGCGCGGTCGGAAGGATATTCACGGGTGAAAGTCTCCCCCTTGCTGGCAACCTTCTCACCGCTCCAGGCGTCCGTCCAAGTCCCCTTCGGCAGATAAATCTCGTTTGTGAATATCCCCACGCAGAAATTGTCGCCGAACATATACTGGTAAGTCATGTCGTCGCAGTTGCGGTCGTCCGGGAAGCAAAGCGGCATCGAACGCACGATCGGCATACCGTTCTGCGCAGCCTCAAGCGCCATCGAATAGATGTAAGGGGCCAATGAATATCTCAACTTGACGTAGAAGCGGTAGATGTCCTGCTCCTCCTTGGCGTAGTAGAACGGATGCATCATCGAGAACCAGCTGTTGATCTGCACCCAAGGCAGGAAGAGGCCGAAATGGAGCCCCTGCATCTCAAGCTCGCGCGGAACGCTCATCACATCGCAGGAAGTGTTGAGGTAACCGCTCATACCGAGGTTAAGCTGGTCGTACAGAGCGGTCTTGCCGCCGCCGTTGTCACCGGAAGTGGAAGCCGTCCAGTGCTGTGTGCCGGACCATCCACCGCAGTAGTGATGCCAAGTGCGTTTGCCGTTGTACTTGCGGCCAAGCTCACGCATCTGCTTAGGAAGAAGAACCTGGTTGAGGTTGTGCATCTCCTTGTCGGTGCGGCCGTTGTAATATTCCCAATTCGTGTGGTTGTCAATCGTGCGTGCAGGATCCAGCTTGAATCCCTCCACGCCTTGATCCATGAACACGGTCAGGTGATCCATCCAGTGCTCCTTGCCGGAAAGCTTGCCGCCGGTGCGCTCTGCGATGATGTCCTCCTCCTGGATACTCAGGTCATACTCCTCGCAGAGCCAGAGGCCGAGGTGGAAGCCCATAGAGCGAAGCTTGCCGATGAAAAGGCGGTTGTGCATCGTCTTAGGGTACTGGTTCTGCATCCAGTAAGGCTCCGGAGAAAACCTGTCGTAGTTCCATTTCTTTTTGGTGGAGAAGTCGTAGCGCTTTTCCATCCACTGAGGCTCAAGCCAGAACACATCGCAAGGCACATCGAACTGGCGGAAGTGCACCGCGTCGTTCAGAATGTCGAACTGCTCCTCGCGCATGTTCGGGCCGAAGCAAAGCCCGTAGGCCCATTTCGGCAGGACGTAGGTACGGCCAGTGACGAGGGTATATTCATTAAGTATGGCAGGCATGTCCTTGCCCATCATCAGGTAGAAGTCCGCCTCATCGAAGGTGTTGATTATGTTGAATTTAGTCTTCTGGCGGTTGCCTATATCGAAGAAACTCTTGCGGGTCGAATTGTTGTAAACTCCCCAGCCGCGCGAACTCATCATGAACGGCATCGGAATCTCCGTCTGCTGGTAGGTTGTCCACATCCTGAGGAACTCGCCCCTGTGTTGGATGTGATCGCGGCTGGTGCTTCCGCCTCCGTAGAACCGCTCGCCATTCTCCATGCTGATGCTGAGGATGCTCACCGCGTCGGCTGCCGGGATCTCGTGCTTGTCCACTTCTCCGAACTTACCGTTGTCGTCCCCGATGATGCCACCACCGTTGTCGGCGACTTTCAGGTCAGCGTATTTCTCGTTGATGAACGACCTCATCTCGCTGCAAAGCCCCTCTTTCTCAGGCAGGAACCTAACCTCGCGGATCACGTTTCCGCCCTTTGCGTCCTTCACGGTCATCACACCGCTCTTCTTGTTGATGGCCAATGAATATTCAGAAGTCTTCAACGTCCAGACTCCACCTTTGTCCGTGATGCTGGTGTTCACCTCACTCCAGTCAGTCTTGATGAGCTCGTAGCGTTCCATCAAGGATTCGGAGAAATCTTTTCTCGGAGAGACCTTGATCCTGAATATGCTTTCGGAACAAGCCTCCACACTGACCGTAAGGCCATCATTGATCTTCACTTTGTGAGCAGGGTTCGCCTGGGCGAGAAGTGTCATCGCACTGCAGGCGACGGCAAGCAGAATTTTCTTCATTCGTCTTTTGTGGTTTTAATATATTCAGACAAAGGTACAAGTTTTTTCATTTGTCCTCCCTTTTATTTTTGGCAGAATTACTTACACGATAGGAATCGTCAATGTTTGGTTAAAGACACTCGCCTCAGTCTTGGTCTTGCATGGATCCTGCCGTTGGGGGCAAGTAGCTGAATATCAGTAGAAAGGAACACCCTTCTCCCAGCTGTAACATAGGGGAGAAGGGTGCGTCAATATATTCATTCAAATGGAGTTAGCCTCCACGGAAGACCTGTTTTATTTCTTTGCGAAGTAGGCACCTCCGTTTGAACCATCATAAGTCCATTTGTTATTGTAGTTCAACTGGTAGATGGTAGAATATCCGCCCTCCTTGTAGCCCTTGACCACAAATGAGAAACCGCAGAAATACAAGCCATCGGAAACAAGTCTCTGCTCAGGTGTGCCGATGCTGAACTTAGGAGCACTGAAGAGGTCGTCCAGTCCCCATCCGATCCAGGCGTAGTTGCAGTCATTCACACCGAATTTAAGCGGAGCGAAATAGCCGGATCCGTAGGTAGTGCTGTTGGTAAGTTCTGGAATGCAGGCCACTTCTGTGCCATTACTTACTTTCTGGTAGTCAAGTGAAGAGTAAGTGTAGATCATAGGAATGCCATCTACAATCTCAAAAGATGCAGGAACGGCGAAGTCGAGGTACAGACCCACGAGATCAAGGTTGTGAACGTGTCCGTTGATGGTTGTCGGATTCTCAACGGCCTTGAATTCCACCGCTGTCTCGTGCTGCCTCTTGCCATTGTTTATAATCACGGTGTTGCTGACACCGGTAGTCTTGAAAGAATAAGTGTAGAACGTGTAACTACCAGCGAGGTCTTCTGCCTCCACCTGACTGATGGTGATTTTGCTGCCGGTGGAGAGCTCCAGAGTTGCCTTGCGCGCTGCCCCGGTGGTGTTCTCTGTCCAGTATGCAACACCGTCCTTGTAGCTCAGCCAGCCACCGATGCCGGCGGTTTTGCCGTTGTCAGCATCAGCTCCGAAGAGTCCACGGTAGCCAGCGTTGTCACCTTTCCAAAGTTCGACCGTCTCTGGCTCGGTTGGGGTACGTACATTCACCGTAACCTCACAGGATGCGGAGACACCGTTCTTGGTGGTGGCGGTGATTGTCGCCTTTCCAAGTTCGACTCCGGTCACCTTACCGTCCTCGCCAACTGTAGCAATCTCAGTATTTGAGGATGTCCAGGTGATCGTTTTGTCAGAAGCGTTATCAGGTGTTATTGTAGCAGTGAGTTCTACGTTTTCACCGATGTAGACTGAAGCGGTTGTATGGTTGAGTGAAACTCCTGTCGCAGGTATTTCCTTGACGGTAACGTTGCAGTTTGCCGTGCATTTGCCGGAAGCGGTAGTCACGGTAATCGTTGTCTTGCCAGGAGTGAGACCTACGACACGCCCCCAGACGTCAACGGTCGCTACTTTCGCGTCAGAAGACGCCCAAGTCTTGTAGGTGCTTGTGCAATTGTCAGGAGTGAGAGTCGCCTTAAGCTCAACCTGCTCTCCCGGGAATATGGAGACCTCTGCAGCGCTGAGGGTCACACCTGTGGTGACTATGAGATCTGCCTCTTCAGTGTCTTTGCAGGAAACAGCCGCGGTCATAGCCAAAATGGTGGAAAGGATCAAAAATATCTTTTTCATATTGAATGCCTTTTGTATTACTTGTTCCAGTGTGAGTTAGTAGAGAGTTCCTTTTGAGGGATCTGCCATTCCATGTCCTCAACGCTCCATGTATAATCCTTCCAGTGGTTTCCACCCTGACGGACAGCGTTGGTGTTCCAACGTTTGTGGCAATAGTAGTCAAGACCGTTCTCGCCCCACATCTCGATCTGCCACTGAAGCTGGATCTGCTCCCATATGCCGAGACCACCCTTGTAATTATCGCATGTAAGTGTTGTGGCACCTGACTTGGTGCGGGCTGCAAGGAGTTTGTTGAGGGTGGTCTTTGCGTCAGCTTCCTTGCCGGCCTGATACTGTGCCTCGGCCAGCATTAGGAGTACCTCGGAAGAACGGAAGATGATCTGGTCAGAGCTGATGTTGGCGATTGTACGCTCATCGGCATTCTGGCAGATTGTCGCGCCCCACTTAAGATTGGTATACTTGAGAAGGGTGCTCGCAGCATGACCATTGTCGGTGAAGTAAGGGTAGCTTTCAATCTCGTGGTCAGCGAAGATGCCTTTACGGTAGTCGTTGTCGTCAATCTTGTCATAAAGGCTCTGGCTGATCTGGAAAAGACCGCTTTTGCTGTTTGAGGCTTTCAGACTGTTGAGGTTATTCCAAGAGTAGAGATTGCCCTCACTTGTCCAGCCGAAGAGCACCTCAGGGTTGCTTGGAATGCTCAGGAAGGCGTTGTCGTCATTTCTGACCTCATCCTTGCCCTTCTTCCAACTGTCATCCAGCGGTGTGGCAATGTCGTCAAGACGGCTGGTCTGAACGCCATAGTGAGCTTCGTCGATGAGGGTTGGGTACTTTGCCAAAATACGCTGGCAGGCCGCGATCGCTTTGTCATACTCACCGTAGTCGAGGCAAGCGCGCGCAAGGAAGTAGTCAGACAAAGTGCGGTCGATGTCGTAGAACGTTGTGAGATCAGTCGGGTTGACAGTAGTGTAACCGTCTGTGGCACTGTTTTTTCCGGCTGCGAAATATGTTCCGGCATCCTCAAGTTCCTTGATAATCCACTCCCAGGTTTCCTGTGCTGTCAAAGGAGCGGTAGGAGTGTTGTAGGCATATTTGGTGTAAATAGGCATTCCCTGCTGCTCACTGCCACCGTATTTGTATGCCTTGCGGAAGCGCTCCATGAGCTGGAGATAACCATAAGCACGGAGCGTCTTGGCCTGTGCAGCGTAAGTTTTCACAGCTGGAAGCGCGTTAGGAGAGGTAGCGACCTCGTCCGTAAGGTAGGTTGCAGCCTTGTTCGCCTGAGCGATGATGTAAGAGGAACTGTACCACCATCCGTAGCAAGATGCGGTCTCGTTCTTGTCCGCAGCGTTGAATGTGTGATTGTAGTAGCTTGCCCATCCGCTAGAGATGGAATTAGCGACATCACCATAGATCATGTTCTCACAGGCTACATTACGTGAGATATGGATCGCGAACTCGTTGTTGTAGGCGTTGGAGAAACCGCCAGACAAGTTGTTGTGAACCAGACAGATGTACGCCTCGAGACCTGAGCCGATGGCTTCGAGGGTGGCGTTTACCTTCGCCTCGTCGGAGCTCGCGAGCAATTCCCTGATCTGGTCATCGTTCAGCGAGTTCGGGTTTGTGACATCCAGCATGTCAGAGCAAGACTGGAATGCCAGAAGTGATGCTGCCGCGAATGCGGCTATAGTTTTAATCTTGTTCATTTCAAACCGTGTTTTAGAATGTTATGTTAGCTCCGAGTGAGATTGTCCTCATTGAAGGGTAGACATACTGTCCGACCTCGAAACCACCCAGAATGGACATCGATGGATCCACGCCCTTCTTTGCTGAGACATAGAAAAGGTTGTCAGCGGAAGCATAAACGCGGATCGTGCTTGCCTTTATCGCATTGAGGATCTTCTTAGGAAGAGTGTAACCGATGGTGATGTTCTTGCACTTCAGGTAAGACGCACTGAAAAGAGCCATGTCGGTGTACTTCCATGAACCGAAAGTGGAGCCATTGTAGTAGTCAGTGTTCCACCACTGCATCGGGAAGAAGGCGGATGTGTTGTCCTCGGTGAACGTGTTGCCGATAAGATCAGTTGACTTCTGTTCTGAAACCGCAGAGACATAACCGCTGTCGTAAAGACCGTTGCCATACTCCGTGCTGAAGAACTTGCCACCGAGCTGATAGGCGAACTGTGTGGAGATGTCGAAGTTCTTGTACCGGAAATTGATGTTGAAACCACCGATCCAGTCAGGTGTGGCACTGCCCATCTCGTAGAGGGAAGCGTCTGAGCTGACAAGGGTCTTCACATTCTCACCTAGCTTTAAATCCTTGTAGCGTCCGTTGTGGTCGTATCCAGCGGATCTGGCCGTACCGTCGTCATTGAGACCGAGATCAGCGTTGGTGACGCGGTGCCAGTACATCGGAA
>ERZ808267.542-NODE-542-length-10989-cov-3.431132_pt1 | contig 10989 bp, 7 predicted proteins | sample MGYA00521241_ERZ808267 | MGnify/ENA primary metagenome ERZ808267 (study PRJEB31516, sample SAMN03275592) | gut metagenome | biome: mammalia-associated habitat; material: feces | host: Papio cynocephalus | place: Kenya | collected 2012-07-19 ... | reverse complement strand
TCTGCATGTGACTGAAAGCCTTTTGTAATGTTTCCACAAAGGTACATACTTATTTTTACTTTACTTCTTTAACACAGGGTTTTGGACTTGGTCCAAAAAAACGGATAACATTGGGCAAGGCCGGATGGAGGATAAACAAAAAAGACAACCTCGAATGAGATTGTCTATTTTGTGCTCTGCTAGGGACTCGAACCCTAGACCCACTGATTAAGAGTCAGTTGCTCTACCAACTGAGCTAGCAAAGCATTTCTTTTGAGCTTTGGGGTTTCTTAACCTTGTGCTCTAGAAAGAAGCGTAGCTCCTTTTGTGATCCGTTCGGGGCTCGAACCCGAGACCCCAACATTAAAAGTGTTGTGCTCTACCAACTGAGCTAACGAATCTTTCCAACCTTTTCAAGAAGTGGTCTTCCTGATTGGGATTGCAAAGGTAGGTCTTTCGAATGAAATCTCCAAATATTTTTGGGAAAAATTTACGAAAAAGTCAGTTCCTTTAAGAACACCGGATCCGCTGAACGGGCCCAGTCGGGGAACGACTTATCAGCGACATATTCATTATCAGCGAAATGCAACAAGAGATCCAGATCGAACTTGTCTGAGGCAACGGCTGGCCGCGGAATCGTCCCATGGTCGCCACCGGACTCACCCAAAACCATTCTGTAGCCTTCAGTGGCATCGTAAGCGTTGCATTTCTGCTCCACGTGGGACGGAACCATCAAGAGGGGCTTTCCTAGATACATGGCCTCGCAGACAGACTCGAACCCTGCGGTCGAGGCGTAGGCGTGGCAACCGGCCATCTGACGCAGAAATTCCTCATCATCCAGATAATAAAAGGAAAGAGTCTTGTCCACTACCTTCATAGGAGCTTCATCCACCTTGTCCCAAAAGAATCTCAGTGGAACTTCTGGATGGACGGCATGCCAATCCATGACATCACGTGAGAACCCTGAGTTCAACATGTAGCCGTGGACATAGCCGCCATCGTGGACCAACGGATCATCCTCCCCAGAGGCATGACGAAGGCCAAGCACAGCAGGGCGAAGAAGCGGAGGCACCACCTTGATCCTTCTTCTGGGATCTTCCGGCATCGGGCGGAAGCTCAAAGCCAGAATCTTGGATGCACCGTGAGCAACCATATTCGTAAAAAAGTTCAGGGCGTAGTGGTCGGCATAGCCTTTCGAAGGGAAACGGAAGTCTTTATGGAGGAACAGGAACTGGTGTCCAAGGCAAATCATCGGTGCCTTTAGGCGACTACACCGATAGCCCACCGTGCCGAGAATGTCGTAAAAATTAACAATAACGTCCGGAGAGATCTCTCTAAGTCGCTTGGAAATGAAGCGGATAGAAGGGATAAATCCTGCGATGTGGAATATGTTGTACAACCCAGTCTTCAAAGCACTAGCCTTTCGGTTTGAAGCCGAAGGCACGAAATTGAAGCTCTCGAACATCTCGACAGGGGCATGGATCGTCGCTTCGAAAAATGAGGGTAACTTACGTGCTGGGCTTTTTCCGACCATCACTGCCGAGACCTCATGCCCGTTCTCGCGAAGAAGCCGCTCCATGGAGATGGCCTGGGTCAAGTGCCCTCTCCCCTCACCCTGAACAATGAAGACATACTTCATAACTACCTCTTGGCTGAATATTCTTTTATCATCTGCTCATCAGCTAGCGGGCAGACAAGCACATTACCACCCTTGACAGCCACAATGTACCCTTCCAGGCCTTTAACTATCACCGTTTCAGCATCTTCCGCGTGGACAATGCAACCTTCGCAGTCAAAGAGGCGCACATCCTTCCCTACTACCTTGTTCCCTTTGCAACCTGAATCAGCCAAACAACCATCAGGTGAAGGATCATCATCAAGTGAAGGAATATGCTCCTTCACGGAACTGTAGCTACCAAGGTCTGACCACCCCAAATTACCTTCAATCACATAAATATCGTCCGACTTCTCCATCACTGCATAGTCAATGGAAATCTTTTCGCAGGTCGGGAACAATTCTCTGACAGTCTCATTCTCTTTATCAGTCCCAAACGAAGCTGCGATCCTGTCCATCACGTCAGCGATCTGAGGCGCATGTGTGCGCATCTGAGCGACAATGGTCCTAGAACTCCAAACGAATATCCCAGCGTTCCAGAAGTAGGTGCCCGCGGCAAGATATTCCTTGGCCGTGGCAAGATCAGGCTTTTCCTTGAACTCCCGCACCTTCACAACTTCCTCAGGACATTTTTCTTCTGCGAATATGTACCCATAGCCGGTCTCAGGGCGTGTCGGTTCGATGCCGACTGTCACTATTCTGTTGCCTTCTGCCGTGAAATTCAACGCCTTGCGAATGATATTCGAAAATCTTTGTTCGTTTAATATCAAAGCGTCCGCTGGAGTCACGATGATGTTGGCATCGGGACAGACAGAGGATATTTTCCAGCAGGCGTAAGCTATGCATGGAGCCGTGTTACGCGGCTGCGGTTCTGCAAGTATGTGATCTTCAGGAATTAGAGGCAACTGTTCACGAACAATTCCCACATAATCAGCCGATGTCACGACCCAATAGTTCTTCAAGTTGCACACAGGCATAAACCGTTCAACAGTAAGTTGGATCATTGTCTTACCTATTCCAAGCAAGTCAATAAACTGCTTTGGTCTCTGAGGAGTGCTGACCGGCCAGAGCCGGCTGCCGATTCCTCCCGCCATTATCACTACATGAGTTTCCATAATATTCAGTAACCGTTAAATTATAACTTACCTCACATTAATAAGTTGTTTTGATTTGTTTGTTTGAAGCATTTCACCTCAAAGAACATTTCAAATAAATTAGAACAGCTTCTAACTTTGTCCGTAAATTTAAGAAAAATAGATGACTTCCAAGGCATTTTTGGAATTTAGGCTGATTTCAAAATGAAATATTCATGAATTACTTGTAAATATTCGGAAAAAGCGTATCTTTGCAGACTGTTTACAAGAAGTAAAAACAACTTTAAAAACAATAAAGAAATGAAAAAAGGACTTCATCCCGAAACCTACCGCCTTGTAGCTTTCAAGGATATGTCGAACGACACCGTGTTCATCACCCGTTCATGCGCTGAGACCAAAGAGACTATCGTAGTTGACGGAGTTGAGTACCCAGTTGTAAAGGTCGAGATTTCCAACACCTCTCACCCATTCTACACAGGTAAAGTTAAGCTTGTTGACACAGCTGGTCGCGTTGACAAATTCTACCAGAGATACAAGAGCCGTCAGAAGTAATTTCTGCCACGGAAACGATAGATTAAAGAGGCTGCGGTTGATTCCGCAGCCTTTTCTTTTGACTTTCTCAAATCTCACCTACACATCAAGAGCGATGATGGCAAATTCTTTCTAGATTTCTCACATATTTCCGAAAAATCTCACTTTTTCCAAAAGAATATTTTGGAGGTTAAAGATTTTTGCCTATCTTTGCAGTCTCAAACCAAGAACGCTGGGTTCGTATAACGGTTAGTACTCAAGATTCTCAATCTTGCAATAGGAGTTCGATTCTCCTACCCAGTACAAGGGTGCCGGCAACGGTGCCTAATGAATAAAGAGGAATCGTCTTGAAAGGCGGTTCCTCTATTTATTTTGTCACTTGCCAGTGCTCCGGGCGAGGCCGGAATTACCACATGTGTGTCTCCAACCACATAGAGAAAAATTTGTCATACACTTCGTACACCCCTTTGTCGCTGGTCACGATCTGACGGTCAACCAGTGCCTTGATGGAAGTCTGAACGGTTGAGGGGCTCTGGAGACCATATTTCTTCACGAATTTTCCTCCGGTTATCGCAGTGGCTTTCTTTTCTCTGTTGATTGCCACAAGAAGTTCCTTTTGCCTTCCAGTCAATTGATAAAGGAGATCGCTGTAGATGCTGCTGTTATCATCGATTATGCTTTTGACAGCTGCATCTACCATATTCTGTGTACAATCTGCGCCTTCTGGTGTGTCAGAAAACAACCTGTTCATCACTCGCTGCATAAACCAGGTCACTCCTTCAAACTTCTTGTAAACATATTCGGAAACTTCACGCTCGACACTCTTACCATACCGACCAAACAACGACTGTGAGAAATCAGCGTATGCCTCACAAGGAAGGCACTCCAGACTCATTGCCGTTGTCGAAGCATAGAATGGTCTTGCCGGTGATATGAACATTTCTGAAAGAAGATGCCTTGATGACCCCGAAAACACCCACACAGTGTTTTTACACCTCTGAATAAGTGTACGCAACACCGCCTCAACATTCTTTTCCGGATAAAAAACTATCTGTTGAAACTCATCAATAGCAACGACATTCGGTTTGTCAGATTCACCGAGGTACTTGAATATCTGATCCAAGGAATATGACGGCTCTTCAGAGCGTGACGGCTCTATGCTCCAATTTGGATTCCCCATAATGTCCACTGACATCACAGGGCGCAAAGACGACACCGTTTTCACAAATCGAGACAAAGCTTTCTGGTCACGAGGCATCAACTGCGACAATATCGCCTTGCCCATAGAATACACAAGATCTTGTAGATTGCTTGTAGCATAGATGTCAATTAGAAAAGTGTTGTACTCTTCCGCAACCTCCGCCTGACTGAAACTGTGCATCAGGAGTCCGGTCTTCCCCATCCTGCGTGGTGACATCAACACCAAATTATTCCCGTTGCGAAGCAGTCTCGTCAAAGATTCGGTCTCTTGTACACGGTCACAGAAATATTCAGGACCATCATAACCATAAGTGATGAATGGATTCTTTATCATAGTATTATATTCAATCATGACAAAGATAGGACATTTGCAAATAATACGCAATCGACATTACGTATTTTACGTAATAATATTTATTATCCTGCAAGGTCATTTATGGAATAGTGACGGATGAGCTATTCTTGCACCCGAATATGCCGTCGTCAATGTTTCCGAGTGCAAAATGACATCATCTGCACCCGCGAGCATTAATGCTCAAAGATGTTTTGGAAACATTAGGCAAAACCTGATAAGGGCAGATGGATTGCTATGAATAATGTCGGTCTGGAAATGTCTCTTACTGTATAATCTCAATTTAGACGCATCCCAGCAAGCGCATTACCCCCACCCACACACCGCTTAACGCACCTCATCACCCTGACACGCTGCACGGTTCTGCAAACATGAACCGAAATGAACTTGACCATATTGTAATTATTGATTATACTTGCAAATGATTTGTTGAGCAGCAAACCAATGATACTCATAAAAACATTTACTCACATAAATACTCTTGTATTGGTCTTAACAGCATTGGCGCTTCTATCGTCATGTAAAAAATCTGAAAATCCAGAACCTGTTCCAGAATCAATTCCTATTCAGATTTCCATATTCAAGGCAGCAGGTAATACTTTCGAGACTGGAGACAATGTTGGAGTGTTCGTCACCAACGAGTCGAATGAACTTTTGCCTAACGGAAACCACATAGACAACGGCAAATTCACTTTCGATGGCATAACATGGAACGCGGAGAGTGGATTATACTGGCTTGACGCGACCACCAAGGCTAACTTTTACTGCTACTATCCTTACACGTCCTCCGTGCCTTCTACCACAGCATTTCCTTTCAATGTCAGCAAAGATCAACGCTCTGAAAGGAGCTACAAAGCATCGGACTTCATGTGGGGCAAAGTCACAGGAGTTACGCCGACTCCAAATCCCGTTAATATCACCGCTGGCCACCGCATGAGCTGCCTGATTGTCAACATCAATGCGGGGACAGATGGGGAAGAGGAGAACATACAAAATGCAAATGTCACACTTTGCGGCCTCAGAACATCCGCTCAAGTCAATCTTACAGATGGGAACGTTACTGCTAATGGAAACGCATCCGAAATTAGGCCATTCAAATTCAGTCACGAGACATATAAAGCCATGGTCGTACCTCAAACAGTCTCGGACACGGAACTTGTAAAACTTGAGATAGGCGATAACACCTATATTATAAAGACCACCATCAACCTAGAATCAGGCAAGCAGCACACATGTACGATTGATGTCAATCAAAGCAGTGAGGGCATAAATGTTAGAATAGGCCCTTGGGAGACAGATGACTATGACTACGGAGGGACTGTCGAATAAAGTAGCGCGAAGCGGATGGAACAAACCATCCTTAAATATTTTGAAATCTATTATTTGAATATAATATCACGAATAATCATGGGAAAGTCAACTCATTTCATAGCCTCTATCGCTGTCCTCCTTGGACTGGCGGCATGCAGTCTAGAAAAAGACAATTTCCGTCCCGAGCAAGGTAAGCCTGAACTGATTACTATCACAGGTGAAATCTCGCAGGTCTATCAGACAAGGGCCAACGACTCAGGATTCGCGGACAAGGACCAGATCGGTGTCTATATCGTGGACTATGACGGCAGCTCGGCGGGCACATTGAGAAACAACGGCAACCGGGCGGACAATGTAAGATTCACCTTCGATGAGTCCGCCTACAAATGGGTTCCCGATCGCGACATCTACTGGAAGGATAAGGAGACACACATTGACGTCTATGGCTACTATCCTTACTCTTCATCCGTTGACAAAGTCAGTGAATATCCTTTCGAAATTAAAAAGGATCAGAGTACCGAGGCTCTTAACGGCAAACCTGGCGGTTACGAGGCTTCTGACTTCCTGTGGGGAAAGGCGGAGAACGCTGCCCCTACCGACAGGATTGTCATGCTGTCTTTCACTCATAGGATGGCCGGAATCAGGGTGTCGCTTGTGAAAGGCTCTGGATTCACTGACGAGGAATGGGCTGCTGCTAGCAAGGAGGTTCTCATTCTGAACACTAAGAGAAACGCCACAATCAGTCTGGCTACTGGAACGGCAACCGCAATAGGCAAGGCAGACGATGCTGGAATAATACCTTACAAAAAAAATGGTGATTTCAGAGCCGTGGTCGTTCCTCAGGAGATCGCCTATGGAACTCCTGTAATCAGCATCACCATCAACGGAACATCCTACAAATACTCCAGAGACGAAGCGACCAACCTTTCTGCGTCCAAACAGCACAACTTCACGATTACAGTCAACAAAAGAGCCTTGGGAGACTTTGAGTTCAAAGTCAGCGACGAGAGCATCACGGCATGGGAGAATGACTCGGTGTCTCACGATGCCACTACCAAGGAATATATCGTTGTCAATGTCTTGACTCCAGGAACGCTCGATGAATGCATCAAGACAGCGGGAATTGATGTCAACAAAGTTAAGAACCTGAAAGTGACTGGAGTGATCAACGCAAGAGATTTCGCAGTGATGAGATATCTAATGCCGAATCTTTCAGCACTGAATCTCAAAGAAGTCCATATTAAAGCGACAAACAGCGGAACTATTGACGGGAAAAGATACAGCAAAGGTGAAGACGATACTATTCCAGAAGAGGCTCTATATCAGACTTCCATAACAAATCTGATTCTTCCTGACAACATCACAGCAATAGACTACAACGCTTTTAGGGAATGCGATAAGCTTTCTGGATCGCTTACTATTCCTGAAGGAGTAATCACAATCGGAAATGATGCTTTTGCGTTTTGCCGCCTCCTCAGAGGTAAACTCTTCTTACCGGAATCATTAATAAGTATTGGAAGAAATGCATTTCTTGAGTGCTATTTCACAGGGAACTTGACTTTGCCGTCAAATCTTGAGAGTATCGGTGCCGGGGCATTTAGCTGCAATACGTTTACGGGAAGGCTGTCTTTGCCAAATAGTTTAAAGACCTTAGAGAGCGGAGCATTCTCAAGTAACCCAAATTTAACGGGAGACATCATCATCCCTTCAAGCATTACTCAGATAAACCCTGTCCTTTTTGCAGGATGTTCCGGGCTTAATGGAGCACTGATTCTGCATGATAACATAACAAAAATTTCAGATAGAGCCTTCAATGGTTGCAGTTTCAGAGGAGAACTGATTCTACCGGAGAATTTAACAGTTATTGAACAAGCCGCATTTGCGAATTGTCAATTCAGTGGTCGTCTTGTGTTGCCAGAAGAATTGGTAATAATCGGAAAAAATGCATTCGCAAACAACTGGTTGTTATCAGGCATAATTGAATTTCCTTCAAATACAATAAATATTGGAGTTGGTGCTTTTAGCGGATGCAGCAACCTAGAAGGAATAGTCTTGCCGGAAAGCATCGACTTAATCCAAGAAAGCACTTTTGCCAACTGCTTCGGACTGAACAGTATAGTATGCAAAGGGGAATATCCTCCTACAATCCTTTCAAATGCTTTCGCTGGTGTCGCCAAGGAGAACTTCACTGTGGAAGTTCCGGAATCAGCCGTAATACAGTACCAACAAGCATCTGGTTGGAGCGACTTTAAACGCATATCCGCTCATCGTAATCTTGTCATTAGGCCAAACTCAGCCTCCGCACTAAACACAAAGACAACAAGGGAACTTACGCTAAACGCTGATGACGAATGGTTTGTGGAAAGCATGCCTGATTGGGTAATTCTGACCCAAAAAGAAGGCAAAGGGAAGGCTGAACTTAAACTTGAATTCATGCAAATGCCGGCCGGCTCGAACCGTGAGGGCAAGATTGTCTTCAAACTCAAGGACAAGGACTACAGGACAACTTGTTACCTCACCCAATATGACTACGGATATGCCGAGGATGAGATTGTCACTCTCAACAAAGCCACCAAAGGCAAGGGTGCCAACCTCGTGCTCCTTGGCGACGGGTACAACGCCAAAGACATCAGCGAAGGTCTGCTTCTGAAGGACATTAATGAGGCTATGGGGCATTTCTTCAGCATCGAGCCTTACAAGACCTACAAGGATTATTTCAATGTTTATACTGGAATAGCGGTGTCGCCTGAATCCGGAATCGGAAGCGTTAACACCATCATCTACAACAGATTCAACACATATGCAAAAGGCGGTGTCACTCTCAGTGGACGCAACGGAGAAAGCGACTACAACGAGATCTTCAAATACGCATGCAAGGCACCTACTGTCAGTGAAGAAAATCTCAACCAGACGTTGATCGTCATTGTACCGAACACGACTAACTATGGCGGTATATGCTACATGTACAATGGCGGAGAGGCCATCGCCTACTGCCCCAAGAGTGACAACGAATACCCTCTTGATTTCCGCGGAGTTGTCCAGCACGAGGCCGGAGGACACGGATTCGGAAAACTCGGTGACGAGTACATCTACCACAATAAGTTCATAGATGCCTGCGGATGTAGTTGCTGTGGCCATGAAAAAGCGATAAACAACGCAAAAATGAACGGTTGGTACGAGAACCTATCCCTCACTGGCAAAACAGACGAGGTACCATGGAGCCACTTGATATTCAATGAGAAATACGGCAAAATCGTGGACATCTACGAAGGAGGTTACATGCACTCGCGCGGTGTGTATCGCTCGGAGTACAACAGCTGCATGAACTATAATATTCCTTACTACAGCACCATCAGCCGCGAGGCGATTGTCAAAAGGATCATGGAATATGCCGGGGAAGAATATTCATTCGAGAAGTTCGCTGCCAATGACTACATTGAGAATCTCCCAGAGACCGCCACATCAGCTACCAAAGCATCACCGTTCAGCTTCTCGGTGTCCGGTAGAATGCATCAGCATGAGCCTGTGTTCATGGGTAAACGTCCAACTATTAAATAGCGCATAACATGAAAAAGATATTCTACCTTTCAATGATACTTCTTGCTGCTGCTTGTTCCAAGTCTGGACCAGAGATGGATGAGCAACCCGAAATCCGTTTCAATCTTGGATTCTCAGGACAGCAGACAAAGGCCACGGCAAACGCCTTCGAGAGTGGTGACGTGACCGGACTTTACATGACCGAATATGACAGCTCGAACAAACCGGTTCCTCTTCAGGTGTCCGGCAATGCTGTCAACAACGCTGCTTTGAGGTTCAACGGAACCTCATGGACGACCTCCCCTACCCTCTATTGGAACAAGGGAGTGAAGTACGATGTCTATGGCTACTATCCTTACTCCAAACCAGCGTCAGTGGATGAGTACCGTTTCAGCATCGCATCGGACCAGACAACAACAAAGACTGCGGAATCACTTGGTGGCTACGAGGCCTCAGACTTCCTATGGGCAAAACAGACCGGTGTGAAATACCCAGATGTCGTCAGCCTGACATTCAGCCACAGGATGAGCCGGTTGGTAGTCAATTTGGTCAAGGGCAAGGATTTCGAAGGTGACATGCCAAAGGATGTTGTCGTCAAGGTTCATGGAACAGTGACAGATGCGGTCATCGATCTCGGCAGCGGAGTCGTCGTGAAAGACAACCACGGCAAGGCGAAAACCATCACCATGAAAAAGGAAAGCGACACAGTCTTCTCCTCCATCATTGTCCCGCAACGCATTGAAAACCGCCAGCCTCTGATCGAGGTCCTTACCAACAATGTCTCCTACCTGATGGAAAGCCGTTTCGTCTTCCGTTCCGGTGTCCAGCATTCCGTCAACATCATCCTCGACAGCGATCCGGCCAAAGTCAAGATTGAGATCGGTGGTGAGATCCAAGGCTGGAATTAGCGCGTCTACTTTTCGCGTCTGGTACAGACGTTCAGGGATCTGCTGGTGATGGGGACCGAAGTGTTTGCGGCCACGTCAAAGGGGCTTTATTGGTCGCAGAACGGTGGGGCGACCTGGACCACTCGGTACAACAATTCTGGAGTGGTGGGAGAGTTCCTCACGCTGGCGACCGACGGGACTGCGCTGCTGGCGACCACCTCAAAGGGACTGTATGCTTCGCGGAACCAAGGGATGTCCTGGGAGCACAGAAGGTAGGGATATTCAGGCGGATCTATAATTAAGTTGGAAGTGTCCGAATGCTTTTTGCATCTCGGACACTTCCATTTTAGCGTTGTGTAAGCTCTTCCACGGCAGTCTTGTCAAGACCGGTGCATTTGACAATGAACTCGATAGGTGTGTTTGCACCTATCATACGCAAGGCTATGGCTTCCCTTTCGGCAACTTTGCCTTGCTCTCGTCCCT
>ERZ808267.539-NODE-539-length-11037-cov-2.948734_pt1 | contig 11037 bp, 11 predicted proteins | sample MGYA00521241_ERZ808267 | MGnify/ENA primary metagenome ERZ808267 (study PRJEB31516, sample SAMN03275592) | gut metagenome | biome: mammalia-associated habitat; material: feces | host: Papio cynocephalus | place: Kenya | collected 2012-07-19 ... | reverse complement strand
GTTCGATTGAGGGCGACAGCCCCGCCGCCTACCGTTATACCGAATGTAAACTCGCCGAACTTGCCGAAGACATGATTGCCGACATCGACTGCGACACCGTCGACTTCATGCCCAACTACAAGGAGACAACTACCGAACCCGTCGTGCTTCCCTCTGCGCTGCCGATGCTGCTGATGAACGGCTCTACGGGCATCGCCGTCGGCATGACGACCAACATTCCCCCGCACAACGTCGGCGAGCTCATAGACGCAATCTGCATGCTCATAGACGCGCCCAACACGTCGATAAACGAGCTGATGCAGGTGATAAAGGGCCCCGACTTCCCAACGGGCGGCGTGATAGTGGGCAAGGGCGGCATTGAAAGCTACATGAAGACGGGTCGCGGCATAGTGAAAATCCGCGGCGTGGCGAATGTCGAAGAGCTTAAAAACGGCAAGGAACAGATTGTCATTACGGAAATTCCGTACAACGTCAACAGGGCGACCCTCGTGGAAAACATCGCCGACCTCGTGCGCGAAAAGGTGCTGACGGAAATCAGCGACGTCCGCAACGAATCCGACGAAAACACGCGCATTGTTCTGGAGCTCAAGCGCGGCGAATCGCCCCGCGTTGTGATGAACAAGCTCTTCAAGCACACACAGCTTGAGGCGTCGTTCGGCGTGATTCTGCTTGCGCTCGACAAGCGCACGCCCAAGCAGATGAACATACGCGAAATGCTCGAATGCTACATTGAGCACCGCCGCGAAGTCACATACCGCCGCGTGAGCTTCCTGCTCAAAAAGGCGGAAGACCGCGCGCACATTCTCGAGGGCTACAAAATTGCCTTCAACAACATCGACGACTTCATCAAAATAATCAAGGATTCCAAAAGCAAGGACGACGCCAAAGTTGCGTTAATGGCGAAGTACCCGCTCTCCGAGCGCCAGACAAACGCCATCCTGGATTTGCGCCTGCACCAGCTCACCGGTCTTGAAATCGAAAAAATAGAGACCGAATACCGCGAGCTAATGCGCCAAATTCAGGAATACCGCGCAATTCTTGAAAACGAAAAGAAGCTTCTGGGCGTAATCAAAAAGGAACTGCGCCAGATGAAGGAAAAGTACGACTCCCCCCGCAAAACGCAACTCATAGCCGCAGAGGGCGAGTTCAGGATGGAAGACGTAATCGCCAACGAAGGCTGCATAATAAGCGTCTCGCACAACGGCTTCATCAAGCGCACGAGCGTAAGCTCGTACCGCTCGCAGAAGCGCGGCGGCAAAGGCGTAATCGGCAGCGGACAGTACGAGGAAGACTTCATCGAGCACATCTTCACCGCCTCCACGCACGACAACATAATGTTCTTCATGAACAACGGCAGAGTCTACGTGGAAAAGGTCTACGAAATCCCCGAGGGCAGCCGCATATCAAAGGGCCGCTCAATCAAAAACGTGCTTGAGCTTAAGGGCGACGAAAAGGTTGCGGCGATGATTTGCGCCAAGAACCTCGACGACCCGAAATACTCGCTGGTGATGGCGACGCGAAACGGCGTGGTCAAAAAGACAATGCTCTCCGAGTACAAAAACTGCCGAAAGGGCGGAATCAAGGGCATTTCGCTCGACGAGGGCGACGACCTTGTGGGCGTCGTGATGACCGAGCAGGATTCAAACATAATCCTCGTAACCCACGAAGGCATGTCCATACGCTTCAGCGAGGCCGACTTGCGCTCGCTCAGCCGCGACACCCGCGGCGTGCGCGGCGTGACGCTCAAGAAAGACAACGATTGCGTGAAGGCGATAGTTGTAGTGGACGAAAACTCCACGCTGCTCATCGCAGGCGAAAACGGTCAGGGCAAACGCTCCGCGTACGACGAATACCGCATTCAAAACCGCGGCGGCTCGGGCGTGATTGCAATGAAGACAAACGGCGTTGCAGGCGCTCTCTCGGTGCGCGAAGACGACGAAATAATGATGTTCACCCACGCGGGTCAGGCGGTGCGCTCGCCCGTCAAAGACGTGCGCGTGATAGGCAGAACGACGCAGGGCGTACGCCTGATAAACCTCGCCGACGGGGACAAGCTCATAGGCATCTGCCGAATTGTCGACATACGCGACGACTCCATACCCGCAGCCGACGGCGAAGCCGCACAACCGGCAGCCCCCGCCGACGGCGGCACACCCGACGCCCAATAAAAACCGAAGGCGCGCCGCGACACCCGCGGCCGCCCGACAAAAACAAAGCCGCAGGAATTTTTCCTGCGGCTTTTTGTTTTCCAAAAATCAAGCGCAATCTATCGCGGCTGCAGCTTGCACAATTCAACACAGCGGTCGACAATCCTTTTTTCGCCGCCCTTTGGAAGAATCAAAAAGCGGATTTTTCCGCCTTTCGAAGGCACAAAAACCGTCGTGCCGTTGCTTGCAAGCTCCACGTTTCCGCGCGGCGAAAGCCTGAAGAATGCGGGCTCGAACGCATAGAGAACGCTCGTCAAATCCCACATGTAGCGGTCAAGCTCCGATGTGCGCTTGGAGGCGAGAAACAGCCTCTTGACGTAGGCGTCGCAGGCAAAAGACGCGGGATTGTCTGGCGCGTTGTGGAAATCGCGCATCACGCTGTAGTAGGGAAAACGTAGATACAGACCGACCTCGAACGGGCTGAGAACAACGTCGCACGGAGGGTTTTCAAGAAACGCGCGCGCCGACGGCAAATCCGCCTTGACGTTGTATTCTGGGAAAACCCAATCCCTGCGCCCGCCGAAGTGGTCGGCGGCAAACCCGCCCGCCATCGCCGAAACAAAGCGCACTTTCTTTGCCAAAAGCTCCCTGCCCGAAAGCGGCGAAATTTCGTCGGGCTGCGAAGCGGCAAGGCGCGCCAGATTGGTAAAGAAACCGACGGAAATATAGACAACCGAAGAATCCTCGGCGTCCGCCAAAACGCGGCGCAACCCCTTGACGCTGTCGGCGAATCTTTCGTCGGGATTATCGAGCGGAAATCTGGCAGACGAATCCGCGTTTTTCGCCTCGAGCGTGGCGCGCAGAAAACTGCCGTCGAACTTCGCAACACCGTTATTTACGGCAAAAATCGGAACGTTTTTGAAACCGTAAAAATCGCAGATGAGCCGCAGGAATTTCGGCGAAAGGGCGTTGTCTTTGTTCGACGCCATGCACAAAATGTCCGCCTTCCCCTCCTTCGCGTAGGAGAGAAGCATAAGCTGCGCCATAACGTCGTCGCAGTCGTTGCCCATGTCGGTGTCGAAAATTACGTTCACGGGCGCGGCGAAGAGCTGAAACGCCGAAATTATCAAAACGCATATTGCAATAAATTTCCTCATTTTATATCCTCAAGTATTATTCCGTATCTTAAGTTGAAAAATGTGTGGGTCAGCGATTCCGTTCCTAAGAATTCGCAGAGGCGGACAATCGTTATAAACGCCGCCGCTATTATGTCGGCGCGGTATGCCGGAATGCCGTATTCTTTGACGAGCGTTTCGGGCGGGCACGCAACGGCAATGTCCGCCATTTTGCGCATTTGCCCCAGAGTTATCACGGCAGGGTCGCCGCCCAGATTCATTCGGGATTTCATTATCCGCGCAGCCGACACCGCGCCGCCCGCCCCGATAAGCGCAACGCCCTTGGGAAAATCCGCCGCCGATTCCCCCATAACTCCCGACACATATTCGCCCAACTGCGCCGCCTTTTGCGGGGTTATTGCGCCGTCGAAAAATGCGCGCGTCAGGCGCACCGCGCCGATTGGCATACTCCGCGCAAGTGAAACTTTTGCGCCGTCTCCGCAGACAAGCTCGAGGCTTCCGCCTCCCAAGTCGAAATAAAGGCGAGCCTTCGCCGAATCCGCGCAACCGCGCATTCCGCACATAGCGCCCCGATAGGAGAGATTCGCTTCTTCGCCGCCTGAGAGAATTTTTACGCGCACGCCCGTTTTGGCGAACACTGCGTCTATGACGCGCCCGCGCTCGGGAGAGTCTCGCAGGGCGGAAGTTGCAACCGCCACTGTTTCAAATTCGTTCGCGCGTTTTTTTGCCTCCGCAACAAAATGCAAAACGGCGTCCGAAACCAACTTGGCGGCGTTTTCAACAAGCGCGTTTCCCGCGCCGCAAATGCGCGAATCGAGAGTCTCTTCGTAAAGTTTTTCCACGCCGCAGCGCCCGTCGGGCGAAGCCAAAAGACATTTGATGGTATTCGAGCCTATGTCTATTGCAAGTTTCACAATTCGTACCCCTTCGGCGCTATGATTACAACAAACTCGCCCTTTGTAGACGCGCTTTTAAGCTCCGCGCAAACGTCGGAAAGCCTGCCCACAAAGAAGCGCTCGTAGACTTTTGAAATTTCCTTTGCAAAACACACTACGCGTTCGCCGCCGAGAACCTCAAGGGCGTCTTCGGCGAATTTTTCTATTCTGTAGGGCGACTCGTAGAAAATGAGCGTATGCGGAAAATCGGCGTACTTTTCAAAAAACGCGCGCCGCGCCGAAGTCTTTGCGGGGAGAAAGCCCGAAAACAAAAACGAATCGCTCGGCAGACCCGACGCCGAAAGCGCCGCCACAAACGCGCACGCCCCGGGGACGGGCACGACCGACACCCCCGCAGCCCTGCACGCGCGGACAATTCTAAACCCCGGGTCGCTTATGCACGGCGAGCCCGCGTCGCTTACAAGAGCCACGTTGAGCCCCGAAAGCAGCTTCTCCAAAAGCGCGGGCGCAACGGCGCGCTCGCGGGAATCCTCGTTGACGAACATCGGTTTGGAGATGTCGAATTTTTTCAGCAGCGCCCCCGTTATGCGCGTGTCTTCGCAGACGACCAAGTCGCACCCGCGAAGCGTCTCGACCGCGCGGGCGGAAATGTCCGACATATTTCCTATAGGGGTTGCAACAATGTAAAGTTTTCCCTTTTCCATATTCTACAATGTGGCTGTTTTTTCATACGCGCGCTTTCTTCCGCGCAAAAAATCCGCAATTTCGGCAAAGTACGCGCCCGAAAAAACTCCCGCGTCAAGTAAATCCAAGAGCGGGGTTATGACAAAGTCGCGCTCCGCCCAGCCGATGTGCGGAATTGTCAATAAATCAGATTTGCAATTATTGTTCTCGTAAAAAATAATATCCAAATCGGCGGGTCTCGGGGCGTTTCTAAAAGACGGTTTTCTGCCGAGAACGCGTTCTATGTTCTTGCAAAACGCCAGAAGCTCCGCGGGCGGCACGCCGGCGCGAACCGCCACGGCCGCGTTGAAAAATTCGGGCTGGTCTTCGTAAAACGCCGGCGGAGTTGCGTAGACTCCCGACGTAGCAACGACGGGAAAACGCTCCCGCAGAAGCCCGACGGCGCGCCGCAAATTGGCGAGCCTGTCTCCCGTGTTCGCCCCGAGGGCTATTACGGCTGCGCCAGTCATTTAATGTAGTCCCCGCGTTTTCTGTGGATTTTCGCCGAGATTTTCCCGAAGTCGAAACCGACCTCCACCCCGAGCTTGACAACCTCCACCTCGACTTCGCGCAAAATCGCAAAGCGCACGAACAGCCTTTCGGCAATCGTGTCGGCAAGCTTTTCAATCAGGCGCATGCTCTCGCCCGCAAGCACGCCCTCGGCGACAGCCATCGCCTGCGGATAGTCCACTGTGTCTTCAAGAGCGTCGGTTTTCGCCGCGCGCACGAAGTCGAGAAACAGGCGCATCGACACCTCAAAGTCCCTGTATTCGTTCCTTTCGGCGGCAAAGCAGCCGTGCTTGCCTTTTAGCTTAAGTTTTTCTATGCAAATTTCGTCCATAATATCAAGATAACTTTAAAATTGTTTTTATTGCCGCGACGTTCGCCGCCACGTTGTGGACGCGCAGAATGTCGCAGCTGTTGCGCGCGGCGGCGTATGCCGAAACCGCGCACGTCGCGGCGTCGCGCGCCGACATGTCGCTGCCGCAAATTTCGGCAAAGAGCGATTTGCGCGAAACGCCCAGCAGAATCGGAAAGCCGAATGCGCGCAGTTCGCCGAGGCGTTTTATAAGCTCGAAATTTTGCGCGGCGGTTTTGCCGAACCCTACACCGGGGTCGAGAACGAGCATGTCCGCCGACACCCCAGAGGCGAGCGCGGCGTCTATGCGGCTTTTCATCGAGTCCATAAAAAAGTCGAAAAAGCCGCCCGAGAAAGCCTCTCCCCTGCAACTGTGCGTGAGAATCAGCGGCGCATTCAGGCGCGAGACAACCTCCGCCATCGGGTACGAACCGTCGGCGCGCCTGTTCGCGTAAACGTCGTTGATGATGTCCGCGCCCGCCTCTATTGCCGCCTCGGCGACTTCGGGCTTGTAGGTGTCCGCCGAAATTGCGGCGTCGGGAAAGCGCTTTCTCACAGCGCGGATTTTCGGCAGAAGCGCGGCGGACTCTTCGGCGGCGGAAATTTCTGCGGCATCGGGACGAGTCGACTCCGCGCCGATGTCGATAATATCCGCGCCCTGCCGAAGCATTTCGGCGGCGTGATCCGACGCGGCGGAAGTCTCTACATACCTGCCGCCGTCGCTGAACGAAAACGCGCCGACGTTGAGTACGCCCATTACAAGCGGCGCACCGCGCGGCACGGGCAGTTTTCTATTGTGCGGACTTTTCCAGTTCATCTGCGTATTTTTGAAGTTTCGCCGCCGCGGCTTTCACCTCGGCAGAATTGTATTTTGAGGAAATTTCGCCGCACAATGCAAGCGCCGATTTGTAGTTTTTGCGCGCTATGGCGGAACGCAAAAGCCCGAAAAGCGCCGTCTTTTCGCAGCCGTCGAAAGAGCGCAGGCGCGAGAATAATTCGGCGCTTTCGGCGTACCTGCCCGCGGCAAAACGCGCGTCGGCAAGCTCGGCAAGAACAACGGCGTCGTCGGGAGCGGCTGCAAGAGAGGCTTCGAGGTATTTTTCGGCCTCGGCGGTGCGCCCCGCCCTCGCGGCGACAATGCCGGCAACCCGCGCGCGCGCAAGCTTGTCTTCGATTTTAGACGCCGCAAATTCGGCGGTTTCGGCGTCGGAATTGTTGAGCGCGGCAAAGGCGGCATTTTGCAGCTTGGCGTCGCACCCCGAAGCTTGGGCGTAGAAGTGCGCGGCCTTGCGGTACGCGCCCGCGCCGAAGTAGGCGTCGCCAGCCGAAACTTTGTCGTCGCGCCCGCTGTCGGGAAGGCGCAGCAGCATTTCAAGATACGATGCGGCCGCCGCGTAATTGCGTGCGTCAAACGCGCATTTTGAGCAGACGCGCAGAAAGCGGCTTTGGCGGCTTTTTCCGAACGCCGCAAACGCCGAAGCCTCGGCCTGAGCCGCCAGAGACGCGCGCATGAGAAAAAGGCATTTTGCGTAGACTAAATCCATATTGTCAGGCGAATAAATCAGCGCCTGCGAACACATCGACAGCGCCGAATAATAGTCGCCGTCTTTTGCGGCGTAGTCGGCAAGGCGCATTAGGCACTGGACATCGGAATTGCCCGATATTGCCGACGCCGCTGCGAACGCCCGCCGCGCCTCTTCGGTTTTTCCCGCGGCCTCGAGGGCAAACGCCAGATTTTTGTAGCAGAGAAAAAACTTCCGCTTTTGCAGCGCCGCATTGTAGTGGCGCACGGCTTCGTCGAAATACCCGAGCTTGAAGCACGCGTTGCCGAGATTGAAAAGAAGCGGCGCGCCGGCCCAATCCTTTGAGGTGGCATCAAGCAGAATTTTGCGCGCGGCAGAATCGTCGGGGGCGGCGACGGCCTCCGAAATTATCTGGGCCTCGTACTTGTTGGCGGAAGGCTTTGAAAGCAGGTCGCCGACGACGTCGGCGGCAAACGAACCCACTGCCGCGCAAAGGAAAAATAAAATATAAATAAAGTTTTTCATTTTGAAATTCTAAACGGTATTGGCAGAACGAACCGCGCCCGCACTGCGCGCCCATTTTTTGTCGGCGATTCGTAGACGAAATTTTTTGCAGCCGCCACAGCGCATTCGGCAAAGAACTTGTTTGTAGCCGAAACGACTTTCTCGACCGACACCGCGCCAGATGCGTCTATGAGAACCAGCAGGCTCACGTCGCCCTCTATTCCGCGCTTGAGCATGTGCTTGGGATACTCCACTCGCGAAGAATCTATGCGGCGCGGAATTTTGTCGAGCATGTCGAGCGAAAACGTCTCTATCTGCGCGTCCGCGCCGCCGCTCGGGGCGAAGGCTGCTATGGAAAAATCTCCGCCCATAAGCGAACCCTTCGCTCCCGTAAACGACGGCGGCGGCAGCGAAATTTTGCCGCCCGAAAAATTCATATCGACAACGGGCAGCGCGCGCGCCGCCGACGCGCCCGACACCGAAATTTCGGGCACAGCAGCCGCGTCTTTCGCCCGTGATGCGTTTTGGCGTTCGCGCGGCAAAGTCAGCGTTTTCAGTTCGACCGCCCGCGGCTGCGATTCGGAAACCGAAAGCGAATACGCCTGAAGCAGCAGCAACGCCGACACCGCGGCAACGGCGCACGCCGCGCTGCGGATTTCAAAACCCGAATGTCGAAAGGTTTTCATTTTTTTGAAGCCGCAAAAAATACAGATTCAACCCCCGCCGATTTTGCGGCGTCGGCAACGGCGACAAGAATTTCCGCGCGGGAGGATTTGTCGGCGTAGACTACAAGTTTGCGCGCGCGAAGCCTGCGTATGCCGGACTCCACCGCGGAGAGCGGGCAGCGCCTGCCCCCCACTGAAACTTCGCCCGATGCCGAAATCTCCACAACTGCCGTTCCCGACGGAATGTCGGCGACGTTCGAAGCCGACGGCACGTCGACCTCGAAGGCGCTCTTGTCGGCGAAGGACATCGCCACCATGAAAAATATCAGAAGAATGAAAATTACGTCGATGAGCGGCGAGATGTTTATGCCGTCTCCGCCGGAATTTTCGCAGTCGAAATCGTCGTCGAAATCCCTCATTTTGAAACGCCTCCGGACGAAAGTTTTTCCCTCAAAGTTCCCAGTCTTGCCGAAAGCAGTACCGCGGCAATCCATTCGGGCACGGCGAGGACAAGCCCCGTCTGCGTGGTAAGCAACGCGCACGAAATTCCGTCGGCAAGCATTTTGGCGTCGCCCGCCGAAGAGACGCATTGCGAAATGCCGACTATTGTGCCCAGCAGCCCAAGCAGCGGAGAGACGCCCGCCAAAACCTTCAGCGCAAAAATGTCGCGCCCGCACTTTTCCAGAATTTTTTGCGACGGATTTTTTCCGAATTCGGCGAGGGCAAACGCGCACGAAAACGCGAAGTAAAACGCGCACAGCGCCGCCGCCGCAAGCGCCGCCATCAGCACGGGCGCCGACATGAAAATTTCCGCTATGCCTTCCGCCGTTTTTTCCATAAAATCAATTTTCCGCAGTTGAGCGCCTGCGCGCGAAATCCCTCAGGGCGGCGAACCTCGCAGACGCCATTCGCGAAAGCAGGGCGGCGGCAACGAGCGCGGGAATTGCAACTACAAGCCCGTATTCGGTTGTAATGAGCGCCTCGGCAATGCCGTCGCTAATGCGCCTTGCGCCGTCGCCTGCGGAAGACAAATCCGCAAAGGTTTTGATTATGCCGCTGACCGTGCCCAGCAGCCCAAGCAGCGGAGAGACAGTCGCGGCGATGTTGAGCGCGGGAATCCACGATTTCATCTTCGCGTTCGCGCCGGAGAGCGCCGAACGCACGGCGTCAAGATTTTCGGACTTGTCGGCATCGACGGCCGCCGCAACGTCGCAAAACGGATATTTCAGCTGCGCCGCTGCGGCGTCGGGATTTGCCGAAGCGTCCATGCGCAAAAGCTGCACCAATTTTGCTACGAACACGGCCGCCGAAAGCGCGCCCAAAAACAGAATCGGCCATATCCACACCCCGCCTTTTTTTATTTGCGAGGCGATGTCAAGACGGGTGCGCTCCGAACGCGCGAGCGCCCCGAAACTCGTGTCCGCGGGAATTTTCGCAGACGCGCCCGAAACGAACGCCGAAATTTCCGGCGCGAATTTTTCGCCGTAGAGAACGCCGTCGGAATCTACAAAACCCGCGCGGGTACTATTGGCAAAATATTTGAGCGCGCCTATTCTAAAGACGGAGCCGTAAAGTTTTTCGCCGTCCGAAGAAACGGCGCTCCCTGCGCGGGGAACGGCGGCGGATTTCAGCTCCTCATACGCGCCGCCGATTCGTTTTTTTGCCGCGGAAAATATTTCTCCCGCCGAGACCGCGGGAGAAGCCTCGTACGGAAAATGCCGTTCAAGGGCAAGCGAAAGCTCCGCAAGCACGGCTTTGTCGGCTTCGGCGGCAAGCGCGAGATTTTCGAGCCTTGCGGATTCCCTGCGCGCCTGCGCAATCTTTTTCAAAACCTCGTCGGATTCGGCGCAAACCTTCTCATACTCGGCACGCGCGGCGTCCTTCCGCCGCCCGACTTTTTCCAGAATTTTTTCATATTCGGCGCGCGCGGCGGCAAGCTCCTTTTGCGCGGAATCCATCAGCGCCGCGGACGCAGGCGCGTCGGCAAAACACGCGCAGCAAACAAGCACACACAGCAGGCTAAAAACGGTTCTCATTTTGCGCCTTTCTTTGCGGAAACTTCCAATGGCGAAACTTCGCCGACTATTTTTCCGCGGGCGCGGACGAACACTCCCGTGGAAAATTCGCCGTCTTCGGAAACGTCCATTCGCGCGTCGGCGTTCTTCAGCGCGTCGAGCAACGCCAACACGGCGCGCAGTTTTTCGGGAAGCGTCTTTGTTTTGAGGGCGTCCTTTGAAAATTCCGACTTCGGCAAAACGCCGACGGGAACGGAATTCAAAAGCTCGGAGTACACGCCGTCGAGATACGCCGAAAATTCCGCAAGCTTTTCGAAATCGGAAGAGAGGCGCGCCGACGTTTTGGACAGCGCCTCCGCGCGGCGGGCGTTTTCGGACTCCATTTCGCCGAGTCTGCGGCGCATATGGGCAAGCTCCGCCCTTTCGGCGTCGGCAAGGCGGCGCAAGTCGGCTATTTCGCGCCCGCCGTCGGCGACGGTCTTTGCCGAAAGCGCGGAAACCGCCACCGCCTCCGCGAATACGGCGCGCGCATCGGAATAAGTCTGCGCAAAACAGGCGGTGGTGCAAAA
>ERZ808267.537-NODE-537-length-11053-cov-2.421713_pt1 | contig 11053 bp, 13 predicted proteins | sample MGYA00521241_ERZ808267 | MGnify/ENA primary metagenome ERZ808267 (study PRJEB31516, sample SAMN03275592) | gut metagenome | biome: mammalia-associated habitat; material: feces | host: Papio cynocephalus | place: Kenya | collected 2012-07-19 ... | reverse complement strand
ACGTAATATTCTGTTCCTACTCGGTGTTTCGGAATCTCTAGCCTTTCACATAGGTCAGTCAATTAGAGACCCTGAAACAAGTTCCGAGTGACGCTTATTACCTCACCCCTTGTGGGAGAGAGGCAGGGTAAGGGTTTGTCCTGTACAGCTTGAAAATTTTCACACATACACTTCCCCCCTCCACCATATTTCCTTCATTGAAATTTACCCACCACTGTGATATATCATAGGATATGGAGAAAAATTGTTACACAATATTTAAAACTTTTTTCAAAGTCGGAACATTGCTCCTTGGCGGAGGATACGTAATCTTGCCACTTTTGACAAGTGAACTTGTAGAAAAAAAACAATGGATTACCACTGATGAATTATGCGAATTTTACGCAATCGGAGCATCTCTTCCGGGGATTATTGCAGCAAATACTGCAATTTTCACAGGACGCAAACTCCTTGGGACAAAAGGAGCTGTTGCGGCAACTGTCGGAATGGTTCTACCTGCGTTTTTGGCAATCGTTCTGCTTGCAACAATTTTATCCGAAATCATCAACCTTCCAACAACTCAACATATTTTCTGGGGAGTCGGAATCGGTGTAATTGTACTATTATTCCTTGCAGTTAAAGAAATGTGGAAAAAATCCGTCAACGACAAATTTACACTTTCGATTTATATAGTATGCACAATTCTTGCCCTAACAAGAAAAGTTCCGCTTGCTCTAATAATTATAGGCGCGTTGATTTGCGGAATCGTTTGGCAAAAGTTTGAAGACAAACAAAAATTAAAAAACGAAAAAGCGGAGGGAAAAGAGTAGATGAAATTATTAATCCAATTATTTTTACAATTTTTCCATGTTGGCGTTTTCTCTTTTGGCGGAGGATATGCAACATTACCGTTTTTATACGATATTGCGGACAAATTCCACTGGTATTCAGCTAAACAATTAACCGATATGCTTGCAATATCTTCAATTACCCCAGGACCTGTTGGCGTGAATGTTGCAACATTTGCAGGTTTCACAACAAAAGGGATTCTCGGTGCGTTAATCGCAACAACTGCGGTTATTTTGCCATCATTTATAATTGTGACTATAGTTTCAAAAGTTCTTGACAAATTTAGAACAAACAGAACTGTTCAAGGTGCAATCCGTGGCATCAAACCTGCAGGATGTGCGCTATTATCAGCAGTTGGGTTAAAGCTGATTTTCACTTCAAACCTACATTTGCTTGGAACATTGATTTTAATTGCATTTATTTCAACAAGTTTCATAAAAAAACAAGACCCGCTTGTTTACCTTGGGATTTCGGCAATAGCAGGACTTGTTTTAGGGTATTTCAATTGGATTGGAGTATAGGGAAATTTAAGCTTTTACGCTCATAGGAATATAAACTTTTTGAACATTTTCTTGAGAAACTTGTTTTGGTTTGGTTGCATTCCAATTTGCAATCACAGAACCGATTGTCTGTCCGATAGTTGATGCAGTAATTGAACCTGCAATAAATACCAAACCGCGAACCAACGGTTTCCATTTTGCATTTATCGGAAGTTTAGCGATTGCGTTATCCAAATGTCCGCGTTTCATATAGCCTTCACCGATAAACATGCCGGCTAAACAACCACCTTCTGTCCAGAATGTTTTTTTGCGTTCTTCTTTTGATGCGGTCAACACTTTAAAACCGCTAGAGGCTACAATTAGAGGGTTTACGTGTTCACTTGCAAAAGTTGCGATTTTGCCAAGACGACGAGCAACAGGGTCAGTTTTTGCAATTTCAAGCACAGTATTTAAACCTTGTGATGCAGGATTTTTCATTTGTGCAACAGATTTTGTTACAGCAGCAGCCTGACCGATTGCTACAGGAAGCCTGCCCAAGTCGCCTGATGCCGCTTTATTAGCATTTGTATATGTAAAACCGACTGATGCAAAATTTACAGGACACATACGACTAATAACCTTTCACACTATAACCTACATTTATATAAAGTATTTGATTAAAGCAAAATTGCAGAATGGTTAAAAGTTTTTACATTTGTTAATATATCGGAGGGCAAGAGGGCTGGAAGGCAGGATTGCGAGCTTTTTATGTCTTTTTGAAAGCTTAGAAAATTTGCGCGAAGAATGAGCACAAAATTTTCTAGCTATTCAGAATCTCTAATTAAGCTCCCTGAACTTGTTTCAGGGTCTTTTCCATGTTAATAATTTAGCAAATGTTACTATTGATAAATATTGATTATTGAAAGGATTCCGAAACGAGTTTGGAATGACAGTGACCTACGTGTTATATTTGAGACCCTGAAACAAGTTCAGGGTGACTTAATTGATAGAAACCAAAATTCAATTGTAACAAAATCTTAACAACTACTACAGATGTCCTAAAGTTTTCACAAAGATATGCCGAACATATATTTGTAAGGAAACAAAAGGGATAAGTCTAATGGGTTTAAACGTAAACTACAATTCATTATACAAAAACGGCATTGACACATCTATCTTAAAAGATGTTTCAACTGAAATTTTGCGCCGTGCTGCCCAAAAGAATTCCCAATACACAAATTCAGTTACTACTCAAAGAGTTAATTCAGTTGCAAAACCTGTTGAATTAGGGGTTGATTTATATCAAGGTAAAATTGATACTAATGTTCAAAAACAAATCGCAATGAACAATGCTTTGCAATTCCAATTCAATGAAGCAACTTTAAATTCTATTAAATATCTAAATTCTCAAGCTGCAATTACAAAACAAGTTGATGGCAAATATATGCCTGCAGTTAATGAAGTTGTAACAGAAACTCAAAAAGCTGCCGAAACAACTTCTGCAACTCACTTTATGAGCATTTTTGCAGCTGCAACAGCTAAAGATAAAGATGGTTCAAATCCGTTTTATAATGGTGAACTCCTTGGCGGAAAAACTGCTAAAAAAGAAGAACACAGTGATGTCGAACCATTGAAAAGTATTTTCGCATAATAAAAGATTTCTCAAAAAAGTTTAAAATTTTCCTTCCTTTTGTTTACTATTTTCCTATTTAATATCTCCCCAAGGAGATATTTTTTTTATGCACAAATTTTATCCGTCTGTCTGATTTAGAATCTTTTGGCTTGGTTTATCTTTGCAGTAATCAGAAAGGAAAGTAGGGTAAAATGAAAATTAATATTTGGTTTGTAATCGCTTGTGTCTTAGTTTTTTGTGTTGGGTACAATATGAACGATGTTGCAGTTTCTTTTCCGAAATACAAAGTTGCGGTGATTGATGTGGCGCAAGTTTTGGAAAATTCTAACGAGGTTCAGGAATTGAAACGTGCGCAGGATAAGGATATGGAAGAGTTAAACACGCTTATTTCAAAGGCGCAAAATGATTTGTTAAATGAGCATAACAAGTCAAAACTTATCCAAAAAGAATCTGACTACAGACAACAAATTGAAACCAAAAAGAAAAATATGGATAAAGAATACTCTTCAAAATTAGCCAAAATCAATGACCATATTCGCTCAATGATTTCTAAAGAGGCTAAAAAGTCTAATTATAATCTTGTGTTACCAACCGGCATGGTTATATCAGGCGGAGATGATATTACCGCCAATGTGATTAAACAAATGAAATAATTTCGTTTATCCAACAAAGATTGCATTTTGTGGTCGTTAAACAAGGCTTGCTGCATTATATGAACTTCTTACAAGTGGTCCGATTTGGAAATTTTTGATTCCAATTGATGCGGCAAGTTTTTTCAATTCTTCGTACTCATCAAGACTATAATATTTTGCGACAGGCAAATGTTCTTTTGATGGTTGAATGTATTGCCCAATTGTCAAAATATCGCACCCAACATTGTATAAATCTTCGATGGTTTCTTTTATTTGTTCAAAAGTTTCCCCTAGCCCAATCATCATTCCTGATTTGGTTTGAATGTCGCTATTTTGCTTGATGTATTTCAAAACTTCTAAAGAATTGTCATAATTGCCTTGAGGGCGAGCTGTTTTGAATAGCGCTCTGACTGTTTCAATATTGTGGTTAAAAACATCAGGATGAGCTTTTATGATTGTCTCAAGGGAGTCTTTTCGGTTTTTGAAATCAGGAGTTAAAATTTCGATTTTGACATAAGGAGAAAATTTTCTGATTTCGTAAATGCAGTTTGCAAAATGTTCTGCTCCGCCATCAGGCAAGTCATCTCGCGTTACAGAGGTTATTACTGCATATTTTAATCCCAAATCATTGACCGCTTTTGCAATATGTTTTGGCTCTTGTGGGTCAAGGGGTTCTGGTTTATTGCACGAAATATTACAATATCTGCAATTCCTTGTACAGCTGTTTCCCATAATAAGAAATGTTGCGGTGTTTTTTGTGTAACATTCATTTTTATTTGGACAGCGAGCGTTTTCACAGACTGTATTTAAACAGTTGTGTTTCAAGATTTTACGCACATTTCTTGTCGTATCGGTATCAATTATTGGGCGTTTTAAAAATTCCGGTAATCTTTCGCGCATTTTTTTGTTCCCTTCGGTTTTTAATATTATATAACAAATTTTTTTATGTTTGATTTTTATACAATTACGTTATATAAGTATATTAACGAGATATTCTAAATAGGAGCAAAACAAAATGAAAAAATTAGCATTATTACTAACATTGATATCATTTTCTGCAGTAGCTTATGCAACTGAACCGTTGTTGTTAGACCCATTACCTGCATCTGAATATGCAAATATTCCTGCAGTATCTACTACAACAACCAATTCATCAGGTTTACAAGTATCAGTTCCGGGTCAAGCCGGCATGGAAGCTACATTTACACCTGTTAGCAAATTGGATTCTAATATGATTCCGCAAAATGCTGCAGCAGAAGGTCTTCCTGTACCTGTGAAGCAAACTCCGAGAGTAAGAATCCAAACAAAACAAAGAAGTCAAGGTAATGCATATTGGAATGCAGGTGGCAAAGGCACAAAATCATTCTTTTAATGAATAAGTTTTAAGTTTTATAGCGACCCACAGGCACATGCCTGTGGGTCGCTTTTGTTATTTGAAATGATAGTAACACATAGGTCTATGTCATTCTGAACTTGATTCAGAATCTCTAATAAAACAAATTAGTCTTATGTGAAATTTGTAATATTAGAGACCCTGAAATAAATTCAGGGTGACATGTATTCTTTTTAAAATAAGCATTGATAGATTCTGAATAGGATAAAATCTACGTCGCAAAGCTCCTTGATTTTTAATCCTTTCAGAATGACAGAAATTTATTGCCAAGACAAATGTAGGTCGGCATTGCTATGCTGACATTTAAAATTCCTAATTAAGTATAAAAGAACAACCCCAACCGCTACCATGTAAACAATCTTCCATATAGTTATCAATATTAAGTGTCGGAGTTGAATTTCCATCTCTTTTGCAGCAAGAATTTGCAGTTACAGATGTTCCTGCTTTAAGATTTGTTCTTGGACTTGTTGCATCTTTTTCAAAATACATCATATAAATATCTCTGCCAATAGTATTAGGACCTTTTGTTCCATTGACGTCAACCCATATCCAATTATAGCAATTGAAATTTATTTTCATTCCATTTATCAAATCCATTGTTAGTGAAGTATAACCTCCATTTGAATATTGTGGATTACCTTTTTTGTCATACCATTTTTTATCCTTGTGCCAAGATGTATTGTTGGTTTTAGTCCATTCTGCCCCTGATTTATAGACAGTGTCTTCTGATACTTGAGAGCAGTCGATGCCTGAACTCATAACTTTCAGAGTCCTTTCTAATTTACAAAAATACACAGGCATTTGAATCCAATCTATTGCAGTGTATGTTTCTTCAGAATCTGCATAAATGCTTTTCATTGCTTGAGATATTATGGAAATTGATTCTTTATATTTTACTCTAAATTGTTTGTCTTGTGTATTTTTTATTAAATTCGGAATTGTCATTGCTGCAACGACACCTATTATACCAAGAGTGATTAATGTCTCAGCTAATGTAAATCCCCATTTTACTTTTGTTTGGCGCAAATTCTTGTGTGTAATACTTTGTTTCATGTCGATTAACCTTTATACTAATGTACTGATAGTTTTGAAATAATTATTATTCATTCTGCTAATTTTGTCAATATAATATCTAATTTTTAAATTATTCTCACTATTTTAGTATGTATAAATAATCTATTGAATACTAGAATGTTTTCTAAGGAGCATTTATGGACACAAAAGAGTTATTGGGGCTAAAGGTTAAAGAAATCAGAAAATCTCGAAAAATTACGCAAGAAAAGTTGTCTGAAATTATTGGGGTGGATAATGGCTATATCAGCAAATTAGAAGTTGGTCAAAATTTCCCTTCTCTTGGAACTTTAGAAAAAATCGCAAATGCTCTTGATGTAGAATTGGTCGATTTTTTCAGGTTTTCGGCTCCGAAAGAAAAAGATTTTAAAGCTGAAATTAATAAAATATATGATTTTTTGAGCAAGGAAAATCAGTATACTTTATATATGGTTGCAAAAGGGCTGAAACGATAGAACTCCCAATAAGCTCTTCTTTTCAAAACAAAAAACCGTAATTGAAAATTACGGTGGAATGATTAAATAAACACGAGAAATTTTGTAGATTTATAAAACTTATGAATCAAATTCTAGCAAATATAGCAGGATAACAAGTCAGCACCTGACATTTTCATTTTTTTCAATGCTCTTAATTCGGTTTGACGGATACATTCTTTTGTTACGCCGTAAAGGTTTCCGATTTCTTCTAAGGTGTAACGTTCGGTGTCGCCTAAGCCGTAGCGCATTTTTACAACTTCTTGTTCGCGTTCTTTTAGGGTTGTTTCAATAACGTTATTCAAATCATTTTTTAGAGATTGAAATTCAATATTTTCAGAAATAAGTGTGGTGTCGTCTGCCAAAATATCTGCAACATTTAGCTCTTTGCCATCATTTTTTTCTAAACCGTTTTCGATAGAAATTGTTTTTGTATAAGCTGATAAAAACATTTCGATTTTGTCAGGTGCGATGTTCATTTTTTTTGCCACATCTTCAGTTTTCACAGGAGTATTAACCTCTTGTTCCATTTTTGATTTTACTTTTGAAAATTTTGATAATGTTTCTTGGATATATACAGGGATTTTCATGCAGTGTGATTGTTCTGAAATTGCCTTGAACATAGCTTGTTTTACCCACCAGCCTGCATAAGTTGAAAATCTGTAACCGAGTTTGTAATTGTATTTTTCTGCTGCAATCATCAAGCCCATGTTGCCTTCTTGAATCAGGTCAATGATTGGCAAAGTTGACATGTGGATTGCTTTTCTTGCTATTGTTACAACGAGTTTTAAATTTGCTTGGATAAGTTTTTGTTTTGCCTCTAAACTGCCTTGTTCAATTTGTTGAGCCAAAGCTTTTTCTTCTTCAAATGATAGTTGCGGATAATTTGCGATTTCTCTTAAATAAACTTTTAATACTGTGTCTGTTGAGGGTTCTAAAACTTCATTTTTTGCAGGATTTGAATTTTTTGGTCCGACTTTAAGTTCGATAAGTTGCTCTTGATTCATAAATTAAACTCCTTCTTATTTGCATGGAAAATTTATCGGCGGATTTTTGCCGATTTTTGTTGGGATAGGGTAATGTAACACCAGATTTATATACTTTGTATATACCCATATATATATCCTATGTGACATCATGTTACTAAATGTAAAGGTAAACTTTTGTGAACTTCCATGACCGAATGTTTTTCATATTATAATTAGAGTGTCGAAAGGGGAAGAGAAGATGGGATTTAACTTAAAAGAAAAACTTCAAAATGCAAATAAAAAGAATATTGCAGTCGTTGTATTAATATTGTTAGTAATTTTGATTTGCGCTGTTGGAGGTTTTGAATATTACCAATACCAACAATTCAAAGCTGAAAAAGCAAAACAAGAAAATTATATGCCTGTAGATTTGTCAGGAGAACCTAAAAAACCTTCTGAATACGCTGTAGGTATGGATTATAACCAAGCAGTGAAAAGTAAAAAACCGATGTTGGTACTTTTCTATGCTGACTGGTGTCATTATTGTATTAAATTTATGCCAGTATACCAAGCTTTGGCAGAAAAATACAAAGATGATATCGAATTTGCAAAAGTAAATGTGGAAGATAAAAAATACGAAAAACTTGTAAACGAAATCGGAATTACAGGTTTCCCTACAGTATTTATCATTGACCCTAAGTATGATAACCGCGTATTGTTATCAAATGCTTATTTGAGTAAAGTTGAAAATGTTAGCCAAGAGTTGGACAGATTCTTGAGAATCAGAAAATTGTTGGATGCTAAAAAGTAATAAAGTAACAAATTTTTAACTTGTACTTTTAAAATAATTATGTGTTTTGTATAATTGCAGTGTTTCCTCATATTTTGAGGAAACACTGCGAGAATATTATAAGCGGAAAAGCGTCGCCGAATTATAATTTTCTGCATAAAAGGGGCGGAAGTTCACATTAACATTTCTTAATATTAGGACTAATTCTAGCAATTTTATTAATGTTTTAGGTTCTATATATATAGAAGATTCATAGTAGGTGTAACATGGGTATCGAAAAGATTAAAAATAGTAGTATGGAAGGGGTTGGACAGTACAACAGAGTTCAAGTAAACAAGGCTCATAGTACAAATAGAGCTTACTTATCAGCTCCGCATGACTACACAACATTCACAGGTAATGCAACTGCTCCGGCAGTAAAAGTCGGACAATCATTAAGGGATTTCTTACTTGATTTAATGCCAGGTAAAATCAAAATGATGGTTAAAATGCATGAAGGCATGGGCGAAGTTCAAAACCAAATCATCAACGCAGTTGGTACAGGTTTGGTAGCTCCTGTGTTTATTAAATATAACCCATTATCAAAAACTGATGAAGATACAAGAACATATACAGCTTGGCGTCAACCGGTATCAGCAGTATTGGCTGTTGGGACACAAGCAGCAATCGTAGTTCCGTTTAACTCTTTAATTAAGAAAATGGCAGATATCGGATTTTTGCCAATTCATAACAACTCATCATTATTCCCATCTGATGATTATTTGAAAAAACAAATCAAAGAACAAAATCCTGACAAATCTTTCACTAAAGCTGAAATGAAAGATGCTATCAAAGCTAAACAAAAAGAATACGCAAAAGCTTTGGAGAAAATGATTTTTGATACAAATAAAATTACTGTTGACACAACAAACGGTATCGACGGCAAAATTATTAAAGAAGAGATGAAACCTGAAGACTTTAAAAGGCTATTCAAAGAAACTCTTGATGGCTTGATTAAAGATGAAGCAGAAGAAATGAATAAGGCTACAACTAGAAAAGGTCCTAAAAAGTTATCAAGAAATCTCTTCTATCACGAACATCTTGATGAAACATTAAAAGTTCTTGACCGATTAAGAAATGTTGCCGGTGACGATGCAGCAAATCCTTCTGACAAAGAAATTGCTAAAGTCTTCAACAAAGAGTGTAAAGATGCAATAAAAGATATCAAAAAATCAAGCTATGATAGCAAAACAAAAAGCACTCTTATTGAAATTGTAAAAGAATTAAAAGATATCAATCACGGTATAACAAATTCCGCAGAACGTGCAAGTTTCATTACCAAAATCGATAAAATGATGACTTCAGCAAAACAAATGGCTGCAATGGAATCAGTATCAGATATTTCAGATTACGTAAACAATATTATCAAATCAAGAATTTCTGCAATTGATGGTTCTACAGCAGTATTGAAAGAGATTCGAGCAAAACTTGAAACTTCAAATATAACTGTAAAAGAAGCTCAAGATATTATCAATGCTGAAATTGCGAAAGCAAAAAGTAGCAAAGACGGAGTCGTTGAATCAGCAGGACAAAGATTAAGAGATACAGTTGACTCTCTTGCTAATAAAATTGGTGAACAATTTAAGAAAAATAACAAAGCTAATATTGAAGGTACTAAACGTTGGTTAGGCTTGGCATCCTCTTTGGCAATTCTTCCTGTAACTTGCTGGATGTTGAACAAAATTTATCCTTGGTTTATGGATTTAGCATTCCCTAACTTGTCAAATAAAAAAGCAGCTCAAAAAGATGCTGAAAAGAAAGTTGAGGTGAAATAATGAACAACACATTGAATCCTCTAGTAAGAACAGTTCTTTGTAAGCCAATCAGGGCATTTTCAAATTCTAAACTTGGCAGATATACAGGTGAACAATTCAAGAAAAATAATAGAATGTTCATTGATGGTTTGGGCGTATCTTCAATTATCGCAAAAGATGGTTTGGGTTGCTACTTATACGTTACTCAAAGTATGAATAACAAAGATATTCCTGATGACAAACGTAAATTCGTTGCAGCATTAGACTTAACAAATGGTGTATTGATGATTGCATTGCAATTGTTGATGTTCTTCACTGTATCTCACAAAGTTTGTCAAACTGCAATGTTTGATAAAGCATTTGGTAAGATGTTTGATAGACCTCTTAGAAAAATGTACCAAGCTTATGCAAGAAGCACAGAAGGCTTTAGCGATATTACCGGAGCTAAGTTTAACAAAGACTTCAACTCTATTAGAAATAGCGTTAAGGATGCCTTTGGTGGTTTGACATCATTAGCTGCAGCAACAATTGTCGGTAAACGTATGTTAGTTCCATTCATTGCAACTCCTTTAGCCGGAAAAGTTGAAAAGAAAATGGCGGAAAAAGAGGCAATGCAAAGCGGACAACATTCTACAGTAAAAGAAAACAAATCAAACCCTACAATGCAAGGTGTTTCAAAAGCTCAACCTGCTCCTGCAGTTCAAGGTCAAAGCTTGAATGTAAGTGATGGTGAGACAAATCTTCTTGCAAAATACAGAAAATAATTTTACATCTACGAATGAAAGAAAGCAGAGCCGACCACAACGTGGTCGGCTCTGTTAGGTTAAAGGAGAAGTTTAGAAGGCAAGATGTCAAGAAGACAGGCTATTTAATATTGTAGGTTGGTATTGTGCGAGGCTGACCTACAGATTTTACAAAATCGCGTCATTACTATACCTGTCAAGTAATTAGTTACATTTTACTTAATAAAAGGAGAAAAATAAAATGTCAACA
>ERZ808267.536-NODE-536-length-11063-cov-3.726744_pt1 | contig 11063 bp, 24 predicted proteins | sample MGYA00521241_ERZ808267 | MGnify/ENA primary metagenome ERZ808267 (study PRJEB31516, sample SAMN03275592) | gut metagenome | biome: mammalia-associated habitat; material: feces | host: Papio cynocephalus | place: Kenya | collected 2012-07-19 ... | reverse complement strand
CGGCATTGATGTAAACATCTGTAGAACTCAAGACAATGTAAAAGATGGAATCAATATTACTAACTATGAAATGTTAGAACACTTTAATGCTGATGAATTTATCGGCATAGTGCTTGATGAAAGTTCAATATTAAAATCATTTTCAGGCAAGACTACAAAAGCATTGATTGATAAGTTTAGAGCAACAGAATATAAACTTGCTTGTTCTGCTACTCCAGCACCAAACGACTATGAAGAATTAGGTAATCATTCAGAGTTTTTAGGAGTAATGACAAGAACAGAAATGCTTGCTACTTATTTTGTACACGATGGTGGAAACACAAGTAAATGGAGATTAAAAGGACACGCAGAAGAACAATTTTGGCATTGGGTATCTAGTTGGGCAAGCGTGATGAAAACTCCAGAAGATATAGGTTATAATGGTGATAAATATAAATTGCCTGCCTTGAATGTGCAAGTTGTAAAAGTAGCAGGAGAAACAAAGAGAGGAAAGCTGATTCCTAGTGTTGTAACAGATTTACAAGATAGGCGAGAAGCAAGAAAAGAAAGTCTTAGTAAAAGAGTATCAAAGTGTGCAGAACTTATAAAAGCTAATAATATGGAAAATTGCTTGATTTGGTGTGATTTTAATGATGAAGGAAATGCACTTGAAAAAGCAATTCCGAACGCTGTACAGGTTGCAGGTTCAGATACAAATGAACACAAAGAAAAATCATTATTAGGATTTTCAACTGGTGATATAAAGTTCCTTGTAAGTAAGCCAAAGATTGCCGGATTTGGTATGAATTGGCAGAACTGTAACAATATTATATTTTGTGGAATTTCAGATAGTTATGAAAAATACTATCAAGCTATACGAAGATGTTACAGATTCGGGCAGACAAAAGAAGTAAATGTGTATATTGTTATAAGTACAAGAGAATTACCAGTTTATAACAATATTCTTGAAAAAGGCAGACTTGCTGATGAAATGAATAAAAAAATGGTTGAAATTGCATCCAAGTATCTTGAAGATGAAATAAAGAACACGACAAGAATGACAGATGAATATGATGCAGAAATAAAAATGAAACTACCAGAATGGGAGGAAATGAAATGAAAGGACAAAGTGCAGTAAATGTTGAAAATCAGTTAATCACAGATAAATATGCTTTATATAATGGTGATAGCTGTGAGATTATGAAAGGAATACCTGATAATAGTATTCACTTTTCTATATTCTCTCCGCCTTTTGCAAGTCTTTATACCTATTCCAATAGTGATAGAGATTTGGGAAACTGTAGAACCACAACAGAATTTTATGAACATTTTAAGTTCATAGTTTCTGAATTATACAGAATCACAATGCCTGGAAGATTAGTAAGTTTTCATTGTATGAATTTACCTACAAGCAAAGAAAGAGATGGATTTATAGGAATTGAAGATTTTCGAGGATTATTGATTAAGTTATTTCAAGATAGCGGATTCATCTATCATTCAGAAGTTTGTATCTGGAAAGACCCAGTAATCGCAATGCAGAGAACAAAGGCACTTGGACTACTTCACAAGCAGTTGAAAAAAGATAGTTGTATGAGTAGACAAGGAATACCAGATTATCTTGTAACAATGCGTAAACCGGGAGATAATCCAGAGAGATGCGAACATACTAATGAAACATTCCCAGTTAGCAAGTGGCAAAATTATGCAAGTCCTGTATGGATGGATATAAGACAATCTGATACATTACAAGCAAAAAGTGCTAGAGAAGAAAAGGACGAAAAGCATATATGCCCTTTACAGTTGCCAGTTATTGAAAGAGCCATTGAACTTTGGACGAATCCAAACGACATAGTATTTACTCCATTCTTAGGAATTGGCTCAGAGTGTTATAAGGCAATAGAAATGGGCAGACGAGCAATGGGAATTGAACTCAAAAAGAGTTATTATGAGCAAGCTTGTAAAAATGTAGCAAGTGTGCCATTTAACAGTCTTTATAAAAAAAGCTTATTTTAAGGAGGATTAAAAAAATGAAAGTAGTAACAAGCAGAATGAAAGATGCAGTAAACAAAGCAATTAAAGGAGCAGGATTTAATAATCTTATTCCTATTACCTCAATGATAGGTATTAAATTATCAGATGGAAAGCTAAGACTGTTTACAACAGATATGACTAATACGCTTTGCATTATCATTGATAAGGTTGCCGGAGATGATATGGACATCACAGTAGATGCGGATAAGTTTGGAAAGCTAATTGCAAAGACAACCTCAGAAGATATTGACTTATCTGTAAAGGATGATGTTCTTTTTGTAAAAGCCAATGGAACATACAAGATTCCATTGATTTCAGACGAGGAAGGACTTATCTCATTCCCGGATATTAATCTAATGAAGTATATTAAGATGGCAGATTGTAAGACAAAGTTATCGAGTGTTATGCAGGCTTATAATATTAATAAATCAGCCCTTGCAAAAACACTTGAGAACCCTGCATTGACCGGTTACTATTGTGGAGATACTGTTATTTCAACGGATGCAAATGTTATCACATTTAATGGATTTAAGATGTTTGATAATGAAGAATCTATTCTTATTTCAGCTCAGCAGATGCAGTTATTGACATTGAATACAAAGGAAGATATTGAAGTATTTATCGGAAAAACAGATATTCAGTTTGTGACAGAAGATGTGATTATTGATGGTGCATTAATGGAAGGAATTGAAGATTTCCCAGCAAGTGAAGTAAATGCTTATCTTGATGAAGCATTTACATCTTCTTGCAAAGTACCAAAGGATTTACTTTTATCAGTGCTTGATAGGCTTGCATTATTTATTGAGCCTTATGACAAGAATGGAGCATATTTCACATTCGGAAGAAAGGGTATCAACATTCATAGTAAAAAGGATGCTTCAACAGAGACTATCAACTATGTAGAAAGCAAGGACTTTGAACCCTTCGTATGTTGTGTAGATATTCCAATGCTGAAGGAACAGTTGCAGGCAAATCCGGATGATACAGTGAAAATTTGCTATGGAAATGAAAATGCTTTGAAGATTGAAAGCGGAAAAGTAACACAGGTCATAGCATTACTAGAAGATGAAGACCTTGACAATATGACAGAATAATAGTATATTAAGATGTGCTTAATGATTGAGCTTGTTGCTTTTATCATTTACGTCACGTTATACCCCCCCTATTACGAAAACACACTTTTATCAAAAATATAAAAGTGTGTTTTTTTTTATTTATTTTTAAAAAGTGCTTGACATTTCTTGTTATATGTATTACAATATACTTGTAAATAAGAAATACATAAAAAAAAAACAACTTCAACAGGGCAAACATGTTATTGAGGAATTAGCCAATAGATAGCCGCTGGATAACTAGAGAAGTTATAACAAAGAAAAAGGATGGTAAATAAAATGAAAGTTATAGTATTTAAGAATGGTACAGAATTTAAGGCAGTATTATCGGATGGACATAGACCTAAACTTACAAATTTCTATTCTAAAATTTCAGATGTATATGATTTTGCAAACTGGGCAAGCGAAACATATGATACTGTTGTAGATGTAGAATTTAGAAGATAATATAAACCAAAAAATATCAAGTGAAGATGTTTTATGATGTTTTTATCATATAGGAAATAAGGAGGAAAATTAAATGACAAAGAAAGCTACTAAAGCTATACAAATATTAGAATCTAACTATTGTATGATTAATAGTTTATGCACAAAAGAAGAATTAAAGAGCTATAAGGATTTTGATTTTGTGGATTATTTGAAGAAAGCTGTTAAAAGTTACGGAAATGATAATAAGGGGGACATGAAGTGAGTAGAAGATTATTAAACTTGATAAACAACAATCAGCCACAACTTCCTGCAAATAAGAAGTTTCTGGCAGATGTTATGAGTTGTATTGAGAGAGCCGAGCAAGAAGGAAGAAGACCCGGAAGTAATTATTATAAGCCATCTTCCCTGCATTGTATGAGAAATATGTATTTTACAAGAACAAGAGCACCGCAAGACCCAGAAGTGGTAGAATATAATTCTACTGGAATGGCTGATACAGGAACAGCCCGGCATGAAGCATTACAAAATGCCTTATTGAATATGCAGAAGATGGGTTACGATTGGAAATATCTTGATGTTGCTGAATATGTTAAAGAAAAACAGAAGTTCGGCAAATGTAAATCTTTGATAGTGAAAGGAACACAAGGAGCAGAAACACATCTTATAGATACTGCATTGAATCTATCTTTTAGATGTGATGGAATTATAAGAAGGATATCTACAAATGAAGATTACTTATGGGAGTTCAAGAATGTAGTATCATTCAAATATAATCAACTTGATAATAGCTGTTTAGAACAGCATCATAATCAAGTTATTTGCTATTGTACTGTGCTTGATTTAGACAAGGCATTTGTTATGTACGAAAACAGAGACATTTGTACACTTGAAGTTCCGGAAGTATTTGAAGTCACTCAGGATATGAAAAACTGGTTATGCAATTATATTTCGGAATGTGAAGGATATGTTGAAAGAATGATTGCACCACCTAAAACAGAAGATACAAGAAACTGCAAATGGTGTAAATATAAGTCAATATGTGGAAAGGTAGGATAAGTTTTATGTTATTATTCAATATATCTGATATGGATGTAGATGCAGAACTGGAGAATATGTTAGAATATTCTGAAATAGACTGTAACACATCTTATCTCATAATGAGTGAAGACACATTTAATTTATTTAAGTTAATGTCTCACCGATATGATAAAAAACAGAATAAGTGGTTTTATGAAGGCATAAAAGATGTGCCAGATACTTTTTATATAGCCATAGATAAAAAATTAAATTTTGGAGAGGTGATAGTAAAATGAAGACAACATTCAACGGAACCCCTTATGAAAAGCTATTTAAGAATTTACCAGAAATAAATGAAGAAGATGATAAAGAAAATATAAGAGTATTCAGACAGTGGGGCACAAGTTACAGTGACCAATTAAGACATACTTGTGTCTTATGTGGTAAAAAAGTTAATATAGAAAGTTCTGTATCAAATCAAGGACGTAGGCTTATTTGCATTCAGTGCATATATAAGTATTTTGAAGGCGTTTATGATGCTGTATTTGAATGGAATAAGGAGGGATAAAATGATATTTGGTATTAAAACAAAGAAAGATAAAAAGATAGAAGAGCTACAAAGAGAAATTGATAAATTAAAGTTTCAACCACTTAAAATTATTGAACAGCCTATTTCAGTTTCTACGATTGGTGCTTCTTATGTTTTAGATAAACGGAATAAAGATATTATACAGGAATCATGGATTAAAGGTATTTTGGCAAATAGGTTAGTCGAAGAACTTATAAGAATAGGATTACCTATGGAAAAAGTCAAAATGAATAATGGAAATGCAGAGTACAAAGTGAGATTGAAGGTGATATTAGATGATATATATAGGAATTGACCCCGGAAAAAATGGTGGAATAGCATTTATTAACATACGTCCGGAATTTGTGACACCGCTTGTAAAAGCATATTGTTATTCTGATGACGAATTAATTTCATTATGTGAAGATTTTAAAGGTTTTAGAGTTGTATGTACTTTGGAACACGTTCACGCAATGCCTAAGCAAGGAGTATCAAGCACCTTTAATTTTGGAATGAATTTTGGTTTCATTCAAGGTGTATTAAAAGCCTACGGAATACCTTATGAACTTGTTATGCCACAGAAGTGGAAAAAAGAATTTTCCTGCACTTCGGACAAAAATACATCCATTGAAGTATGCAAGAGATTATTTCCTAGTGTTAATTTAAAAGCAACTGATAGATGCAAGAAAGACCATGACGGAATGGCAGAGGCATTGTTAATAGCAGAATACGGAAGGAGACATTATAATGGAACATTATAATAACATTATGCACATATACAAAGGAAAATCTGATAATGAATTCTATCAATTATTGAGCCTTGATGGTTTATATGGAAGATTTATGCGATTAAATGATAGAAATGTATATACAAAGCATCTAATAGATATGGAATTTTGGGTATAATAAGGAGGCATTATAATGGGAGAAACTGAAGTCATTACAGATTTATCTGATATAAGATTATTACTTTGCAAATTATCTGCTGAACATGAAATAACTAATGAAGCATTAAAGCAACTTTTATTTTGTATTGATTTTAAACTTGATAAATACAGATATAAAGAGGTGATAATAAATGGCAAGTCGTAGAGAAGGAATAAAAGTAAATAACGAACAACCAAAAACTGCTGAATCTATAATGAAAAATGTGGATAACATAAGTGATACAATCAAGGAAATATCAGATAAACTTGTAAATAATTATTGTAAGTCACTTGATGTAGAAATGGACATTATCAGATTAGAATTGAGAGAAAATAATTCTTTAACTGATGACACATTAGAGAAGCATATATTAGAATTAGCAAATATATTATACTTCACTGGTTCTGCACAGGAAGACTTAGGCATTAAAGAAGATACTTGCAAAGCTATCCGGCAGGAAGTGTATTCAAAAGCAAGGGAGCAGGCAACAGGAAAAACAGTTGCAGATAAAACTGCACAAGCAGAGCTTATATCACAAGCAGAAACAATGACACTCGCTATATATTCAAGAGCTTATAAGAAAGTAAAATTGAGAATGGATGCCGGATATGAAATGCTTAATAGCTTGAAAAAAGTAATGAATAAAAGAATTACAGAAATGGAACTATCGAATAGTAGATATATAAATCATAGTGAAAGCGAGGAATAGTAGCAGAATGAAGATTTTAAGTAAGAAGAAATATGATAAACTCATTGAAGATTTTAGGGAATCACAGGAAAAAATCAAAGAACTCAAAGAGATAAACGAAAACCTCAAAGAAAAGTTAGAGGATAAAAAGACAAGTTACAAATCGAACAATGGCAAGGATTTTTGCTTTAACTGTCAAAACTCTTACAGATACAAGACATACTGGGGCTTGAATGAAATTGAAAGATGTGGTTGCTTGCTTGATGTACCTTGTGAGAATTTTAAGAGAAAAGAAAGCAGGTGATTTTATGAAAGAGATTGAAGCAATTAAGGAATTACATGAAATAAGACCGAGAGGTGGTATCATCCCACAAAAGAGAGCTGAGGCTTTAGATGTGGCAATACAAGCACTCGAAAAGCAGATATCAAGGAAACCCATATTTAATTATAACCTTAGTGATACTCTTTCTGTATTCCATTGTGAATGTGGAAACATAATCAAAGTCAGTCACGATATAGGAATAATGAATAACAACAATGCCCCAAATTACTGTAGCAAGTGCGGTCATAGGTTAGATTGGATGGATGAGGAATGAGCGAAGCAGAATATATGGAAGATGGAGCGGATTATTTAGAAGAAGGATGTCAAAGACAGACTTGTGATGGCTGTATGGCTTACAATTATTGTCTGATAAGAGAACAGGAGGACGAATAATGAGACTTATTGACGCAGATGAGTTCAAACGACAAATTGCTGGAATGACTATTGTGAATGGTTATTCAGCTCAAAAAGCCAATAAGATATGTGAATTGATTGACGAACAACCAACCGCCTATGATGTAGATGCTGTTATGGAACAGTTGAAAACAGACTCTTCTGTAAGATTGTATGGAAGCGGCAACAGCAATAATTATCTTATTCCCCTTGAAAAGGCAATAAAGATAGTAAAGGCAGGAGGCAATATAAATGAGTAATCTTGATTTAATTATAAAAGACTTAAATAAGAAAATGAAAGTAGGAAATATTCAGTTAGGTGTTGATTTTCAAGAAGTACAGAAGATTCCTTTTTCATCATGCAGATTAAATTATATGACCTATGGTGGTACCCCAGTTGGCAGAATAGCGGAGTTTTATGGTACAGATGGAAGTGGAAAGACAACCACCGCTATAGATGTAGCTGGGAATGCTCAAAAGATGTTCCCAGATAAAAAAGTGTTATTTGTAGATATTGAACACACTTTTGATTCTTGCTGGGCAACAAAGCTAGGATTGAACTGTGACGATATAATCTATCTTGACCCGGATAGTATGGGTGCAGAAGAAGTTTTTAATATGATTATAGAACTCATAGATAGCGGAGAAATAAGTCTATGTATATTAGATTCAATAGGTGCTATGGTATCAATGCAGGCAAACGAAAAACAGATAGGAGAAAGAACCTATGGTGGAGTAAGTATGGCACTCACTGAATTTAGCAAGAAAGTAACCCCAATTCTTTTCAGAACACAAACTGCTTTTATAGGAATAAATCAAGTAAGAGATGATATGAATAGTATGTATGGTGGAACAACAACCACCGGTGGAAGAGCTTGGAGACATAGTTGTAGTACAAGGCTTGAATTCAGAAAAGGTAATTATATTGATGAAAAAGGTAATAATCTTTCAAGAGCTTGTGAGAATCCGGCAGGTAATATAGTCAATGTAGCACTTGTTAAATCTAAAGTATGTAGACCTGACAGAAAAGTAGGCTTTTACACATTAAAATATCTGGAAGGAATTGACTATGTATCAGATGCAGTTGATGTAGCTATCAAGATGGGATTAGTTGTACAAGGCGGGGCGTGGTTCTCTTTAGTTGATACAGAAACAGGGGAAGTATTAAGCAAATATCAAGGTAAATCCAAGTTAGTTGAGTATTTAAAGGAAAATGATAACTATACAGATTTCTATTCAAAATTGGAGAAATTATTGAACGAAGAATGTTAGTTATCAACAATTCATTAAAGTTATCTACATTAAATTGTGGATAACTTTTTTATTTATTTTTAAAAAGTGCTTGACATTTTCTTATGTATGTATTACAATATAATCAAGTTAAGAGATAACATATTAGGAGGACAAAAATATGAGAGCAATGAGAAATATAATTGATACATGGAATATGATTGAGAAATACAATATTAAAGGTTATGAAGTTATTGATAGTTGTACAATACTTGTTCCAGCAACTGAATATGAAAGACTTGTGAATAGTGTAAAAAATAAACAATATATTAAAAATATTTCAAAATAAAATAGAAAGGTTTGGTGGAAAATATGAGAAAATATTGGGTATCAGGTTTTATGAACAATTCCCGTAAAATATATGATAATTTAGAAATGGCAGTAAGAGCTTGTGAAAAATATAATAAACGAGCTAAACATAAAAGATATGTCATGAGTGGCATTCCTGAAGATAGCAATTTACAATATTTTACAGATGTACGTCAGGAAACTTTTTAAAAGAGGTTTTTAATTATGCAGGAAATATTTAAACAGATACATAGATTTCAGAATATGGATTTTGAAGAGGATAAGCCGTTTGAGTTTATCCTCCCTGCCAGACATAGCGGTGTAACTTATGCAGAAGACTATATGAAATCTGAAAAAATGGAAGTCGGAAAGTCATATAAAATCACTGTTAAGAAGTATATGACAGAACCTGCCACAGCCAATTTTGATTTTCAGGATAAGTGGAATAATGGAAAGCCTATGCCACTTTGTATCATGCAAGGAGAAGTTATAAAAGAAACAAGAGGAATGTATTATATGAATCTTGAAGGTAAAGCTGAACCTACTTCTAAATGCTCATGTTGTGGAAGAGCTTTGACTAATCCAGTATCTAAGCTATATGGCATAGGTCCAGAATGTTCTGAAAAGGTTGGTATTATAAGAATAGAAAGTGAAGAAGAAGCTAGAGAGAAATGGAATGAGCTTGTTCAACAGATAGGAAATATTAAATGGACAGGCTGGGTTATTAAATCCGCTATAAAAGAATGGGAGGTGATAACTTGAAAGCACCTTCCAAGAAACAAATTAAATTAGCAGATAAAATAGCATATATTCTTGATTTAGACTTTCCTAGAGGTGATTTTGATTTTACAAGTTATGTCTATTGGAAATTCATTAATGAAAACATGGAGCATTATAAACATATGTGTGAAGAATTGAGAATACATGATATTAATAATTTTGATGATGATATATGGTGGGGTTATGATTTAGGATTATGGGAATTTTAAGATAAAGGATGTGTAAACTATGATTCAATTATTTATTTGGTTTGTGATACTGATTATTGCATGTATAGTTATTTGGAACTATTATAAGTAAAAGAATGGGAGGAAATCAATGCCAGTAGTACGAACAAAGAAAGGTTATAAATGGGGAACAACAGGAAAAGTATATCCCACTAAGAAAGAAGCATTAAAACAGGGTAGAGCTATAGAAGCCAATAAAAGGAGGAAAAATAAATAATGGCAACTAGAGATTATTCAGATAGACAGGAACAGCATATAGCCAAGGTGACAGGTGGAAAAGTGCAGAGCAATTCAGGCGGTACAAGATTCGGTGGAGGTGATGTTCATACAGATAAATTCTTTATAGAAGCTAAAACTCCAACAAAGAAGCAGACATCTTTCACTATTAAAAAAGAATGGATATCTAAAATGAGAGAGCAGGCTTTTGAACAAGGAAAGGAAGAAGCTGTATTAGCTTTTAGATTTGACCCTGATATAGATACAGACTTATATGTATTAAGTCAGCAACAGTTTTTGGAATATTTAAGATTTAAGGAGGATAAAAGTGATATGTAAAAAGTGTGCAGGTAGTTTGAAAGTAATAGATAGCAGAACTACTTTTGAAACAACAATAAGAAAAAGACAATGTAATGAATGCAAGGATGTATTTTATACAAAAGAGGAGAGAATAGATAAGCAAGAATATAGAAAATTATATAAAAAAGCTATAGACCAAGCTGAATATTATTAAAAAGGAGAATAACAATGATTAAATTACAACATATTACTTTACCTTCACCAGAACAAATGCAGTTTGTTATTGAGGGTATGAGAAATCCAATGAACAGTTGGGATAAAAGTGACAGTTATATTACTTATAATATTAATAGTGATAAGATATATGCTTTAGGTGTTAATGATGCTAAACTTATGAATAAGTTATCTATTGCAGATACAGACCATAGAAAATTTATGAGAATGATGCCAGTATATGTAAGAATTACAGCACCTTTATATTGGTGGAAAGAATTCG
>ERZ808267.534-NODE-534-length-11110-cov-2.704025_pt1 | contig 11110 bp, 10 predicted proteins | sample MGYA00521241_ERZ808267 | MGnify/ENA primary metagenome ERZ808267 (study PRJEB31516, sample SAMN03275592) | gut metagenome | biome: mammalia-associated habitat; material: feces | host: Papio cynocephalus | place: Kenya | collected 2012-07-19 ... | reverse complement strand
ACAATACATTCAAGTACCCGCGCCACACTCGAGGCGGGCAACATCGAATCCGTCAGACGTTTGTTTCCCCCCAAAACGGCAACTTCCGTAAGCCCCTTTACAATCGCGCCGAACCACCAGCCCGTGTAAACGTCGAGAAAACAGGAAATCGCCGTGCTCCTGAGCAAATAGTCAAGGTCGTCATCGTCCCAATCGTCGCCCATTGCCAAGTTCAGCAACAGCCCCGCGCCGTTGAACAATGCCGGCAGAATCGCGTGGTTGAGCAACAGAATTTTCGCCAAGCGCATAAACGTCTCCCTTGATGGATTTTTCGCCGCCTCCTTAAAGGCGTTTAGCTCGAAGCTCAAATACTGTTGGTTCGTCGTTCTGAACGTCGAGAACATGCGTCCGAAGCCCGCGCCCTGCCGCTGTCCCTCGCTCATGTTCATAATGAACGCCGATTGCTGGGTCATTTCGCCAACGTCCATCATGTCGGCCATCGCCAAACGCTTCGCCTCCGCTTCGGGATACAACTGCCTGTATTGCTTTAGGAAGTGGTAGTAAACGCTTGTACCTCCCAAAACGAACGCCAAGTTGTCGGCATACTTCGTCGGCATAAAGGCATACTTTGTCCAAATGCGGCGCAGGAAACGCTTCGCGCGCGGCTCGTTCTTGCATTCCCTCTCGGCGCGGGCAATATCGGCTAAAATCTGGTTTATCTCGCCGTTGTCGCGCCTGTCCTTCATAAACGGAGAATTCCACACTTCGCGGATAGACCGCGTGAATGAAAGTGTAGAGTTTATCTTGGTCTTTTTCGTCCGCTGCAGACTTTTGAACGTCAAGCGGCAAATTTTCCTCGCCGAACTCCTGAACCGCCTGCCGCGCCGTGTATTGAAAACGCCTGAATACGGTGTCGATTTCGCCCTTCGAATTTTCCGCAATGGCAATGTCGGAAGTAATCCTGAACTGTCTGCACACCAAGTCGCCCGTCTCGGAAATCTCCGTGTAGAAAACGCCCGTGCCGAAATTGACATACCCGCGCAGAAATTGCTGATAGACCTTTATGCAGTTTGAAGTTGCTATCGCGTTGAGCGCAGTCCGCGCGGCGCGTTCCAAAAATTTTTGCAGCGTGGAATCGGTCGTGTTGCTTTCCTTTTTCTTCGCCTGCAACGAAAACCACTGCTCTCCTTGGTAGATTGTCGAAGAATACAGCCACGCCGCAAGCTTCGTCGCCGCCTCAATGCCCGTCGTGTCGAGCGGCTGCTTCTTCCTCGCGCCGTCCGTACAAAACCGCCGCGGAAAAGATAGAAATGCTTACAGCTAAGAAGATACAGGATTCAAAATCTGCCGTAAAGAAATCAAAATTAAACAGAGAGGGTAGGCTGACTTTTTTTGGTTGGTCGCTTTTGTTTTTGATTGGGAGTTTTTTGTTTTCGTTCTTTGCCGCTTATACTTTACCTCCTGTTATAAGCAAACTTTTTCACTTTAAACCGTATTATTATCCTGGTGATCCACTTGCACCTTATGGATTTTACCATCCAGGGAACGATGACCGCATAATGCCTTATTTTATCCTTCTGTCTTCTTTCATGGTATACCTTGTTGTTATTCCTTTTATTACACTTGCAATGCTGTATATAAAGGCGTCTATAAAGAGACTTCACGATATGAATTTGTCTGGATGGTACTGTTTGTTTTATATTCCTCAGACTCTATTCCTTTTCGTTGTTTCATATCTTATGTATTTGCATTGTCGTTCATTTTGGGGTGAAAGTGCGTATATTACATTTCTTATTCCATTGTATGGTTGGTATTTGTTTCCTGTTTTCAACATCGCCTTGTGTTGCTTTGAGGGGACGAAAGGTGCTAACAAATACGGTGAAGAACCAGTTTGATAGTAGGTTGGAATGGAGTTTTTTAGAAATTTTGAAAAAAATTAGAATTTCTGGCGGAAGATTTTTTCTTGTTGTGCGAATTTCTATGTAGATACCGAGTTTATGGTATGCAAAAGATAGGAAAATTATGGAAAATAGAGAAGATAGTTCCGATGTAAAAGATAAAAAAATTCCCGTTGATGAACGTTATTTGCAGGGCATTAACGCTTGGAATAATAAGGACTACGAACGAGCATTTAAAATTTGGCGCGAATGTGCCGAAGAGAACCATTGTTATTCGCTTTACGGGCTGGGAATGTGTTATGAGTTCGGCCGTTATGTGCCCAAAGACATTCAAGCGGCTCTAAAGTGTTATCAACTTGCCTTTGACAACGGATACAAATCTGCTGCGGAAAAAATAGAAACGCTTAAGGCAAAAGTGTATGAAATACCTATTCCGCAGATAAATCCAGTCAGCATTCCTGAATGTCCGTCGAAAGCCAAAAGCTCTATTTGGTCTTTTTCGCCTAAAGGTAGGATAAATAGAAAATCCTACATTATATTTAATTTATGCTATATTTTAGGGGGGTGTTTGGGGCCGATAAGTTTTGCAGTTCTTGGCAATGCTGGTTTTATCATTGTTTATTTAATACTTATATCTTATCTTATTTTATTGGTGATAAACTCCATAAAACGTTTGCATGACATTAATGCGAGTGGACATTTTTGTTGGTTGTATCCTCTTTTTTTTGCGCTTTTCGGGATTGGTCTACTTATTTATGTTATCGTCTTGTGTTGCATTCCAGGGACAAAAGGTGCGAACAAATACGGTGAAGAACCAGTTTAGCTGGGGCGGTTTTCTTTAATTTTGCGGCGGCGTGTTTCTTTTGTTGCGAAGTTAAGGGATTTAGTTATATTTCCGATACATTCCGAGAAGAGTTCATAATCGGACGAACAAAAAACAAAGGATAGTATTATGGAAATTGACGATTTCATGAAAGCTCGAGGCGTTTCCGCAAATTCGGCGTGCAACGATATTGAAGTTTGCAAAAAATGTTTTTCGCGCTGCAAGCTTTTTAGGCTGCTTGGCATGGCGATTGCGACTTCCATTATATCCGTTATATTGGGAAGTTTGGTGTCGGTGGCTGTTTCTGATTCGGCTTTAATGGTTGTCGTTGCCGCGATAATCGGCGTATTTGCGATAATTTTCGGTTTGATGTCCGTTGCCTATGTGATAGGTGCGGGCGTTTATATCGGAATGAATTCCTAAGCCAAGTATTCGCGCAAAAAAAAGAGTCTTTCGGTTTTTCCGAAAGGCTCTTTTCTTCGTCAAGCGGTTCGTGTTTCTATTTTCTTCTGCGGAATGCAACCAGTGCAAGAGCCGCCGCGCCGAAGATTGCCGCGTATGTCGAGGGCTCGGGGATTGCAAGCCAATAGCCGTCTGTGCCGTCTGTGTATTTGCCCTTTATCCAAGTCAGCTGGTCTTTCGTGTATTTGTTGCCTTCGATATCGGTGAGGGATACGTTTGTGATGTCGTTCCAGCCCGTGATGTTGCGGAAGAATATGCTGTTTACAACAAACTTGTTTATGTTGAGCGTTGTCTTGCCTTGTTCGTAGGCGTAGGAAACGTCGTTGAAGTACAGGTGTGCACCGTCTTCCACAATTATTGTAAGGATTGTGTTTTCAGTCCTGTCGAAGACGAGGTCGCCGAGCATGTTGTCGGCGTACACGTGGAGAGTTGCATTGCTGGAGTATGCGGCGAGTTTTCCCCTTATCACGATGTCGGCATAGCCGTTTTTGCTGTCCGTAAGGGCGTTTTCGGTTTTCAGATTCAGGGTGCATCGTTCCTCCAGCGCAATCCGGAAGCGGTTTGCGGCGGTTGAGTCGATATTGATTTTTCCGCCATTGGAAATTGTCAAATCGGTTGCGTTGATGACCACAAAGCCCGAGGAATCTAAAACGCCGCCGTTAATCGTCGAGCTGCCCATCAGCTTCATTTCGCGACCCGTGAATTTGAATTCTCCGTTGATTGTGGTTCTGTACAGTGTGATGCCCGTTCCCGCGTAGTTGAAAGTGCCGTCGATATTGAGCGTAGCCGCGGCGCCGTTAAATTCCATTTTGCCGCTTGCATTGAGCGTGGAGCCTTTGTCTATTTTTATGCCCGTGAAGTTGGCAAAAGTTGTCTTTTCCACGGAATAATCGACGGTGGAGTTGTTTGTAATACGCAGGGATTCTTCGGGACCGCTGTCTTTGCCTACAGTCAGCGATGTGCCCGAAACTCTTGCGTTTGTCTTGAAGACGAAGCCGTTTGTGTAGGTTCCGCCGCCGATTGTAAAATCGCCCAAATTAAGCACTGCGGTTGCCGCCGAGCCAGCCGAGTTGGCGATTTCAATCACGCCGTCCGTTCCCAGCGTCATTGTGCCTGCGTTGTTCAGTGCCGTGTATTCGCCCGAGTCCGCCGCCGCTATGTCTATGACGGTTTTTCCCGAAATGTTGAGCTTTGCCGACGTATTTTCCGAAGTCAGAGAGCGCACGGTGTTGCCGTTGCCCTTGAAGAACGCTTCCGCGGCGGGGTCGGAGTCGTTGGGGAAGAGTTCCACGTCGAGATTTTCGCCGGCGGCTTTGATTTCCGTGGCGTCGGCTTCGTCGAGGCTTCCGTAGATGGTTGCAGCTCCCGCCTGTGCGGCGCACGCAAATGCGGCGAGTGCGGCTACTGTCGTGTAATACTTGGCTTTCATTGTAATGTTTGCTTTTTCAAATAAATAAACGCTTCATTGTTATGGGTTTGTTTTTGTTTTCAAGCATTATTTTGAAATTTCCGTTTGTCTTCCGTCGGAAATGTTGACTGCCGCAAAATTGCATGTAAAGTGGGTTTGTTTTCATTTTTTTAGGCGACGTTTTTAACGGCAATATAATTTAGACATCATGCACGATATTTGGAATCCGTGGCACGGCTGCACCAAGAAAAGCGAGGGGTGCGCGCATTGCTACATGTATTTTCTCGACGGAATGCGCAACATCAATCCCGCGCGCGTCTTCCGCGTGAAAAACAATTTCGACTATCCCCTGCAGCGCGACGCCTCGGGCGAATACAAGGTTCGCAGCGGCGAGACTCTGCGCGTGTGCATGACTTCCGACTTTTTCGTGGAGGAGGCTGACGCGTGGCGCGGCGAGGCGTGGGAAATAATTTCGCGCCGCCGCGACGTTATATTCTATCTGCTGACGAAGCGCCCCGAGCGCGTCGCCGAACATTTGCCGAAAAACTGGGGAAACGGCTGGGAGAACGTGTTCTTCAACGTCACCGCCGAAAACCAAACCCGCGCCGACGAGCGCCTGCCGCTGTTGCTCGATTTGCCGTTCAAGCACAAAGGAGTGATGGTCGCGCCGTTCATAGGGGAGGTTTCGCTGGCAAAGTATCTATCTTCGGGGAAAATAGAGCGGGTTGTCGCCGGCGGTGAAAACTACGACGGCTCGCGCGTGCTCAGGTGCGAATGGGTTGAAAAACTCTACCGCGAATGCGTCGCCGCCGACACCACGTTTTGCTTGATTGAAACGGGCAGCCGCTTCGAGCGCAACGGCAGAATCTACAATATGCCCGACAAGCGCCTGCAAAGCAGAATGGCCTACAAGTCGGGTTTTTATTACGAGGGGCGGCGTTTCGAGTACAAGCTGGAATTTCCGCCGCGCCAAGCCGAATTCGACTTCGACGCCCGCGCCGCCTACGAACCGTTTTTCGGCGCGCAGTGCCGCGAATGCGGAAGCCGCCCGATATGCAACGGCTGCTCGAAATGCGGCAAATGCGGCGCCAAGTTTTAATATCAGGACTGAATTACCCCGTCTTCGTCCACGTACATGTCGAAGTATTCCGCGGGGTCTATAGAGCCTGTTATCAAGCCCATTGCGTCTAGAAACTCCATCCAGGAGATCTCGTTTTCGTCGCCGTTTATGTTGCAGTATACGCCGTCGGCGTCGAAATCAATCGACATTGACGAGTACGACTCAACGTCTTTGTTGAGCGAAATCGAAAGCCCGTCCTCTCCGTAGTTCATTGAACCCGAGAATTCGAGCTGCTGTTTTTTCGCGCGTTTTAATGTCTTCTTCTTTGTCATAGCGTTTTATAAGTTGTGCTATTTATAACAAACATAAAAAGTTATTTTTTGCAAGCAAATACTCGGGCGTTTCGGCGTTGCCGAATATTTCCGACGGGGGCGAATTGTGCGCTTCGGCGCGTGCATTTTTAGCCTTCGGCTTTGCGGGGATTTTTTCGGCGGCGTTTTTTGCGCGCGTCCTGCTTGCTTTATTCTTGAAAAAAATCGCCAAAAAAGTAGCGTTGAAAATCAAAAAGGATATGGAAAACGGGCTGCAAAATTCGCAACGCATTGAGCAGGGGTTAAATTTGACCCCCGCCCAAAAGCGCAGTCTTGAAATTTTGCAAAAGCCCGTTCTGGAGCTGGGCAGATACATAGAGACCCAGCTCGATACAAACCCGCTGCTTGAAGTTGACGAATCCGATGCCGCCGACCGCCCCGAAAGCGTCGGCGAAAATTCCGACTCAATGCCCGATGATTTCGACGATTATTCATACTCCTCCCCCAAGTCGGACGCCGCGGCTGAGCAGGCAAGGCGCGACTTCCTGCTAAATTCGCAGACGGACAAGCCGCGTCTGGGCGAAGACCTCATAAAAGAGGCGCGAATGGACGCTCCGTCGGAGCGCATTGCCGACGCCGTGGAATTTCTCGTGGAAAATCTCGACTCGCGCGGCTTTCTGCCCGAGGACATTCTCGCCCAGGCGCGCGCGGCGGGATTTTCCGCAGAGGAGGCGCAGTCGGCGCTCGATATGCTGCAGGCAAGCCCGCCTTCGGGGGTCGGCGCGCGGAGTTTGCGCGAGTGTTTCATGATTCAGCTTGCGCAAAAGGGAATGTCGGAGACGCTCGCCTACCGCATTCTCGAAGACAACTACGACCTTCTTTTGAAGCGCCGCGTCGACAAAATCGCCCAGCTGCAGTGTCGCAGCGTAGACGACGTGGAGAACGCCATAGAGGAAATAGCAGCTTTGAGCACCTCGCCCGCCGCCGACTACGCCGACGAAGAGCCCGAGCTTCTCATTCCCGACGTGGAATATTTCAAAGACGGCGGCGTTTGGGATGTTCGCCTTACAAACAGCTATGTTCCGAAGCTTAAAATAAACTCCGAATACCGCCAAATGGTAGCCTCGGGCGGGCTTGACGGCGAGGCGCAGTCGTACGTGAGGGAGAAAATCCGCGACGCAAAATCGCTCATCGACGCCGTGCACCAGCGCCAGACAACCCTGCTGAAAATTGCCAAGGCAATACTTTTGCGGCAGAGGCGTTTTTTTGAAGACGCCACGCTTGTGCCGATGACGCGTCAGGATATTGCCGACGATGTCGGGCTTCACGCCACCACCGTCGGGCGCGCCATATCGGGGAAGTGCGCCGATACCCCGTTCGGGGTAGTCGAGCTGAAAAACTTTTTCACATCGGGGCTTGAAAACGACTCGGGAACGGGCGTATCATCAAACACCGTGAAGGAAAAAATCAGGGATATTGTCGCCGCGGAAGACCCGCAGGCGCCGCTTAGCGACGAAAAAATAAGCCGCGCCCTCGCCGACTTGGGGTTTGTTGCCGCGCGCCGCACAGTGGCAAAATACCGCGAGGAGCTCGGCATTGCGCCGAAGACGTTGAGAAAGAGATTTTAAAATGAGCATAACCGATTTTCCCGAAATTTTAATAGCCGACCCCACGGGCGAGCCGCTGAAGATGGCGCTTGTAAAAGGCGGCGCCGTGGTCTCGGCGCGCGACGGCGGAAAGGCGATGGAGGACTTCTTCGAGGCTCTCGCCGAATGCGCGGGCGGCGGGCTTGCAAACATAGGCGCATTCGTGTTGTGCACGGGCACGGGTTCGGTTTTGGGCACGCGCACGGCTTCGGTCGGCTTTGCCGTGGCGGCAAAATTTACGGGGGCCAAGATGTTTCAGTTCAACTGTATGGAAGTCTCCGCGCACGCGCTGTCGGAAAAAGTCGGCGGAGCGTTCAGCCTCTTTACGCAGTCGCGCAAGGGGTACGCAAACATTTTGAATTTCGACGGCGGCATAAAGCTTCTGCGCGAAATTCCCGCGGGCGAAATTTCGGCGCTCGCGCTGCGAAAGCGTTTCACGCTGCGCCAGCGCCAAAAGACGGACGCGGCTTTGGCGGATTTTGAAATGTTTGAAATGTCCGCCGCCGAAATAGCCCAGACGCTTTTGAAACACCCCGAATTGGCGCGCGAATGCTCGGACACTCCCGACGCCGCGCCCCTTACCGAAAGAGAGTATGTAAAATGGAAGGCTCAAGCACACATTTAAGATGTTCGGTCAGAATAGACCTTTGCGCCCTTGAGAGGAACTTGGGCAAACTAAGATTTTTTATGCCCAAATCGCGCGGCTACATTGCGCTTGTTTCGGCGGACGCATTCGGCTACGGCGTTGAGGCTGCGGTTGTGCGCCTTATGCTAAGCGGCGCCGACGCCTTTGCCGTGACCAACATTTCCGAGGGCGTGAAAGTTCGCGAAGTGGGCATGGGCTGGAAAATCATAGTCCTTAGCGCGTCGCTTCCCGACGAAGAGCCGATATATTTGGAAAACGACATCACGCCCGTTTTGGCGGGCGTCGAGGAGCTTGTACGCTTTGAAAACGCCGCGCGCAAAATCGGCGGAGTCTTTCCCGTGCATATGAAACTTCCCGTGGCGCGCGATTCGATTCCATCGCGCGAACAGGCGGTCGAAATGCTCGATATGCTGGGGAAGTCGAAACACCTAAAGCTCGAGGCGTTCTGTCTTGCGGGCACGGGTACGGGCGCGCCTAACGAGGGCGCAGTTCCCGACGCCGAATTTTTGAAAACAGCCGCGGAAAAACTCGGCGGCAACAGCGGCGTCTACATTCACCACAGCGACATTTGCGACACTTCCGTTCTCCCGAGTGAATTCGACAAGGCTCTGCGCGCGGGGCTTGTGCTCTTCGGCATGCGCCCCGCCGAAAATTCCATTCTCCGCGGTTTCGAACCCGAGCATGTGCTCACATTCAGAACGTCGGTCAGCCAGATAAAATACCTGCCCAAGGGCGCGACGGTCGGCTACTCGAAAACCTACACGCTCGACCGCGATTCCCGCGTGGCGTTGCTTTCCGTAGGCTACGGCGACGGCATTCCGCGCGAGGCGAGCAAGAAAATGTCCGTAATTATCCGCGGCAGAAAGGCGGACGTCATAGGCAGAGTTTCCATGGACCAGGCCGCCATAGACGTAACGGATTTCGACGAAATAGAGCTTGGCGACGAAGCCGTGATTGTCGGCGAAAGCGACGGTCTTGAAATCACCATAGAACAGTATTGCAGCCGTCTTGGCATAACGCCCGCGCAGGCGTTGACATCGATAACAAAACGCGTTGCGCGCTTTTACAAGACGCTCTATTGATGCCGCAATGCGAGTTTTCCGCAAGTCGGGCTGGGCAAAAAAAACGGGAGAGTCGGTTTGACGATAACCTGCTCTCCCGTTTTTTGAAATTACGTTTTTTTCGGACTAAACCGACTTCGCCGAGTTTGCAGACTTTGCGCGCGCCAAAAATTCTTCGGCTTCCGCAAAGGCTTTTGCGTAGGCGTTTTCCATGCCGTCCTTTGTTATGAACATGTGCACTGCGCCTTCAATGCAGATGTAGCGCGCTTTCACGCCCGCTTCTGTGAGCTTTTGATGGAATTCCTCCGCCTCCTGACGCAGAATGTCGCATTCTCCCGCGACAATCAGCACGGGCGGCAGCCCCGCCAAATTTTTATTGAACAGCGAAGCCCCGTTCAATGCCGAATCGGTCGGGGCGTACGCTTTTATGTAGAGCTTCATCAGTTCGTCATTGAGGGCGTAGCCGTTGCCGAAAAGTTTGAAAGACTCCCGCGAGGTGTCCTTTAAATCGAGCGCGGGGTAGAATGCAATTACGCCGGCGGGGTTCGCCGCGGAGGCGCTGCCGTCGCGCAGCTCGAGAGCCAAGTAAAGCGCCATATGCCCGCCGGCGCTGTCGCCTGCGATGAATATTTCGGGCGAAGCCGCGCCCAATTTTGCCGCGTTTTCGGCAAGCCAGACATAGGCGTTTTTCGCGTCGTCATTGCCTGCGGGGTAGGGAAATTCGGGTGCGAGAAGGTAGTCTGGCGCGGCGACGACAAGCCCGTCTTTTTCGGCGAAATCGCGGCAGACGCGCTCGCAGTTTTCGGGGCTGTTTATCGACCAGCCGCCGCCGTGGAGGTACAGCAAAACGCCCTTCGGCGCTCCGCTTTTTGGGCGGTATATGCGCATGCGCAGTTTGTCGGGCGAGGATTTTCGCGGTATGAAAACGTCGGAAACGTCAACCGCCGAGAGGTCGTGCGTGGATACCCTGCGCGTTTGGCGAACCGCCTCGAATGCGCGCGAGTCGCCGCCGATTGCCGCCGAAAGGGCGCGCTTCTGCCGAACGATGAATTCGGGGTCGAAGCCGCGCAAAAATTCGGCGGTCTCGGAGGAGGGGCGGGCGTCCGTGTATGGTCTGCCAGCGCCGACAAACGTGAAATATCCGTCCATATGTCCTTAGAGAACTTCGTCGAGAGCCTCTTTGATGTCGTCTATGTTTTCCAAGCCGACGGACAGTCTGATTAGCTCGGGCGTCAGACCGCTGGAGGCCTGCTGCTCGGGGCTAAGCTGCGAGTGCGACGTGCTGGAGGGGTGCAGAATCAGGCTCTTCGAGTCGCCGACGTTTGCAAGGTTGCTGAAGAGCGAAATGTTGTCGACAATCTTCACAGCGGCGTCGTATCCGCCCTTGACGCCGAATACAACCATTCCGCCGAAGCCGCGTTTGAGGTATTTTTGCGCGAGCGGGTAGCTGGGGTCGTCGGGCAGTCCGGGGTAGCGAACCCACGCAACCGACTTGTGCGCCTTGAGGAATTTTGCAACTTCAAGCGCGTTTTCGCTGTGGCGGGCAATTCTCAGCGGCAGGCTTTGCAGCCCCTGCAGGAATATCCACGCCGAGTCGGGCGAGAGCGTCGGGCCGACGTTGCGCAAGCCGACCGTGCGCAGGCGCAAGATGAACGCCAGCGGGTTGAGTTCGCCCAAGTCGTGGGCGAAGCGCAGTCCGTGATAGCCACCGTCTGGCTCGTTGTAGAGGGCGAACTTCTTGTCCGTCCAGTCGAAGTTGCCGGCGTCGATGACCGCGCCGCCGATGCCCGCGCCGTGTCCGCCTATCCATTTTGAG
>ERZ808267.532-NODE-532-length-11139-cov-3.342837_pt1 | contig 11139 bp, 6 predicted proteins | sample MGYA00521241_ERZ808267 | MGnify/ENA primary metagenome ERZ808267 (study PRJEB31516, sample SAMN03275592) | gut metagenome | biome: mammalia-associated habitat; material: feces | host: Papio cynocephalus | place: Kenya | collected 2012-07-19 ... | reverse complement strand
TCAACCCTGATAGTATTAATGTCGTTAATGACGCAAATTTAAGACTTGATTTGTCTTTGTCAGGGAATGGAGATGAATTAGGCGGAACTATTGACTATATCAATAGTACTATTACCGGTAATGGAACACTTACTATCGACAAAATCACGTTTGAAGAAGATGATAACGCTAAAAAAGCAGCAGTTGGTAAGTCAACAATTCTTCAATTTGTCGACAAAAATACCGCAAACACTATTCTTAACAACGACTTAAAAACTATTATCACAAGCCATGCCGGTTATACTTTGGAAGGCAAAGCAGAAAACACTGAAAGCACAACAATAGATTCTATCAAAGTAACCAAAAATATAAGTGCTGGCGGATTGCCGGTTGCAGTTTCATTGAAAAACGCTGATAACAGAACTTACATCTATAACGCAACAGATGATGAAGAAATCACAGGCTACGAACCTACTGGAGCGGAAAATGATAATGCGTGGGGTAAAAGTTATAGTGTTTGGGATACTGATACTAAAGCGTCTACCACATACACTGCATCAAATATTTTGCAGGGTAAATTGTTGACAATCAACGGGAACGGCAAAAATATTATTGCATCACAAAATGCTCATGTTATTGGTATTGAACTCGGCACAGTGTCTGACGATCAAGTATTAACAATCAATGATGTTAAAAAAGCTGACAACACAGGTTGGAGCTACTTCAACTCTGCAATTATTAACAAAGGTGGAACAGTAAACCTTAACAATTCTATTTTTAGCGATAACAAGGCTTCTGAAACAACTTTCACTAGAGAAGCCGGAGGACAAGAAGAAACTAAACTAGGTAATGGCGGTGCGGTTTATAATGAAAAAGGCACATTAAACATTACAAACACAGACTTTTTAAACAACACTGCAACTGCTAAAGGTGGTGCGATTTACAACGCTGCCGGTGCAATTGTAAATATTTATGCAACAAACGACAAAACCGTAACATTTGATGGCAACACTGCAAGTGAAGGTAATGACATCTATAACGAGGGTAAATTAAATCTTGCTGCTATAGAAAACAGTTCAATCGTATTTAACGGTGGAATTTTCGGTGGACTTTCAACTGATGACAAGAATTTAGGAATTATCAATATCGGAAATGATGTTAGTTATGGTAATGTAATTTTCAACAATACAATTAAAAACCAAGATATAGTTTTAAATTCTGGCACATTACAACTTGGTGCAAACGCAACTACTGCAAGAGATGATTATTTCGACAACGTTAATTTGACATTGAATAGCGGAACATTAAACACTCAAAACGGTCAACTTGACACAATCAAAGTAAAAGATTTGACAATCGGCGATTTGAACCCGGAATTAAGATTGGATGTAAGTTTGAGTGGAAGCGCATCAGACAAAATCGAAGTATCAGCAGACAGTGTAAACAACACATCATCTGATAGCACTCTTTGGATTGGACCTATAAATATTTCTAAAGCATTTGCGGAAGGTCAAACAACTGCAATCATTGAATTTATAAATAAAGAAGTTAATTCTAATATCGAAGATGTAAACAAATACATTACAGTAGATGGAGTATCTTATTCTGTTAGTGTAAGTGGAAATGAATTAATTATCGCCAAAGAGGGTGATTCTAGCGGATTTGCATATGAAGTTATTAACTCAAATATTGATGCAAGAACATTTACAATCGGCAAAGAAGATGAAATCGTAACCAAATGGCTTGAAAACGGTAACAACAGACTTGCCGGTATGAGATTTCAGGTTCTTGGCGGTACAAACGGAAAATCTTTGATTGCGCAAAACGGGATTAAAGGTATTGTAGTCGGAGAATACAACGGTAATGCTCAAATTTTAAGGATTGATGGAGTAACTTCATACGAAGGTTTTGATAGCGCAATTATCAATAACGGTGGGGATGTAAGTACTTTTTCAACTAAGTTTACTAACAACAATGCAACTGAAAGCGGTGGTGTAATCCAAAACAACAGCGGAACTGTTACAATCAACGGCGGAACAGAATTTATAAAGAACAGTGCTGTTGGCAAAGGTGGTGCGGTTTATAACTCTCAAGCCGGTGTTATTAATATGGTTGCACAGTCAGGCAAAGATATTACATTCGATGGCAATACCGCAACTGAAGGAAACGATATTTATAACGAAGGCGAAATTAATATCAGTGGCGAAGGAAAAGTTTCGATTGGCGGTGGAATTGCCGGAACTGCAACAAGTTCTATCACTAACACATCTAGCAATCTTGAACTTGGTGGAGATAATTCAAATTATCTTGGCACTTACACTCAAAACCAAACTGCAGACAAGAATACAGTATTAACCGTAAATCAAGGTGCAAAATTCTTCGGCGGCACAAGCACTATTAATAGCGGAACTTTGAATTGGAATACAGAACACGATATTGATATTTCTAATGATGCAAAATTAACCATCAATAATGCAGCATTAGTTGTTGGCACTAACGGTTTGTTGACTATTAAGGGAAATAGTTCAATCGAAAATGCAAGTTCTGTTACAACAAACGGTAACTTGATTTTAGCTAAAGATATGACCATTAATACAATTGATGGTAGTGGAAAATTAACCGCTAATGGTTCAACTTTGACATTCAACAATAATTCTGCTTTAGGTGATAGTTTGACCTTTGCATCAAAAAATGCAATTGCAAATCTTGAAAATATCACTAACGCAGATAATATAATCAACAAAATCACTAACGCAAATAGCGATAATAGTAATTTAACTATTGATATAAATGGTTCTAACACAAATTCAAACATCAATGTTGACGGAACAAAAATTTCGAACTTGAATTTCAAAAACACTGTTAATTACGGTGGAGAAATCACAGGTACTGCTGGAACTGTTACAAATACTGGAGATTTAACTATCATAGGAAATCAAAAAGGTTTCACCGGTAAATTTGAACAAAACTCCGGTTCAACGACTATTGACAATTCTAGCTTTTTATTCGGCGGAGAGAAAAATATCAATGGCGGAAGTTTGACAATTAAAAATGGAACTATTGATTACACTAATGTCAAACTCGGAAGCGGAGCTATATTAAACCAAACTCTAAAAGCTACAACAAGCGAAAATAGAGCAAATTTGACAAATTCTGCAATCAATTTTACAGGTGGTGAAGGAGCTAGTGCTAATTTCTTCGGTGGAAATATCAATTTGAGCAATAATATTGGTAATGACAAAAGCAACACAATTTCATTTGACGGTAGCAATGTTAAATTAGCAGACACAACATACACAGGTTCTACAATTTATGAATTTAATAATTCTGAAATTGATTTAATAACCGACAAAACATTAAACAACTATGAATTTGATAATATCAAAACCGATAACACAAAATTAAATTTCAATATCAAAATCAACAGAGATGACAATAACGGAAACACAATCTCAACAGATACAATCACTGTAAACGGAGAGCAAAATCAAACCTTCAAACTCGGGAACATCCATATTTTTGGAGAAGAAAACGGACAAAGAGGCGATTACAACTCTACAAACAAAACTTTAGATGGTGCAAAATTCGATAGCGAAAGTGTTGGAAAAATCGCAGGTGCAACAACTTCTTGGACTTATGATATCACTCATGATAACCAATCTGTCAAATTGTCAATCAAAGATTATGCAAAATCAAGCACTTTGAATGATATGAACATAACTAAAGGCAAGAGATTTTTCCAATTCACTCAAAAAGAAAACGGCGACACATACCATATTGCAGGATCTCTTGATGAGATGAAAGAAGGAGAATTTCTTGTAAGCGGTGGTGATACTGATAAAGAAAAATATATTCTTTCAGGCGAAATTTTAGATGATAACGGAAATCCAACCGGTAATAATGGAAGTTTCTTCAACATTACAGGTGATAAAGATATTAATTTTACACTTAAAGATCTTACAGTAAAAGATGCCGTAAAAAATGGTAACGGTTCTGTAATTTCTAATACAAACCAAAACGCAATTATCAAAGTTGAAAACACAATTATCACAGGCAACAAATCAACAGGTGATGGTGGAGCTATTTATAACGGTGTTAGCAGGACTGATGGCGAAACAAACCTTACAATTTCTGACACAATCTTTAACGATAACGTTTCAGGCACTGGCAAAGGTGGAGCTATCTACAATGCCGGCAATATGACTTTGCAAGGTACAACATTTAAAACAGAAACTGACACAATATATTTGGCAAATTCTTCAAACACTTTGCTTAAAGGCGAAAACACTGTCAACAGTGATATCAGTGGCGAAGAAAACGCAAATATTTCAAATAACGGAATATTTAATCTGAACGGCGACAATTCAAGCTACACAGGTAAATTCAACCAAACAGGAGATGAAGCCGCAAATGCTCAAACAAATGTAACCGGAACATTCTTCAACGGCACTACAACTATTGATAACGGAGCATTAAATTGGAAAACTGACAAATCTGCAAGCGGAATTTTGAAAATTACAGGTGGACAATTAAATCTTATCAGCTCAGATACAGTTAATTCAAAGTTAACTCTTGGTGCAGATAGTGTAATTGAAAATGCTGCAAAAGTTTATATTGACGCAAAATCAGAACTTGAACTTACAGATCAATCTGAAACAAACCTAAATAACAACGATACTTGGTTAGGCAAAATCACTTTAGATGGCGGAAAATTAAACTTAGATAATATCACAAACTACAATAACGCTAAACTCGAAGCTAATACAGGTGATTTGAATATCAATAAAGGGGATTTAATCCTCGCAAGCAATAGTTTTATTAACGATACAGTAAACACTACAATCGCAGATGGTGCAAATCTTCAAATCAATAATACTGCGAATGTTTCTCTAAAAGATAATAGTTCTTGGGTTGGCAATGTAACCCTTAACAGCGGTAATTTGACAGTTGATGATTTATCTTCTAACGGCACGATCAAGGGTGAAAGCGGAATATTTACTATCAATAGTACAAGTAAAGATGGTATATTTACTGTAGGTAACGGAAGTTATATTAAAGATACAGTTGAAACAATTGTTTCTGATGGCGCAACGCTTGATATTACAAACGGTGGCTATGTTCATCTTGGAACAAATGACTCTTTAGATGGGAAAGTTACACTAAACGGCGGAACTCTTGATTATTCAATGGTTACTGCAGAAGGCAAAGAAAACGTTATTATTGCTAACAAAGGTAATTTGAACTTGTTAAAAGATTCAGTTCTAACAATCAAAGATCCGAGTGTAATTCAAAAAGACGTTGATGTTGATATCCGCAAAGGCGCAACAGTAAACTTGAAAAGCGGTTCTGAATTGAACTTGGATGCAAAAGACAAATGGAACGGTTTGATTACAAGTGTAGAAAATGGCGTTTTGAAAACTGATAACGTCGACAAAACGGTGGAACTTCAATATTCAATAACAAATCAAATATCTTGATTGACGGCAAAGATAGTTATATCAATGGCGGAACTACTTCTATTCTTGGAAATTCTGCCCTTCATCTTGGTAGCGGAGTAACAGACTTTACACTTGATAATTTGAATATGGCAGGAAATTCATTGTTGAACGCAATGAACAACACTGTTAACAAATACGGAAAATTTAAGAATATGGAAGTTGATGGAATTAACAATGTCGCAATTGACGTTGCTCCTCGTGATTGGAAAGGTGATACATTTATCATCAACAACCTAAATGGTAAAAACAACGGAACTTTGAACATCTCTGATTTCAATTTTGTTGGACTTGCACCAATCGACAGACATATTAAAATACAAGTATTTGATGCTCAAAACATTAACGACGTAAACTTTACCGCAGGTGATAAGAAAATCTTTACACCAATCGGTAATTACCAAATGTTCTCTCAAGGTGGCGGAGCTTATACCGCAAGCCTTGTTGATTACAACCCGCAAGTTTACAGAGGACAAGTTGCAACACTTGCTGCATACAACCATCAATTGTTAATTGACGATATGTTGACAAACCACTTTATCTTGCCGAACGAAAGACTAATTGATAAGGCGGCACAAGCAAACAAAACTTCATCTATTTCTCCATTGTTTGCTCCATATCAATCAACAATTGAAGATGGCGGAATTTGGACAAAAACTTATGTTTCGTTCGAACAACTTTCAATGACAAACGGTTTAAGAGTTGGAAATAACGTTTATGGAACATTGGTTGGTGCTGATTTCCCTGCCGTTAAATTGAAAAAAGGTTGGAAATTCATTCCTACCGCATACATCGGTTATAACGGAGGAATGCAAAACTTTAACCATGTTGATATGTACCAAAACGGCGGTCAAGGCGGCTTTATGGGTACATTCATAAAGAATAACTTTATCGGCTCTGTTACTGCTTACGGTGGCGGTTACTTCAACGAAATGAATGTTGCCGGAAACACAGATAGAACAGGTAACTGGTTTGCCGGTACTGCAGCAAAAGCAGCTTACAACATTCACGCAACAAAACACTTTATTGTTCAACCGACTGCGTTTGTTTCTTATAACATCTTCGGGAAACAAAACTGGGGAACAGATTTTGGTACAATGAGCATGAATGCCGGAACATTGAACGGAATTAACGTAGCACCGGGGTTAAACTTGATTTATGCAAGAGATACTTGGAGCATTTACGGAACACTTCAATATATGTTCAACATTAATGATCAAGTTGGCGGTAAGGCCGGAAACGTAAAACTTCCTAGCACAGAAATGCGTCACGGATATATAAATTACGGTATAGGTGCAACAAAAACTTGGAAAGACAGATTGACTTCATACTTCCAAATTAACTTTAGAAACGGCGGCAGAACAGGTGTTGGTTTCCAATTAGGTTTGAACTACTTCTTTAACTGGGGTAAACCTAACAAGAAAACATCCCAAATGACCGATACAAAACCGGTTAAAAAAGTGATTAAATCGTTATGATAAAGGCGATAAGGAGTTTAGTGAAACGTGAAAAGTCCGTATCGTTATAAATAAGTGAATGGTGAGTTGTGAATAGTGAGTAGACCGTATCGTTAAAGCTATTACATTTTCTTAAGAAAAGGAGTAATTTCCCTCCCTAATGAGGGAGGTGTAGGTGTGTGCTGATTGAATATTACCTATTTAATTTAATTACGAGGAGCGAAGCGACGTAGTAATCTCATTTTATTAACAATTAATTAAGGCGGGATAGATATCCCGCCTACTATTGATTATTTTTACTCTTATTAAAACTTGTTATAAAACACAGTTTCTGACAAATCTTTTCTTTCATAATGCAAAGGATTTGGCTCAACTCCTTCTTTTGGATAACCAATCGGAAGAATTGAAACAGGAACATAATTTTCAGGAATTTCAAATTCTTTTATCAATTCAGCTTTGTCAAAATATCCAACCCAAGTTGTTCCTAAACCAATATTTTCAGTTTCTAACATCATTTGAGTTGTAACAATTGCTGCATCAACTTCTCCCATATCGTCACCATCTTTGCGTTTCCAGCTTGTTGTTTTGTCATAACAAACAATCAAAGCTAATGGCGCATGAAAATGATATGGAGTGCATTTTTTTAGTTTTTCAAGACTTTCTTCGTTATCCAAAACTAAAATTCTCTGTGGCTGAAAATTACAAGCAGTCGGAGCAACTCTAGCTGCTTCCAAAATCAAGTCTAATTTTTCTTTTTCAACTTTTTTATCTTCAAATTTTCTTACAGAATATCTTTTTTTCAAAAGTTCTAACAAATCCATATCTTTTCTCCTTTTTTCTTAATTTTACTACACAACACCAATACAGTCAAAACTCTTTACACAATCTAAAACCGCTTGTGCGTGTTCTTCGTGTTTCATGTAATAAATATGCGAAGCATTTGGAACTACGACAATTTTATTTTGGTCAGGATTTTTGCAATACGAATTAATTTTTCTTACAAAACCTTCTGAATCATTATTTGTCATACTATCACGAGAACCGATTATAAATGCACCTTGCACCTTCATTTGAGCAAGAGAACGAGTTTCCCCATCATTACTGATTACAGGACAATTCTTCAAATTCTCTGCGTTGTAAAAGGCTAAAAGAGTATTTGCAGTCATTGGAGAAAATCCCATAAACGCAAATGGAAGAATGTCTTTCCCTCTGCCTTCATCAACAAATTTTTGAGCAGTTTCAAAATACATTTCTTTTTCAGGAATAATATCGAAAAAATGTCTTAAATCAATCGGCGCACTCAAAATAAAATTGCTTACAAAATCATCTGTAGTGTTTGCAAGATAATGAATAGCTCGGTTTGACCCAAGAGAATGCCCTGCTAGAATAATCTTTGTAAAACCAAGATTTTTCGCATATTTTACGTAAGCTTCGACATCTTCATAAGCCAAACTAAAATCATCGTTTACCACTCCGGTTGTAGTTTGTTTTCCGGTTTTAAGATTTGAATAACTTATGAACGAAAACGCATCCATCGCCTGCCCTGCAATAAATGCAATACCATTTTTACTCAACAATTCACCTGCTGCCGGCAAAAGAGTGTTTTGAAAAACGTTACTGCAAATACCACTCATCATGATTACAACAGTACTCATTGTGTCAGAATTGCCCCACATAGCACCTTTCAACACAAGTCCTCTCGGGGTTTGTACATCTATTATTTCCATTTATTTACCTTTTTATGTCTATTATTTTAACTTATTATAATCTTCGTCACTAACTTTTTCAAGCCACTCAGTTGTCGCATTTTCTGCAGGAACTGCAATTGCAACATGAGAAAACCAACTGTCTTTTGCTGCACCATGCCAGTGTTTTACTTCAGCCGGAATATTAACAACATCTCCTCTATGCAATTCTTGAGCCGGCTTTCCCCATTCTTGATACCAGCCTCTGCCATCTGTTACAAGCAGAATTTGTCCGCCATTATGGTGGATATGCCAATCGTTTCTGCATTTAGGTTCAAAAGTTACGTTTGCAGAATGTACTCCATTTGATGTCAAAGGATTTAAGTAGCTTTCGCCAACAAAGTATTTTGCATAAGCTTTATTTTCTTCACCAAGTTTGAAAACTCCACCTTTTTTAGTAACCTGAATAATCTTTTCAACTTGTTCATCAGTCAAACCGGTATTTTTACCAATTTGAATATGCGCTTTCAATTGCGGTTCAACACCTTCCATTGCTGAAAGTGCGGCAATTGTAGCAATTTCTCTATCTTCATGAGTAAGTACTCCTCTTGCAAAAATATCGCCAAACAAATGAGTTTTCAAAAATTCATCAATTCCCGGAGCAAAATCGAAAAGTCTACCTTTTACCGGAGAGCCAGCTAAATCTGTCTGAACTTTTGTTCCAACTTCCAACTTATCGCCAACTAATGGACTTCCTGCCACTCCCTCAACATCTTTTTTGCCGGCTTCTTTTCTTTTGTCAGTAACTGATAACAAAGTTCCTAAACCGTTCAAACTTCTAGGAAAACCGCAATAAGCGTACATTTGAATTAAAACTTCTTTAATCTCGTTTATTGTCAAGCCGTCATCCAAACCTTTGTTTATAGCAGTATCCAAATCTGCCAAATTTCCGGCAGCAGTATATGATGCGATAATCGCAATATCTTGTTGTTTCACTGTCAAAACTTCTTTTGCCATAGCTTTACCTCCAATAATCAATCCTATTGTTAAAACAAATAATAATAAAAATTTTTTCATAACAAAATTATTTTACTACATTAGAGTAACTATCAGTCAAGCTTTTATGTTAATTTTTGTGATACAATTCTTTTATGAAAATTGGAATTATCGGTTTAGGATTAATAGGTGGGTCGCTATTCAAAGATTTGAGCGAGGTTTACGATGTTGTCGCAGTATCTCAATCGCAAAACGGCGACAGAATTTTTAAGACTTATGATGTCTTAAAAGACAGAGATATAGTATTTGTTTGCACTGCGATGACCAAAACTCTCAAGGTGTTAGATGTGCTTGAAGATATTTTGAAACCTGAAACAATCGTGACAGATGTTTGTAGTTTAAAACAATTTGTTTGTCAAAAACAAAGACCGTACAATTTTATCCCGTCACACCCAATGGCAGGCACTGAACATAAAGGATTTGAACATTCGTTTAAAGGTTTGTTTAAGGGCGCAAAGTGGGTGTTAATAGGTAATTACGCAGCTAAGCAGCCAAAAAGTAAAACAATTGAGCCTCTTATTGAAATAATCAAATTTGTCGGGGCAAAACCTATTTTTGCAACAGCAGAAGAACACGACAAAGCAGCAGCAATGATTTCTCACATGCCTATGGTTTTGGCACAAGCTCTTGTATTGGCAACAAAAGACAATACTCTGGCTCTTGAAATGGCAGCAAGCGGATTTCGTGATATGACAAGACTTGCATTGTCTAATGAAGAAATGGCTTGTGATATGGTTAATATGAACCATAAAAACATTGAGCAATCCATCCTTAACCTCTACAAATCAATCGGAGAATTGTTGACAGACAAATACCCAGAAACAGTTTCAGAAATCAAACAAATTCGCTCCAAAATGTATCAATAAATTACTATTTAAACAAATCAACAACTTCAATTCCAAAATAACTGGCAATAGCGATTATTTTGTCTAGCGTAATGTTTAATTTTACGTTTTCAACTTTCCCAATATAAGAACCGTCTAAATCGAGTTCCAACGATAATTCTTCTTGTGACAACCCTCTTTGTCGCCTATATTTTTGCAAATTCTTTCCAAAACGCTTTTTAACATTTTTATTCATATCTAGTTTATCGCCCTATAGGCCTATCACCTTATCGTCTTTATTTTGCAAATGCTTCTGCAATTGATTTTTTGTAATCCGGTCTTAAAATACCTTTTTCTGTAATAATTCCGGCAATCAATTCATGCGGAGTTACATCAAATCCAGGATTGATAACTTTTACATCAGGCGCACAAATAATTTTGCCATTAATATGTGTAACTTCTTCATGAGAACGTTCTTCAATAACAATCTCATCACCTGTTTTAATGCTTGTATCAATTGTTGATAATGGAGCTGCAATATAAAATGGTACATTGTGATATTTAGCCGCAATCGCAACTGTGTAAGTTCCGATTTTGTTTGCAGTATCCCCGTTTGCAGCAATTCTATCTGCTCCAACAACTA
>ERZ808267.531-NODE-531-length-11141-cov-2.846924_pt1 | contig 11141 bp, 12 predicted proteins | sample MGYA00521241_ERZ808267 | MGnify/ENA primary metagenome ERZ808267 (study PRJEB31516, sample SAMN03275592) | gut metagenome | biome: mammalia-associated habitat; material: feces | host: Papio cynocephalus | place: Kenya | collected 2012-07-19 ... | reverse complement strand
TTTTTTGTAATTTTTCAAGTAGTTGCCCCAATTCTTCCCTATTTGTCATAGGGGAAGATGTCCGAAGGGCAGATGGGTGAAAGCTTATAACATTTCCCTTACGGGACAGCACCCACCTTTCATCCTCCCTCACTAGGGAGGACTTTATTTCACTTAGCTGCTTTGCTTCCTATGTATCAATATTTGTTGCGTAAACCGCATGGGTTTCAATAAAGTTTCTACGAGGATCAACCTTGTCACCCATCAAAATATCAAACAATTGGTCACATAACATTGCATCTTCTAAGTTTACCTTCAACAATGTTCTTGTTGCAGGATCCATTGTTGTTTCCCAAAGTTGTTGAGGCATCATTTCACCCAAACCTTTGAAACGTTGGATTTGTAAACCTTTTGAACCTCTGTCATCAATCAATTTTTGAAGTTTATCAAAAGAATTAATTTCATATTGTTCTGTATCTGTTTCCAATATCAAGCTATCTTCTTCTTCAATCAAATAATCTCTGATAACAGGATATGCAGCCTTCAATCTCTTATATTCAGAACTTTTTACGATATTTTGGTTAATGATAACGTGTTCTTCTTCATTAAAGTTCAACTGAATTGCATATTTTGAATTTTCAGGATTGTATTTCAAAGAACAAGTATAATTTGCAGCCTCTGAAATATTGTAGTTTTTAGCGTGGTCTTGCAAGTAATGGTTCAAATACTCAATGATTTCATTCATTCTGTTTTGATCTTCAAAACATTCAGGAGTGATTTCAGAACGAACCAAACCTCTCAAAACAACTGCCGGATACAAATTCAAAATCGGGTTGTTATAAGAATTGTAGAATGCTGACATATTTTTAACTAATTCTAACAATTCATCGCCTGATTTTGTTCTTGATTTAGTTTTATCAGACAAGCTCAAATTCTTGATACCACGTTCTTTCAACATCTTATCAAGTGCATGTTCATCATACATATATTCAGAAGTTTTACCTTGAGTAACCTTGAATAGAGGCGGTTGAGCAATATAAACGTAACCGTTTTCAATCAATGGTCTTGCATATCTAAAGAAAAATGTTAACAACAATGTTCTAATGTGCGCACCATCAACATCGGCATCGGTCATGATAATGATTTTGTGGTAACGAAGTTTTTCGATATCAACTTCATCAGGGTTTCTGCTAATATTAATACCAAAAGCTTGAACCATAGATTGAATTTCGTTGTTACCATAAATCTTGTCTAGTCTTGCTTTTTCAACGTTCAAGATTTTACCTCTCAACGGCAAAATAGCTTGGAACATTCTGTTTCTGCCTTGTTTTGCAGATCCGCCCGCAGAATCACCCTCAACGATATAGATTTCGCATTTTTCAGGTTCTCTGTTTGAACAGTCAGCCAATTTACCAGGTAGAGTAGAATTTTCAAGAACTGATTTTCTTCTTGTCAATTCTCTAGCTTTTCTTGCAGCTTCTCTAGCTCTTTGAGCTTGTAATGTTTTTTCAATAATAATTTTTGCGATTTTAGGGTTAAATTCCAACCATTCTTGCAACTTGTCACGAACTGCATCTTGAGTTGCACCCATTGCTTCTGCGTTACCCAATTTTTCTTTCGTCTGTCCTTCAAATTCCGGATTAGGAATTTTAACACTTACAATCGCTGTTAAGCCTTCTCTTACATCTTCTCCGGATAGGTTCTGATCAGAATCCTTCAAGATATTATTTTTTCTTGCGTAATCATTAAATACACGAGTTAAAGAGTTTCTAAACCCTGTCAAATGAGTTCCGCCTGAATGCGTGTTGATGTTGTTAGCGAATGACAAAACGCTTTCATAGCAACTTCAATTTGCATGCCATCTACAACTTTATCAATATAAATCGGTTTTTCGTGCAAAACATTTCTGTTTTGGTTCAAGAACTCTACATAACTTCCGATACCGCCTACATAGTGGTAAATTTCGTTGGAATCAGTTCTCAAATCAGCGAAAATAATTTTCAAACCTTTATTTAAGAATGCCATTTCACGAAGTCTGTTAGAAACAACATCAGCATCAATTTCAGTAGTTTCTGTAAAGATCTCAGGATCAGGCCAGAAAGTTGTTTTTGTACCTGTTTTATCTGTTTCTTTAATCTTTTCAACAGGAGCAACAGGCTCGCCTCTCATATATTCTTGTCGCCATACAAAACCTTGACGAGAAACTTCTACAATATATTTTTCAGAAAGAGCGTTTACAACAGATGCACCTACACCGTGCAATCCGCCTGAAACCTTATAACCGCCATCACCAAATTTACCGCCTGCGTGAAGAACTGTGTGAACAATTTCCAAAGCGGATTTATTAGTTCCAGGTTTGATATCAACCGGAATACCACGCCCGTTATCTTCTACAGTAACACTATTATCTTTATTAATAGTTACGTAAATATCTGTACAAAAACCAGCCAAAGATTCGTCAATAGAGTTATCAACGATTTCATAAATACAGTGGTGCAAACCTCTTTGAGATGTAGAACCAATGTACATGCCCGGTCTCATACGAACAGCTTCAAGTCCTTCCAATACACGAATATTGCTTGCATCATATTCTTGGGAAGTTTTAGTTTCAATGGCTTCATCATTATCAGGAAGCTCATTAACTTCAATTTTTTCTTCCGGCGCAGCCTGTTGTTGCGCTTTTTGTTCGTTTGTAACTTCTGTTTCAGCCATTTATTTCTCCCCTTAATTTACTCTTATCCCTTGTATATATTGTAACACAAACATATTTTTTTGCCCAATTTATGAAAAAAAGTAAACATTACCAAATCGGGGAATAAAATTTTAATCAATATAAATTAAACTGTTTGCCTAAAGGAGATGTATTATATGACTAAAAATTTAATCAAATCAATAAGCAAAATTGTTGAAGAAAGCGGAACTCATAAAATTACACTTTTCACAAACCATCTTAAAATCGACGGACAAATTTTTATTCCCGAAGGAAGATGCGAAGAATGCCACGACGATTTTATTACTATAGAAAACGCCCTTGTTTGCAGGCTTAACGATTATTGTACCTGCGAAGAAGATGATTGCAAGTGCAATGACTACATGTGTTTTAAATACGATTGGTTGAATATCGCAATCGAAAAAATTACGGCGTTTAGTATAGTGCAATAAAGACGCATAGATGCCTAGATGCAAAGAGGTTTGGGCTTTTTCAGTTAATAACCCCTCTCTTGAATTTGTAAGTTCACAATAGCTCACTAACAAATTCTAATCTCTCCCCAAAGGGCGAGAAATTTAAGCATCTTAGCATCTATTTAACGCATTCAACCAAAGCTTGAACAACAACCGGATCCCATTTTTTACCACTTTCTGATTGCATAATTTCTAATGCTTTTTCTACCGGCATAGCCTTTCTATAAGGTCTGTCAGATGTCATGGCACAATATGCATCCGCTGCAGCAATAATTCTTGAACCAAACGGAATTGATTGACCTTTCAAACCTTCCGGCTCACCTGATCCGTCATATCTTTCTTTTTGGTAAGTAATATACGGAACAACTTCAGACAAGAAGTTAATATTCATCAACAAGTGAACGCCAAAATCGGCATGCTCTTGAATTGATTTCAATTCTTCAGGAGAAAGTTTTCCGTTTGCAGCAAACAATTTTTCAGGAACTGCAATTTTACCGATATTCTGCAACAAACCTGCGTAATATATCAAATCAGTAGTTTTTTCGTTCAATCCTAACTGTTTACAAATCTTACGAGCCAATTTTGCAGTGTTTTTAGAATGTGAAACCTTATATTGACCTTTTGTATCAACTGCATAAGCCAAATGTTCAACAAAACTTTGTTGATAATCGCATAAATCACCGATTAATGCAGTCAATTCAGCTCTGATATGTTGCAAATCAGATACTGCAGAATGTTCATCTTCAATAATTCTGTTTGCATCATCAATTTGAGATTGCAAAGTCATTGATGTTGCGAAAAGCACCGCAATACTTTCAACCAACTCAACGTATTCTTTATTAATAGGAGTATCATTTTCTAAAGCAATAACCCCTGTAGATTTAATATTACAGTGCATAGGAACAACCGTAACATCTTCCGCAACAGTTTCACCTGAAACAAAAGCTTTTCCTATCGGAGTTGTTTCGTCTTCTGAATATTTTTGAGCAGTTTCAGAAGTTGTTCCAACAAGCTCCAATTCATTATTTTTATCAAGATAAATATGGCATGCCTTAAGCTCCAACATCTGTCTTATTGATTGAGCAATTGACGTATAAATAGCGTGTTCTTCGGATTTGTCAAAACTCAAAACACAAAGAGTATTTTGCAAAGAATAAATAGAAACCAATTCTTTCAATTGGTTAATCAAACCAGCTTTTTTATCTTTTACGTTATTACCGATTTTTCGTGCCAAATCCTCTGAAATCAAGTTTTCAGCTATAAAATCACCTAAGTTAAGTGCAAAAATTTCTTCAATGGGGTCTTGACCAACCAAATAATCAGACTGTGAAAACAGTGAAACACCATTATTATTTTCTTTTCTTTTCATGAAATTTTCCTTACATACATGCCTTCATTTATACTTACGGCACACTATAGAAAAAACTTTAATAAATTTTACAAAAGTTCATACTTTAGTATGGGGAAATTCATACTTTAGTTAAATATTTTTTATTTTCTTGTTTTAATGTTATAATCAAATAAAAGGAGATAATCTTATGGAAACTCGCTGGGTTCAACGTTTTGAGAATTATAAACAAGCGCTTTCAAATCTTTCTGAAACGATAGATTGTATTCAAAAAGAGGGAAACTCAAAAATATATACAATGGCATTGGTTCAAGCTTTTGAAATGACATTTGAACTCGGTTGGAAAACATTAAAAGATTATCTTGAATATAGCGGAATTATGGTAAATACTCCTAGAGATTCTATCAAAGAAGCATTTAAAATGAATTTTATAAATGACGGACAAGGTTGGATTGAAATGATGGAAGCTCGAAATAAAACTGTCCACACATATAAAGAAGAATTTGCCAAAGGACTTTGCAACGATATTCTAACTAATTATTTTAATATGTTTAATGAATTATCTATTTTTTTAGAAGGACAAATTAATGAATAATTTTGGTTTATCAGAAAAAACTATTGAAATAATAAAAAAATTACTTTCTGAATACCCGCAAATAAAAGAAGTTAAAATATTTGGTTCACGTGCAAAAGGGAATTATAAACCTTCATCTGATATTGACCTTGCATTGTTTGGAAATATTGACGACAAACTCCTTAGACACATTGCATCTGAATTAGATGAACTTCCAACTCCATATCAGTTTGATGTTCTAAATTACAATGACATTGATAATGAAAATCTAAAAAATAATATAGATAAATTCGGAAAAATATTCTAATCTTCAACTCCGAAAAATTCTTTCAACATTCCGTATTGTTTCCAATATCAATCATGTATTAATACCCGATAGCCCAGTTGAAAGATGCTGTTTTTTCAGGCTTTGCAACAACAGGAGTTGCAGAATGAACTGCTTGAACTTCAATAACTTTAGCAGCTTTTTGCAACATATTGTATTGCATCATTTTGCTATCAACATTGTTAAAAGATTTCAATCTATCCAAATGATTTTGCAATTCTGCATTTTCATCATTAAGAGTAGTAATTTGGCGGCTCAATTTATTCAATGCCAATTCATTTGACATTGCAAAGTAATAACTAACAAATGCGACAAGCACTGCTATTCCTAATAATCCACATAATGTTTTATTTACTTTTCTTATTGCCATAGCTTTCTGTGATATCTCCTTTTGAAAATACCCCTCGATAACTTGATTTTCTTCTCTTATCGGATTACTTGCATAACCTCTTTGTGAATAACTAACTTGTTCAAATTCTTCTGTTCTTACTCTAGCTGTATTCAACTTGCATACCCCAATACTATCTTCTCTAACCTTTTTATTGTTCTAGTGCCTTATACATCTAGCTATTCTGAGTTTGGCACTTCTTGATGGTGGATTTTCCCGTATCTCCTCTTCACTCGCCATTATCGGTTTTTTGTTTACCAGCTCCAATATCGGAGGCGGGCAATGACAAATCATTTGCGACTTATCACAGTGGCATTTTTGCGAGTGATATTTGAATAAGTGTTTCACCAATCTATCCTCCAGAGAGTGAAAACTTATTACACTTATTATAGCACCAAAATCTAATAAATCCAACACATCATTCAGAGTATTTTTTACATTTGTTAACTCTTGATTAACTTCAATCCTAATTGCCTGGAAAACACGAGTAGCCGGATGTATTGACGATTTTACATGTGGGGTGCAATTTACTATCAAATCGGCTAATTCAGTCGTCGTTTCAAGCTTTTTAAGCTTTCTTTGCTCAACAATTTTTTTTGCAATTCTTTTTGAAAATCTTTCTTCTCCATATTCAGAAAAAATCCGAACTAAATCATCCTCTGAATAAGTGTTTACAACATCATACGCCGAAAAATCAGCATCTTGATTAAATCTCATATCAAGCGGAGCTTCTTTTGAAAAAGAAAATCCTCTTTCACCCTTATGAAACTGATGATAAGATGCGCCAAGATCAAAAAGTACGCCACCGGTGATTTTTTCGATACCCAAAGAATGTAAAACTTCCTTAATATTTGTATAGGAATTTTTTACAATTGTTAAGTTTTTGTAATCTTTTAACCTTTCAGACGAAGTTTTAATAGCATCTTCATCCACATCAAACGCAATCAATCTCCCGTTTGGCTGAATGCGGCTCAAAATCAAACCACTATGACCGCCTCCGCCAAGAGTACAATCAACATAAATCTTGCCGTCTTGACATTCCAACGCATCAACGGCCTCATTTTTCATAACTGTATAATGTGTAAATTCTTCCATAAAAAAATTGTAGCATGAAAATTTCAACCACTTAAAAAACTAAATAAAAATTATAAAAAACTACTTTCTTTTAGTTTCTTCCAAACTATCATCTATTGCATTAATTGCATTATTATAAAAAACCAGTTCCAAATCTGTAGCAGAAGATATCTTATTTAATAGTTCATTTTTTACCGGATTTGTTGTTGTTTCAATCCCAAACCCAAATTCTTGCAAATCTATTTTAAGAACATTTACCAAATCAAAAAAAGTTGTTAAAGAAGGAATATAACACCCACTTTCAATTCTTGAAATATGCTGGTCACTCAAATCAACCATTTCCGCAAGTTCTGATTGCGTAATGCCCAACTTTTTTCTATATAGTTTTATCGTATTACCTATAAATTTTTTATCGTCAAATTTCATCATAATCGTATTTCTTTTAATAAAATATGACATATACGAACAATTTTTAATAATGCAAGTGTATATTTTTATTATATTTTAGATGTTTACATACATAAAAATTAACATTTAAGTTTTCATTAACATATTTATGTTTAAATATATGTAAACATTAAATTTTACAAAATACCATACGCATACAACAAACCAATGTACTAAATTTTTGTAGCATAAATAAGGAGAATTATTATGGAAAACATTAAAATATCAATTATTATACCAGTTTTTAATGCTGAAAAATATTTAAAGAAATGTCTAAATTCGTTAGTAAATCAAACTCTTAAAGATATCGAAATTATTTGTATCGACGATGGTTCTACAGATAATTCGCTTACAATATTAAAAAAATTCAAATCAAAAGACAATCGTATAAAAATTATTCAACAAGCAAATTTAGGAGTTTCAATGGCTCGCAACAATGGGATTTCTGAAGCACAAGGAGAATATATTGGATTTGTTGATGCAGATGACTGGGTTGATAAAGATTTTTTTGAAAAATTATATAATGCCGCTCAAAAATACAATGTTGATATTGCAACTGCGGGTTATTATAGGAGAGGGAAAATTTTAAGAACCAAAAGGCTTAAATATAAAAAAGAAGAAAAAATTACAAATCCGGCAGAAAAAATAAAAGCAGTATATATTCCAAAATGGAATTATGTTTGGAACAAAATCTACAAAAGAGAAAGCCTCCTAAAAATAAACCTTCCATTTGAAAAAGGAAGATATTATGAAGATATGATATGGCTTGTAAAAGTTATTTATTCATTAAACGGCTTAGTAACTGTTCCAAATACATTCTATCATTATAGAAAGAATGAAGGCTCAACAGTTACTCAAAAAAGCAAAAAGCACTCAGATGACAGAGATTATGCTGAAAAAGAAATGTTAAAGTTTATGAAAGACCATAATATTCCAATACTATTACCTAGCAAAAATGCCGAAAAATTAAAAATCTCTTGCTTTGGAATAAATCTTTTAAAAGTAGAATATTATACACCATATACTGCAAAGTATAAATTATTTGGATTTTTAACAATACTAACCGTAAGAAAAGTTTTTTAATTTTATAATTATTTTCATTTTGATAGCTCAAACATAACTGTCATTACGAGGAGTGAAACGACGTAGTAATCCCATCATATAGAAAAATAATGAGATTACTACGCAAATTAAAATTTGCTCGTAACGACATAATTCATCCCTGAAAACCACACCATCATTGAATAAATCATAAAAAAAAAGAGTAGACATAAAAGCTCTACTCTTTTTTCAATTTATTTTTGTTGTTACTAAACAGTTTGTTTCATTGCAGCTTTTACTCTGTGGAATGTTTTTTCTTTACCAATAATTGCAAGGATTGCAGTCATATCAGCTCCACAAGTTCTACCTGTAACTGCTGCTCTGATTGCCCACATTGTAACTTTCGGTTTAACACCTTTTTCCTTGTAATAAGCTCTGAAAGTTTCCAATTTTTCGTGCAAGTTTTCTTCTGTCCATTCCCAGTCTTTTGCTTGTTCCATAAATGTTTTCAAAACATCTTGAGAAACTTCTGTATCAAGAGTTTCTTTTGCTTTGTCTTCCATTACAACATCTTCTCCAAAGAAGTATGGAACAGCATCAGTAATATCTGACAACAATGTCAATGGTTCGTAAGTAACTTCAACCATACGAGTATATTGAGCATCTGTCAATTCATTCAAATCGTATTTAGTCAAGAACGGTTTCAATTTTTCCTTCAATTCAGGAATTGAAAGCATTTTGATATAATGACTGTTCATCCAGTTCAATTTATCGTATTCAAAAATTGAGTTAGATGAAGAAATTTCGTGTATTCTGAAATCTTGAGCGATTTCATCAACAGTCTTAATTTCTTGACCATCAGAAGGTGACCAACCCAATAGAGCAACAAAGTTAATCAAAGCGTCAGTCAAATAGCCTTTTTCAACAAATTCAGAAACGGCAGTTGCACCGTGACGTTTTGAAAGCTTACTTCTATCAGGAGCTAAAATCATTCCTAAGTGACCGAATTTTGGAACTTCTGCGCCCAAAGCTTCAAAAATCAAGATTTGTTTGAAAGTATTTGAAATATGGTCTTCACCTCTGATTACGTGAGAAATTTTCATCAACATATCATCAATTACAACGGCGAAGTTGTAAGTTGGAGTTCCGTTTGATTTCATAATAACGAAATCGCCAAGCAAGTTTGTGTCAACATGAAGTTCGCCTTTAACCATATCATCAAAAGTCAACATAGAAGTATCATGGAAAGCTTTTTGAGCTTTTGCAATATTAAATCTGATTGCTGGTTTTCTACCTTCTGCTCTAAGTTTTTCTTTTTCTTCTTCTGTCAAATTCAAGCATTTTTTTGTATAAACATAAGGTTTTTTGTTTCTTGATGCTTCTTCTTTTTCTTGTTCAAGTTCTTCCGGAGTACAGAAACATTCGTAAGCAAAACCTTTGTCTAGCAATTCTTGAACATATTTTGGATAAATATCAAATCTTTCAGATTGAGTATAAGGACCGTAAGGACCACCAACATCAGGACCTTCGTCCCAGTTCAAACCCAAAGCTTTCAAGCTATCAAAAATATTATCAATGTATTCTTGTTTAGTACGCTCAGCATCAGTATCTTCAATTCTCAAAACAAATTTGCCGTTATTTTTCTTAGCAAACAAGTAATTGAACAATGCAGTTCTTGCAGTACCAACATGTAAGTTTCCGCTTGGTGACGGAGCAATTCTTACTCTAACTTCTGTCATAAATTTTCCTCGATTCTATTTATAATTTCGTAATTATAAAAATACCACGCGCAAAATTTATTTTCAAGTTATACGGGAGATTTTAAAATTAATATTCCATTTGCCAATTTGCATTAAGAATTTTTCCAAAACAAGCATAGTCTGATGTTGTAGTAGAATTTTCACAAGAATTTCCTAACAGTCTTGCACTTTCAATAGAGCCGCCATTACAAACACCTTGAGTTCTGCAAATTGGAGTTACATTTCCAGCATCTAAAACGCCATCTGTGAATATTGCCATATAAAACGCATCTCTACCAACAATATTTGGACCTTTTCGCCCATTTATATCAACAAACACATTTCCTGCAGTTTGAGCAACTCCATTATAATTAACCGTAAACCAAGTAGGTTTGTCCATACAAATAGAAGCTCCACTTGCTAAAGAAACACACGCTCCGGCAGTCCATTTGTTACCATTGATTTGAGTAAATGCCCCTCCATTCAAATTTTTATAATCACTAACAAAACAAGGAGCAGCAACACCATTATCACAATCTTGAACTACTTTAAAATAATCATGCAAAAAAGTTTTCATACTATCAGTAGTTGTTAAGCCAGCCTCAACCAAATTTATAGCATTGGTATCAGTCAACTTTCTCAATGTTGCCTGTTGAACTTCATTATAAACTTTGTGTAATTGAGTTACATAACTCTGACGTTGATAATTCTGCATCAAAGTTGGAACAGTCATCGCTGAAACCACACCGATTATGCCGAGTGTTACAAGAACTTCTGCGAGAGTGAAGGCAGTTTTTCTTAGTGAAAAGTGAGAAGTGAAACGTGAAAAGTCCGTATCGTTATGAATAAGTGAATGGTGAGTAGTGAATAGTGAGTAGACCTTATCGTTGAAGTTATTTTCTTTCACATCACCAACATTTTCTTCTTTCCCCTCGCCCCTTGTGGGAGAGGGCAGGGTGAGGGGTTCTAAATCAGCATTGATAGACCATGAAAAACTTTTTAGATAAGCATTACAAATATCACCAACATTGACACAAGTGGCT
>ERZ808267.530-NODE-530-length-11148-cov-4.286577_pt1 | contig 11148 bp, 9 predicted proteins | sample MGYA00521241_ERZ808267 | MGnify/ENA primary metagenome ERZ808267 (study PRJEB31516, sample SAMN03275592) | gut metagenome | biome: mammalia-associated habitat; material: feces | host: Papio cynocephalus | place: Kenya | collected 2012-07-19 ... | reverse complement strand
CATATTCCTTAAGAGCGTCCTTCGCCGGAACGATCAGGACAATGGTGTAAGGATCCTGATTGTTGTGCAGGATGACCTGCTCGATGTACTTGGAGCCGTCGGTCAGGGAGTCCTCGAAACCTTCCGGACTGTACTTCTCACCGTCGGAGGAGATCAGCAGGGACTTGAAACGACCCACGACGTAAAGATATTCAGAATCATACATATAGCCCATGTCGCCAGTGTGCAGCCAACCGTCACGGAGAGCCTCAGCGGTGCCCTGAGGGTTCTTCCAGTAACCGGCCATCACGTTCTCTCCACGGACGACAATCTCACCCTTGGTGCGGAGCGGAACCTCCTTGCCGTTGTCGTCGCAAATCTTGATGTCAAGCGGCTTCACAACGCGACCAGAAGAACCGAACATCGCGTGCCCTGCGGAGTTGGCGGAGATAATCGGAGTAGCCTCGGACACACCGTAGCCCTGGAACATAGGAATGCCGATGGCGCAGAAATATTTCTGAAGCTCGATGTCTAGAAGTGCACCGCCACCGACAAAGAACTCCATCCTGCCACCGAATCCCTCACGAACTTTCTTGAATATGATCTTGTCGAACAAGGCTATCAACGGCTTTTTCCAGAGCTGGAGGAAGCCGCCACGGTTGTAATATTCCTTATTGTAAGAGATCGCAAGGTTGAGAGCGTAGTTGTAGAGTTTCTCGACCTTCGGTCCCTGCTTGTGGATGGTGGTCTCGACGTTCTTCTTGAAGTTGCGGGCGAGCGCAGGGACGGACAGCATCACGTGCGGACGAACCTCCTTGATCGCTATAGGAATATTCCGGAGCGTGGCGAGCGGATTCGCTCCGACCGGAACGGTGGCGATGCTGCTACAGTAGGACATCATCGTGTAGAATCCTGCCACGTGGGCGAAGCAGTGGTCAAGAGGAAGGATGATGAGCATCGTGGAATCCGGCTTGACTCCGATCACGGAATGAGCCTGTTCCACATTGGCCGTGTAGTTGCGGTGTGTCAGCAGAACACCCTTAGGGTCGGCTGTGGTGCCGGAAGTGTAACTGATCGTGGCGTAGTCGTCTGGCTGCACGGATTTGTAACGTTCCTCGAACTCGGCCTTGTGCCCGAAGAGGTAGCTGTCACCAAGAGCCTGCACCCATTCCATCGAGACTTCCTTTGCGTTTGCAGTAGGGATGTCATCCAGCACGATCACCTTCTCCACGCAGTCCAGCTGCGAGATTATCCTGCGGATTTTCGGAAGCTGTTGCCCGGACACTATCACAAACCTTGATTCAGAATGCAGGATTCTGAAAGTCAAGTCATTGCTTTCCTCAAGTTTTATGGAAAGAGGCACATTAACGCCTCCGGCATAAAGGATTCCCAACTCAGCGAGAATCCACATGTTCCTGCCCTCTGAAAGAAGAGAAACCTTGTCTCCCTTGCGGAGCCCCATAGCCATGAGGCCAGCAGCGATGCGGTAGCCTTCCTTGCGGGTCTGCTCGAATGATGTCTCGGTCCATTTACCGTCCACCTTCTCGCGGAGGAACACATGTGAAGAGAACTCGTGGGTGTACTTCTCCACGAATTCGATGATTGTCGGTCTTGTAGCTGACATATTTATTAATTGTTAAAATCTTTGAAAATCCGTAGCGACTTGTCTTTGCCGCTTACCAAGCTAGTTATTCGTCAATCTGCCTGACCTCCGGAAAGAGACCGAAGAGTTCAGCGTCGATCTTGTCGGTAACGGTCTGGAAGTCTTCCGGACGATTCTCGAACTTGATGTTGTCCACATCGATGACCAGAAGATGGCCGTCATATTTGGAGATCCAATCGTCGTAGCGTTTGTTGAGGCCGGTGAGGTAGTCGATGCGGATGCTGCTCTCGTATTCCCTGCCCCTCTTCTGGATCTGCGCCACTAGATTAGGAATCGTGGATTTTAGGTAAATCAGTAGGTCCGGCTTGCTGACAAGAGACATCATCAAGTCGAAGAGATCTGAATAGTTCTCGAAATCCCTTGTGCTCATCAGCCCCATGTCGTGCAGGTTAGGGGCGAATATCCTTGCGTCTTCGTAAATCGTCCTGTCCTGAATGATGACATCGCTGCATCTTGAGATGTCCACCACATCCTTGAACCTTTTGTTCAAGAAATAAATCTGGAGGTTGAACGACCAGCGCTCCATGTCCGCATAGAAATCGGAAAGATAAGGGTTGAAGTCAACCGATTCAAACTTAGGCGTCCAACCGTAATGGGCCGCCAGCATCTTTGTCAGCGTGGTCTTGCCACTGCCTATGTTGCCTGCTATCGCAATGTGCATATCCTTGATGTGTTTTGTTCAATCTTCGCGCGCTCTCCTTTGTTGCAAGTCTAGCCTTTCTGAATATCCCCGCTTTGGCCAACGGAACGCAGTGCAAAATTAATAAATATTCCTCATAATCTGTAGAATGCGTGTCAAAAACGCTTACTAAACGCTTTATCTTCTGTGTTTCAGCACGGTATCCTCCACGGCTTCGATCCGCAGGAACTTCCGGGCGTGATTCAGACTGACACCACAGGCGATGGCTAACTCGTTAAGATAAGCTATCCGCTCCTCGGCAGGAAGTTGCAGGACATCCTCGATGCCAGAAAACCGTTTGTCTGAAGCCAGATGATGCGTCATCTTTCTGTAGGCCATACCTGAATATGGATCGTGCGGCTCGCAGATGTCATATTCACTGCCAGTGTTGCTGCTGAAAGCGGTCAGCATATTCCCGTAGCTTCCGTAGTAGCTGATCGTGCTCTTGAAGTCAATGACTGAATATTCCCGGACAATGAAATCAACCAGTTGCTTTTTCTCATTAATATTCAGGGATTTGAATAGGTCATCGAGTACTTTATAAGTCAGTGGCCTTTGATGGGCGTGAAGTGTCCTGACCGTTCTCGCGGCTTTTCTCATCCCGACCGCTGCTTCTCGCAAGACAAGTTTCTCTGAATATGGATGATCGGAGTTCGCATAGGCCAAAAAGTTCCAATGCCATTCTTCTGCACGCTTGCAGATCCGATCTTCAACTGGGTTGTTGTAGAGGTAGGCGAGAGAGGTCCTGATCTGCTTGCCGCCTCGTTTGTTGGACAGTCCGTAAGTGGAAAACAAACTACCCTTTAATCCATGCCTTATGTTGTAAGTCCTTGAGAATTTTGAGCATAGTTCCTGCATGAACCTGGCGATGGCTTTGTGATCCTCAGCCTCGACCAGTACATGAATATGATTGTACATCAAGCAAAGCCCCAACACCCGGATCCTATGCTTGGCCGCAGTCAAAGAGAAAATCGTAAAGAAAACCAGCGAGTCCTTCACGCTGTAGAACACCACAAATCCGGATCGTGCTCTTTGGTAGATGTGCCCGACCGCTCCCCTCTGGTAAATCATTCGCCTCAAACGAGCCATAATTCAATAATTTAAGTTGGTTAATAAGTTTTCTGCAAGATAGACATTTATCCACAGAACTCCAAAAGATTTTCATCGGTAGAGTCCGAGCAGAGTCCGTGGCCGCTTCTGGGTTGTGCACAAGGCTGTACTTGGGATGCCCGTTCCCTTCTCTTGTGACTGCGTGAAATGTAACACTCTGATTGTCATTAATTTGGCTATTAGTCTTCGGTCTGTTTGGACCAAAGTCGCACCTTTAGTTCGTTGACATTCAATGCTTTAATCTGCACCGATTGATTGTCAATGAGTGGCGTGTAATGCTTTGTGAACAAATGAATTAAGAGATTGTCTTTGGCTAGAATCAACCAAAGGGAATTGGCTTTTTGCTTGAATATGAATGCGTTATCGTTGTCAGGCTACCGACCAGCAGAGGGGCGGTGGATGAGGTGTCACCAAGGCTGCATGCTCACTAGTACCTGCGAAAAACGATTATCCTTCCGCCCTAACCGACGGAAGGATAACGCATAGTGTGATATTCATAATTAGTGACTTTCAGGCGGGGCGGCTGGCTTTGCTAGCGGTCGCTTTGTTGGCGGGTGAGCTTGTTGAATCGCAGGCTCAGTGACCGGAGTGCCTTACGGTTCTGTTAGGGTCACTTCGACAGGCTCAGTGACCAACTGAAAGTGGGCTCTGTGACCGGGCTTTGGCAAGCCCCTAAGGCTGCCACTTCGGTGATTGGTGAGCTTGTCGAACCACCAGCTCGGTGACCATGCGCCCAGAAAGTCGTTGATGCTTCTAGTCGAGGGTGTGGATGGCGAGGCCGGAACGGAGCTTCGGCTCGAACCACGTGGTCTTAGGAGGCATGATGTTGCCGGTGTCAGCGATGTCGATGAGCTGCTGCATGGAGACAGGGTAGAGGGCGAAAGCCACCTTCATCTCACCGCTGTCAACTCTGCGCTTGAGCTCTCCGAGGCCTCTGATTCCGCCCACGAAATCGATCCTCTTGTCTGTGCGCAGATCCTTGATTCCGAGCACTTTGTCAAGCACTAGATTTGAGAGAATCGTAACGTCCAGAACTCCGATTGGATCCTTGTCATCGTACCTGCTAGGAAGGGCCTCCAAAGAGTACCACTTCCCGTCCAGGTACATCGAGAAGTTGTGCAGGTGATCAGGATGATAAATCTCAGCACCCATCTCGCGTACAGTGAAGTTCTCCTCAAGAGCCGCGATGAACTGTTCTTTGGAAAGACCGTTGAGATCCTTCACGACACGGTTGTAGTCCAGAATCTTGAGCTGGCTCTCCGGGAAGCACACGGCCATAAAGAAGTTGTACTCCTCGTTGCCTGTGTGGTTCGGATTCTGCGCCCTCTTCTCGGCTCCGACACGTGCTGCCGCAGCTGTACGGTGATGACCGTCAGCTACATAGAAAGCGTCCACATCGTTGTTGAACAGCCTTGTGATCTGGTCAATGGTCTTGTCATCGTCAATCACCCAGAACTTGTGCCCGAACTTGTTCTCGTCGATGAAATCGTACTCCGGAGCCTTCTTGATGGTCTGTGCGACGATCTCGTTCAGAACATGGTTGTCCTTGTAGGCGAAGAAGACCGGCTCGATGTTGGCGTTTTGGATGCGCACGTGAACCATTCTGTCGTCCTCCTTGTCCTTGCGGGTGAGTTCGTGCTTCTTGATCTTGCCGGAAGCATAGTCATCGGTGTGGGCGCAGAGAACTAGCCCGTACTGTGTACGGCCTTCCATCGTCTGAGCATAGACGTAGTAGCACTCCTTAGGGTCGCGCTTGAGCCAGCCCTTGGCCTGCCACTCCTTGAAATTCTTCACGGCCTCGTCATAGACCTTAGGGTCGTGATCCTCAAGAATCGGGTTGAAATCGATCTCCGGCTTGGTGATGTGGAGAAGGGACTTCTCTCCGGCCATCTCCTTGGCCTCTTCGGAGTTAAGCACGTCATAAGGCGGTGCTGCCACCTCTGTCACAATATCTTTTGGCGGCCTGATCGCCGCGAACGGTTTTACTCTTACCATAATATTCTTTGAAAAAATGTTGAATGAATATGCCCACGTGCCTTGTCGGTTCACCTTCGGGCAGTCTTAACCTCACAGTTTGGCTATGCCGTATTGAAGGGCCACCATCTGGCAGTGTGAAAGGGCTTTGAAATAGATGGCACCGGTGCGAAAGGCAGAGGTGCCACCTGAATATTCATAAAATTACTTGTTGACCTGGAAACGTGTGTTGCCGGTGGCGAAGAAGTCCACAATCTGGCGCGCGGCGGCAAGGCCGGCGTTCATGTTGGCCTCGGCTGTCTGGGCGCCCATCTTTTTAGGCGTGGCGAATATGCGCACACCGAACTTCTCCTTCAGTGCTGCGTAGTTGTCCGGAGCCACATCGGTGACGTACTTCAGATCTGTCCTCTCCTCAAGGGCCTTCTCCAGTCCAGCCTCGTCAATGACCTCCTTGCGGGCGGTGTTCACCAGACAGGCTCCCTTAGGCATCTTGGTGATCAGGTCGTAGCCGATCGAACCGATGGTCTGAGGTGTGGCGGGAATATGCACGGAGATGAAGTCGCACTCTGAGTACATGTGCTCAAGTGAGTCGGCTGGCTCAGCTCCGGCCTCACGGATTTTCTCCGCAGGGATGAACGGATCGATAGCCATCACGCTCATTCCCAGAGCCTCGGCCTTCTTTCCGACCAGACGGCCAACGTTTCCGAAAGCCTGAATGCCGACCTTCTTGCCCTGAATCTCAGAACCTGTGGCTGGTGTGAACTGATTGCGGCTCATGTAGATCATCATCGCGATGGCGAGCTCGGCGACCGCGTTGGAGTTCTGTCCAGGAGTGTTCATCACGACCACCTTGTGTGCAGTAGCAGCGGCCAGATCAACGTTATCGTAGCCAGCTCCAGCGCGCACAACGATCTTCAAGTTCTTGGCAGCGTCAAGCACTTCAGCTGTGACTTTGTCGGAACGGATGATGAGGGCGTCCACGTCAGCGACAGCCGCGATGAGCTCCGAAGCGTCAGCGTACTTCTCAAGAGCCGCGAACTCGTGTCCGGCTCCAGTGACGATTTCCTTGATCCCTGCAACTGCGGCAGCAGAGAAAGGCTTCTGTGTGGCGACCAATATCTTCATGACGTGCTACTTTTTAAGTTCCTCAAATTCCTTCATGCAGTCAACCAGAGCCTGAACGTCCTCGACTGTGCAGGCGTTGTAGAGGGAAGCCCTGAAGCCTCCGACGGAGCGGTGACCCTTGATGCCGATCATGCCGCGCTCCTTGGCGAATGCCAGGAACTCATCCTGAAGAGCCTCGTAGCCCGGTGCCATCACGAAGCAGACATTCATCAGCGAGCGGTCCTCCTTCGCAGCGGTGCCAACAAACAATGGGTTGCGATCGATTTCTGAATATAGCAGGTCAGCCTTCTGTTGATTGATCTTCTGAATAGCAGGCACGCCACCGATGCTCTTGAGCCACTTCAAAGTCTCGTTCATCATGAAGATGGAGAACACAGGAGGAGTGTTGTACATGGAAAGTTTCTCAATGTGGTTGCGATAGTCAAGCATCGCAGGGAGATACCTTGAAACCCTTCCGAGGGAGTCTTTCTTGATGATTGCGAAGATCACACCGGCAGGGCCAACGTTCTTCTGCGCTCCACCGTAGATGAGATCGTACTTGCTCACGTCCACCGGACGGCTCATGATGTCGGACGACATGTCAGCGATTAGCGGAACAGGGCAGTCAATGTCCTCTTTGATTTCAGTTCCGTAGATGGTGTTGTTCGTGGTGATGTGGAAGTAGTCGATGTCCGTAGGGATCTCGTACCCCTTAGGAATGTAAGAGTAGTTCTTGTCGGCCGAACTTGCGAGAGCATACGCCTCTCCAATTCCCTTTGCCTCCTTGAGGGCTTTCTTCGCCCAAACACCTGTCTCAAGATAGGCTGCCTTCTTCTCAAGGTAGTTCATCGCCACATAGAGGAACTGCAATGAAGCTCCACCACCGAGGAACACAATCTCGTGAGTTTCAGGAATATTCAGGAGCTCTCTCCAGAGTGCGCGGCACTCGTCCATGGTTGCATCCCACTCCTTTGTGCGGTGAGAGATGCTCAGGACAGAGACACCTGTGCCTTTGAAATCCTTCAAGGCCTCAATGGCATTGTCGATGGCCACCTGCGGAAGCAGGCAAGGGCCGGCGTTGAAAACGTGTACTTTCTTCATTTCTATTATAGTTTCAATGTATTATTAATGTATGCGTCTTAAAATAACCATAAAGAATGTCCGATAAAAATTTCAAATTTTTACCAGCATATTCGTTATGCCTACAAAATCAAAACTGATTTTGCGGTAAATATAGGCAATTAAAAGGATTTGCCCAATATTTACCGCAAAATTATAAATTATCTGTAGCCCAACAGGTACGAGATGATGGCCATTCTGACGTACATTCCGCCTCCAGCCTGCTGGAAGTAGTAGGCGTAAGGGGTGTCATCCACGTCTGTTGAGATCTCGTTGACTCTTGGAAGCGGGTGCATGATCTTCATGTTTGGCTTGACGGAACCGAGCATGGAGGCCGTGAGTCTGTAAACATCCTTTACCTTATTATATTCATCCATGTCGGGGAACCTTTCTTGTTGGACTCTGGTCATGTAAAGCACGTCGCAGATGTTAAGGCCATCCTCGATTCTGTCTGTTTGCCTATAATCAACACCTTCCCGGTCAAGCATTTCGAGGTATTTCTTCGGCATATTCAATTCCTCTGGGGATGTGAATATGAAATGAGGGTCGAACCAGCGCAAGGCCTCCACGAGCGAGTGGATGGCGCGTCCGTATTTCAGGTCTCCGACCATATTCACTGTCAAACCATTAAGTTTGCCTTGCGTCTTTTGGATCGCATAGAGATCGAGCAAGGTTTGCGTTGGGTGCTGGTTTGCTCCGTCACCAGCGTTGATGACTGGTACCGATGCCACTGACGCTGCGATGTCAGCTGCCCCAGCCTGAGGGTGTCTCATCACAATCATGTCCACATAGTTGGACACAATCTTTATGGTGTCCTCCAGGGTCTCTCCCTTGGTCTGGCTGGTGTTGCGGTTGTCAGGGAATCCAATCACTCTGGCTCCCAGCCTGTTGACTGCGGCCTCGAAGGACAGTCGGGTTCTAGTCGAAGGCTCGAAGAACAGACAGGCTACCACCTTACCAGCTAGGAAGTTCTGCTCCCTGTTGGCTTCGAATTCCTTTGCTACATCAAGGATGTGAAGAATCTCATCCTTTGAGAAATCCTGAATTGAAATAAGACTTTTAGGCATAACATTTATGATTTAAAGTTCGTTTATCTCGCAATTGTCAATTTTTCCGATTCTGGTTCTGAAATCATCTTCTGCCGAGAGGCGTACCCAAGTCAGAAGGGAACATTCTGTCCCGAAATCCTGTTCCTTCTGGCGAAGGTCCATGTCCTTGAGAATCTTCATCACACTGTTCATCGCTTCGTAACCGAATTTGAGCCTGAACCATTTGCCGGCAACCTTCTCAACACTTCCGGCCTTGTCCAGGGCTTCAGCCGAGGATGTTTTGTAAGCTCTTATCAGGCCTGGGATGCCTAATTTGATACCTCCGAAGTACCTCACGACCACCACGAGCACATCACTCAGCCCTCTGGAATCTATTTGTCCTAAAATCGGCCTTCCAGCTGAGGAGGACGGCTCTCCGTCATCGTTAGCTCTGAACTTGTCTCCGAGGTAGCCCAGCCGATAGGCGTAGCAATGATGCCGCGCATCGTGGTACTTCTTTTTCAAGTCGCTTACGATGCCTTTGACCTCATCTTCTGTTTCAACGGGGAAAACGAAAGAGATGAAGCGACTGCCGTTGTCTTTAAACAGCCCTTCAGCCGGTCCGGGAACACTCTTGTAGGAGTCTCGGATGATGTTTTCTGGTGTCTCCATTCCTAAGACACGAAATTAGTGTTTTTCACATAATTTTGCAACGGAACGAGATTTTTTGTAATTTTGAAATGGTTTATTGAAGTAACTCAAGTTTCGCATTTGCGAAACACCTTTTATCTTCACTGCTTGCAGTGAAAGTAAGTCCCTCCCCCCGAGGGGAGGGATTTAGGGAGGGGGTAACGTGAATTGATGTGGGTGGGCAGTCACCCTAGAACGTGAGATACTGTTTTATACAGCAAGCAATTGCCTACTTGCGAAAGTTGAGAAGAAGTAAATATTTATGGTCTATAAATTCAGGGTGACACTGGCAGGAATCAAAGGATTCTTCCGGGTCTATGAGATGAGGGGTGAGACAACCCTTTATGAATTTCACAAGCAGATGCGTGCGGACATGGAATTCCCGCAGGATCAGTTGATAATGTTCAAGGCTATGGATGCCGGTGGCAGTGTCCTTGCTCGCTATGGCCTGTTTGATCTTGGTAGCGGAACTGTGGATAATGTCACTGTAGCTCAGACGGTTAAAGCAGGAGTCGCTTCGTTCTTGTACTTCTACGATGTGCCTAACCGTAAGAGTGTGATTGTGACGTTCGAAGGCACAGAGGACAAGCCTGGCTGCTCTCCGACCATCGTTGAGGTCAAGGGACCTAATCCAATTGAGTTTGAAAATGGCTATGTTGCTTTCGAGGATCTGCCTGATTCTCAGAGACATCTGCCTGGGCAAAAACCTGATTGGGGGCCAGATGATGACGATGACGAGGGCGGAGCATCGCTTTCTCCGGATGTGGACGACGATGATGAAGATGATGAAGAGGAGGACGATGATGAAGACGGAAAGATAGTCTTCGACGGGACGGAAGATCTTGACATATAGCATTTTTCAATGAATATGCGGCACCGGCTTCTCATAATTCTAGGACCTACCGCTGTCGGAAAGACGGATTTCAGCATTTCGAAGGCTTTGGAATATGGTTCCCCGGTGATTTCATGCGATTCCCGTCAGATTTTTAGGAATATGTCCATAGGGACAGCTGTCCCAAGTGCTTCGCAGCTTGCCGCTGTGAAGCATTATTTCATTCAGACCGTTCCTGTGACCCAATCCTACACGGCTGGAGACTATGAACTTGAAGCTGTGCAGTTGGTTGAGGCTCTGTTTGTCCAAGGGCATGAGACCGTGGTCATGACCGGAGGCTCAATGTTTTACATAGATGCTGTCTGCAACGGGCTTGACAACCTTCCGGACGGGGATCCTTCTTTAAGGGCTGAACTCTGGGAACGTCTTGAAAAAGAGGGGGTGGAATCCCTTTCAGAGGAGCTTGAGCGGATGGACCCACTAACATATTCCCAAATTGACATTCGTAACAGCCAGAGGGTCATACGAGCACTGGAAGTTTGTCTAGTTTCGGGGAGGCCATTTTCCTCATTCAAAACAGGGGAGAAGCGCATCCGTTCTTTTGAGATAGAGAAGGTCGGGTTGACGCGTCCACGCGAGGAACTATATTCAAGAATTGACGGGCGAGTCTTGAATATGATTGAAGAGGGTCTAGTTGAGGAAGTGCGTTCTTTACTGCCTTTCAGGAATTGTCAGGCTCTGCAAACTGTTGGTTATAAAGAGATTTTTGAACATCTTGACGGAAAAATTCCTTTGGATGAAGCTGTACGTCTCATCCAAAGGAACACTCGTCATTATGCCAAGAAGCAGCTCACTTGGTGGCGTCGCGACCCCGACATCCGCTGGGTTGACATTTCTGGTCGCTAACCGTTGGTCGCTGAGCTTGTCGAAGCATCGAATCGACTAGACTCAACCTAGAACGGCAAATCGT
>ERZ808267.529-NODE-529-length-11164-cov-2.881628_pt1 | contig 11164 bp, 7 predicted proteins | sample MGYA00521241_ERZ808267 | MGnify/ENA primary metagenome ERZ808267 (study PRJEB31516, sample SAMN03275592) | gut metagenome | biome: mammalia-associated habitat; material: feces | host: Papio cynocephalus | place: Kenya | collected 2012-07-19 ... | reverse complement strand
CTCGTTGTGGTGGTGTTTGTTAGGCTGGTAGGACAACTCTATTCTCAGCCTGATGATTCTATCGTCGTGAGTGAAGAGTTTGGACATCTTACTTCTGACACTCTCCTTGAGGGAGTCCGTAAGATCCAAGTTTTGTCCCGATATGATGATTTCGTTATCCATTTTGTCCTTTCAGGTTAAGAGCCCTCGTCCCCCAGCTTTCGGTCGGGATTCGGGCGCGTTTTTATTTTTCGCCCCGCCGCTTTTTCACGGCGGAGAATTTTCCGACGGCTGGGCTTTTCGCTACCGCCGTTCTTTTATATCGACATATCCGCAAAAAAATTGTTCCGAATTTGCCGATTTTTTCAAAGAACTTTTCCGAAGTGAATGCCCGACAACCCCTTTGGGATAATCGCCCCCTCGGAATGAAAATAGTATCGCATTCCCGGGGCAAAATGTCAAGCTAAATGTATGATTAAAGACGCAAAATCAAATGCCGAAATTTGCGGATACGACGCCGCAATCATAACGGGCGCATCGTCGGGAATAGGCGAAGAGTTCGCCGCGCAAATACTCGCCGCAGCCGAAGCCGCGGGAAAGCGGCTGCAAGTTTTCAATTTGTCGCGCACGCCGACGAAATTTGAGGGAGCGCCGAATTTCATGTCAATAAAATGCGACCTTTCAAACGCCAACGAGCTCAAGCGCGCCGTCGCCGAAATCAGGCGGGAACTCGGCGAAAAATTTGCGGGCAGAGCGCCTCGGATTCTGCTTGTCAACAATGCGGGATTCGGTGCGTACGGCGAATTTCCGTCGCCCTCGGCGGAGCGCAATCTGAAGATGACAGACCTCAACATTCGCGCGCTCACGGCAATGTGCGCGGAATTTCTGCCCGATATAACGGCGCAAAGGGGCGCAATAATAAACGTGGCAAGCACCGCCGCATTTCAGGCGTGCCCGCGGCTATCCGTCTATGCTGCGACGAAGGCGTATGTAAAAAGCCTCTCGCTTTCGCTCTCGTACGAAATGCGCAAAAGCGGCGCAAAGTGCCTGTGTGTCTGCCCCGGCCCGACATCGAGCATGTTCTACAAGGCCGCGGGGTTCGACTCCGCACCAATGCCCTCCTGGTTCGGGCACAAGCCGCACCATGTTGTTGACGCAACGTTCGCCGCGCTTTCAAAAAACCGCCCGATTGTGGTTGTCGGGAGGCTCAACAAACTGCAAACAGTGCTTGTGCGCCTGATTCCCGAAAGGGCTTTGCTTTGCATTTCGGGCTTTATTCTGAATAAAATCAGGTAGAAAGCGACAACGCGGCAAATAAAAAATCCCCGAATGTTGAACCGCCCGACCAAAATCGGGACGCTCCGCTTTCGGGGATTTTGCGCAAAGGCAACCGCTATTTTGCGGACTTGCCTGCGCGGACATCGCGCATTGAAAGAACCTGCCCCTCTTTGCGGAGAGTGCCGGCAAGCTCGCGGTAGTTGATATCCTGAACGGCGCGATCGGAATCTATGCACTGCACGGCGGCTGCCGCCGCGGAATGCCCCAAAAGCATAAACACGGGCTCCATTCTGATTGTTCCGTACGCCATGTGGGAAGCGGAAACTGCACATACAACAAAGAGATTTTGGCACTCTTGTCGCTTGGGAATTATCGCCCCGTAGGCGATTTGGTAGGGGCCGCTCGGCCACAATGGAACTTGAACGTCGCCCTCGTTTTGCACAAAACCGTTTTCGTCTACATAGCGCGAAGTGTTGTGGGAATCGAGCGTGTACGAACCCATGCCGATTGGCTCGGGCGTAGCCTTTGTATTCTGGCAGTCGTGCTGCGTCATAACGTAGTCGCCGACGAGCCTGCGGGCTTCGCGGATATACATATAGAACGGCCAGTTGCCCGACGATTGAAATTCGTCCTTGGGCAGCCCGAGGTTTTTGATTCTCTCCCTGAATGCCTTGGGTGTGCGCGGGTCGGTCTTCCAGAAATAGAGCAAGCCAAGGTGGTAGTCTTTGTGGGCTTTTGCTATTTTTGCACGCTCTTCGTAGGAAGCTTCGGGGTAGTTGTAGTTTTCGCCGATGAAGTCGGTGGAGAAAGCGCCGCAGTTGTTGATGTCGGTCTTGCCGTTGGGCATTCGCGAAATAATCAGCGGGAACGCGTCGGGACATTGCTCGAACCAACGTCCGCAAAGCTCGAAGTCTTCGGGATTGTAGTTTTCGGGCTTTTGAAGCTCGATTTTATTGGGCGCGTAATCCGTGAGGCACATGCGGTAGTTGTACGCCTGAACCCTTTTGTCGGCAGTGCCGTTTGCAAGCGGCTTTTCGGCGGAAACGTACTTGAGCAGACCGCTCGATTTGTCGCCCTTGATTTTGTAGGGGTCTACTTTGACTTCAAAGTGGTGGTAGTTGTGGCGAAGAGTGTCGCGGAAGCCGTTGTAGTCTTCGCCGTACTTTTCGTTGCCCTCGCGCCCGACCGTGTAGGAGCACCCCGAAGACGCCATCAAATCGCCCTCGAACGTGGCGTCTATGAACATTTTGCCCGAATATTTTTTGCCGCTTAGCGTAGTGATTGATTTTATCATTTTGCCGCGTTTTTCAACGCCGCTTTCCCTGTCGAGAAATTCGCCGCGATGGACTATGATGTTGGGATATTCGGCAAGCCAGTGGTTGTAAACCCACGTTGCAATGCGCGGCTCGAAAATCCACATTGTCTGCTCCGCGTCGTTGACGGCTTTCGTTCCCTGTCCTTTGACCTTGAAATCTTCGCGCTTTTGAACGTACCAATTCTGGGGCTTGAGGTACTCTTTGTAAACGCGATGGTAAAATTCGCGCGCGAGCCCGCCAATCACCGCCGTTTTGCCAGAATCGGTAAAACCCAATCCCGAAGAGCTCATTGCGCCCAATTCCATATCGGGGGAAACCATATAGACTTTCTTGCCCGATTTTGCCGCGCGGATTGCCGAAACAACCGCAGCCGATGTTCCGCCGTAAATGACAACATCGCCCGAAAACGACGCCGCAGGCGCTCCCGAAATATGCAGTGCCGAAACCGACATTGCCGCCACCATAAATATAGATTTTACAATAGATTTCATACCGAAAATATTTCAGCAAAATCGCGGCGCAAATTCAATAAAAAAAAGGGGAAACCGATTTGCGGTTTCCCCTGCAAGCAAAAACTACTATTGAAAATTAGAAGCCCTGGGCAATCATTGCGGCGGCAACCTTCTTGAAGCCGGCGATGTTTGCGCCGTTCATATAGTCGCCGGGGGTGCCGTATTCGGCAGCCGCTTCGAGAGCGTTCTTGTGAATGCTGCGCATGATGTTGTGGAGCTTTTCGTCCACTTCTTCGCGCGTCCAGCTCAGGCGGATTGCATTCTGCGACATTTCCAAGCCCGATGTGGCAACGCCGCCGGCGTTGGAAGCCTTGCCGGGAGCATAGAGAATCTTTGCAGCCTTGTAGACTTCGATAGCTTCGGGAGTGGAGGGCATATTTGCGCCTTCGGAAACGCATTTGCAGCCGTTGGCAATCAAATCCTTTGCGTTCTGACCGTCGATTTCGTTCTGCGTAGCAGAGGGCATGGCGACGTCGGCCTTTGTCAAGCCCCACGGGCGTTTGCCTTCGTAGTACTTGGCTGTGGGGAACTTCTTTGCGTATTCGGCAATTCTGCCGCGCTTGTTGTTCTTGAGGTCGAACACGAAAGCCAACTTTTCGGCGTCGATACCGTCTTCATCGATAATAGTGCCATTGGAGTCGGACATCGAGAGCGGCTTTGCGCCCAACTGAATGAGCTTTTCAACCGTGTACTGGGCAACGTTGCCCGAACCGGAAACCAAAACTCTCTTGCCTTCAAAGCTTTCGCCCTTTGTCGCCAACATTTCCTGAGCGAAGTACGTGTTGCCGTAGCCCGTCGCTTCGGGACGAATGAGCGAGCCGCCCCATTCGAGACCCTTGCCCGTCAAAACGCTGTCGTAGGAATTTCTGCAGCGCTTGTACTGTCCGAAGAGGTAGCCGATTTCGCGGCCGCCTACGCCGATGTCGCCTGCGGGAACGTCCGTATTGGGACCGATGTGTCTGTAAAGTTCGCGCATGAAGCTGTTGCAGAAGTTGCGCACTTCATTGTCCGACTTGCCCTTGGGGTCGAAGTTCGAACCGCCCTTGCCGCCGCCCATGGGGAGCGTTGTCAGCGAGTTCTTGAATACCTGTTCAAAGCCCAAGAACTTGAGAATGCCCAAGTTTACCGAGGGGTGGAAGCGCAAGCCGCCCTTGTAGGGGCCGATGGCGCTGTTGAACTGTACGCGGTAGCCCTGATTGACGTGGATTTCGCCCTTGTCGTCGGCCCACGGAACTTGGAACATGATGACTCTTTCGGGAACTACCATTCTTTCGAGAATCTTGTTCTTTTCGTAAATCGGGTCGGCGTCGAGCACTGCCGTCAGAGACGACAACACTTCTTCGGCAGCCTGAAGGAACTCTTTTTCCCAAGGCTGTTTTGCCTTGAGGTCTTCCATTACTTTTGCTACATATTTGTTCATTTTATTTCCTTTTATTTGCGTTAGATTTAAAATATGCGCTTCATAATTGCCGATAAATAAAGCACGTCAAGGCGTTTTAACGACATTTTAAGCAAAACTACATTTTTGTACATATTTCTACAATTTTGTAGTCAAATTCAACGTTTTTGTGGCGCGGCTTTCAAAAAAAACTCGACTAATCGGGCAAAAATTGAAACAATAAAGCCGTAAAAAACAAATATAACCGATATATGTTGGCAAGACAAAGACAAAGGGTAATACTTAGCATGCTCGAAACCCAGCCGAGCCTGCGCACGATTGAACTGGCAAAGCACTTCGACGTCACGGACGAAACCATACGCCGCGACCTCGAATTTCTCGACGCCGAAAACAAGCTAATACGCACCCACGGCGGCGCGCTGCGAATCGAAAAACGCGGTACCGCGCAGCCCATGACCCAGCGTCTTCAGGTCAACCGCTCGCAAAAGCGCGAAATAGCCCAAAAAGCGCTCAAATACATAAAAGAGGGCGAAACGATATTTTTGGACGCAAGCTCCACGGTGCTCGCCCTCGCCGAAGCCCTGCCCGACATTCCCCTGACGGTAATCACAAACGCCCACGACTGCATTGTGCCTATTATGTCGAAGACGAAAATCACGCTCATTGCCACGGGAGGAAAGCTCGACCGCTTCAGCCACAGCTATGCGGGGGCGTCGAACTGGGCGCTGGTGAAGAAATTTTCCGTGGACAAGGCGTTCTTCTCCTGCAACGGCGTTGACATAGAGCGCGGCGCAAGCGAAGTAGCCGAAATTCAGGCGGAGTTCAAGGAAAACGTTCTGCCGCTTTGCGGAGAGCGCATTCTGCTTTGCGACGCCACAAAACTCGGCGTCAGAAGCACGCGATTCTTCGCGGGAATCGACGTAATAGACAGGGTAATTACGGACTCCGCCGCAGACCCCGCCTTTCTCGAGAAGCTCGAAGCCGCCGGCGTGCAGGTAAACTAAGCAGGTGAAGTGCGATATGAAAAGGAGAACGTTTTTAAAACTCGGGACATTAACGCCGTTCATTGCAGGGAATCTATTTGCCGGAAATTCCCTCCCCGAAAATCTCGAAAGGGCTAAAAGGGAGGCTCTGAAGCAAATCAGCGACGGAACAATGGCGGGAGCGGTATTCGGAACGACGGGCTCGATGGCCGCATGCGGCGTACAGACGAAAAAACCTTTGCGCAATATGTGCTATAAGTCGCGTTTCGACATTGCCTCGGTTGGAAAAACGTTTACGGCAAGCTGTTGCGCGCTGCTTTATTGCGACGGCAAACTTGACATCGATGCTCCGTTCACAAAATACCTGCCGGAACACAAACTCGGCAAAAATTGCAAAATCACCGTCCGTCATTTGGCAACCCATTCGAGCGGCTTCGATAACGCCAAACCTTATTGTACGCAGGATAGGAAAAATTTCTTCGACGCCTTGTACAACAAAATGCCCGTTCGTAATCCGCTGGGAAAATACGAATACTCCTGCTACAACTTCATATTGCTCGGGTTTATAGTTGAAAGGGTATCGGGAATGAACCTCGGCGACTTTTCAAAAAAGAGAATATGGCAGCCGCTCGGCATGGACGACACCCAATGGAACGAACCAGGCGACGGGGAATTTGAAGTGGAACACTACTTCCCGCACAGACCCGCAGGCCGCCACAACGACACCGTGTGCTACTACTTCGGCGACCCTCTCGGAAGCGGTAGCTGTTTTTCGACGTGTTCCGATATGCTAAAATTCGTCGACGACATTGCCAATCGCAGAAAATTCAAGAAAGAATATTACGATTTAATATCAACCTGCCAATACAAAGACGGAGAAAATCGCCGAAGCTTCGGGTGGGATATGACAAAATCCGAGATTCCGCAGGGGCTGCTCGGCGAACACTCGATTTTCCATACGGGTTGGACGGGTCAGACAATATTCGCCAATCCCGAAACGGGCAAATCGGCAGTCGTTCTAACCTCGAGAACTGGAGACTGGGCAAAAGCGGTGATGGGGCGCAAAACAATAGCCGAAATTCTTACCGCGTAAATTTTGCAAAAAGCAATAAAAATCCGTTTCTCCTGAAACGGATTTTTTTGTTGCGCCGCCGCTCGTTGTCAAAGCCCCCCGCCCCGCCATAGGCAGGTAAAAATAATCTTTGGCACAATTTTATCGCATAATGTGTATTATGTCTAATTGCCTGTCTATCGGGAACAGAGGTGCTATATTTTGCGCGGGCGCGCCGCGCAGCCCTATTTGCCGCCACCCGAAAACAGTTTAAGATTGACTTTGGCGCGGCGAAATTGTGGAATGGGAAAACAGCTATGAATATTGCTATTGTTGGTACTGGTTATGTCGGTTTGGTTTCGGGCGCATGTTTTGCCGAAATGGGCGTCAACGTCTTCTGCATAGACATTGACGAAAAGAAAATCCAGCGTCTGCAAAAGGGCGACATTCCCATCTACGAACCGAATCTCGACACGCTCGTTCTCCAGAACATAAAGAACGGCAGGTTGCATTTCACAACGGATTTAAGCTCCATACTCGACAATGTCGAAATTGTCTTCACCGCCGTGGGCACGCCTCCCGACGAAGACGGCAGTGCCGACCTCTCCTATGTGCTCAATGTGGCGCATACGGTCGGGCGCAATATGAACAAGTATGTTTTGGTTGTAACCAAGAGCACCGTGCCCGTCGGCACTGCCGAAAAGGTAAGAGCGGCAATCAAGGGCGAACTCGACAAGCGCGGGCTTTCCATAGATTTCGACGTTGCCTCAAACCCCGAATTTCTCAAGGAGGGTTCGGCAATAGAAGACTTTTCAAAACCCGACCGCATAATTATAGGCGTGGACAGCGAGCGCGCAAAAAAGCTGATGACTTCGCTTTACAAGCCCATTCTATTGAACAATTTCCGCGCCATTTTTATGGACATAGCCTCCGCCGAAATGGCAAAATATGCGGCAAATGCAATGCTTGCAACGCGCATTTCATTTATGAACGACATCGCCAACCTCTGCGAGCGGCTCGGCGCAAACGTCGACATGGTGCGCGCGGGCATAGGCTCGGACTCTCGCATAGGCTCTAAATTCCTGCGCGCGGGCTGCGGCTACGGCGGTTCGTGTTTCCCCAAAGACGTAAAGGCGCTGCTAAAAACCGCCAAGGATTCGGGATACGAAATGAGGGTTCTCGACGCCGTCGAGCGCGTCAACGAAGCACAAAAGCACGTCCTTTTCCAAAAACTGCGCGACATCTTCGGCGACAACCTCAAGGGGCTCAAGGTTGCAATTTGGGGGCTGTCTTTCAAGCCGGGGACAGACGATATGCGCGAGGCAACGTCGCTCGTTTTGATAAAGGAACTTCTCGATGCCGGTTGCGACATCACCGCGTGCGACCCTGCCGCCGTCTCCGAATGCAAGCGGCGCATAGGCGAAAACACAATCAAATACGCAAGCGACATTTACGAATGCTCAAAAGGCGCAAACGTCATCTTCCACATAACCGAATGGAAAGAATTTAGACTCCCCAACTGGAGCAAAATAAAATCCCTCATGGCGGAAAATCCCGTCCTCATCGACGGCCGCAACGTCTTTACCGATTCCGAACTTTGCGGAATCCGCTACGAACGCATCGGCCACAAAATTTTTTAACTTTTGGCGCGGCGATGCGCATAGCGCAAAGCGCCGCTTTGACAGTGGGTGAAGTTTTTATCTTTTAGCACGGCGATTTTTTGATACCGCGAAATATTCCCGCTTTGTCAGTGGGTGAAGTTTGAGTAAGTATGTTTCCTCTCTGTGGCGTAGCGCAAAGCGCCGCTTTGCCCCGCTCGGCGGGTTTCGATTCTTTTGGCGCACGGATTTTTCTACCGAAAAATATCCCGTGCTTTGTCAGTAAATATCACAACGCTCTCAATTTCAGAATACCCAATACTTCAGAACAGATTGACATAAAAAATCCCTCAGCCAAGAACCAACATTGTGAGCTGAAAAAACGCGCGAGGGCGCGTTTTTTCTTGAAAAGTGGAAGAGGAATGGAATAGAAGAGAGAATATGCAGTGGGTTTTCGCGGAATATGATAAGAAGTTGGCGTCGGATTTGGGAGCATACTTGGGAGTATCGCCCTTGCTTGGGGCGTTGATTCTCCAACGCGGCTACTCCGACCCGCTCAAGGCGAAAATGTTCCTGCGCCCCAAACTGGCAAATTTGGAAGACCCCTTTAGCGTAAAAAACCTCAGAGAGGCAGCCCTGCGCATAATTCAGGCAATAGAGCGCAGGGAAAAAATTTTGGTCTTCGGCGATTACGACGTAGACGGCATAACAAGCACCACACTGTTGGTAAGCATACTGCGCTGCTTCGGCGTGAACCCGAGCTACTTCGTGCCGCGAAGAATGGAAGAGGGCTACGGGCTGAGTAAATCCGCCCTCGAACGCGCGCTTTCAAACGGCAAGCCCGACTTGCTCATAGCCCTCGACTGCGGCACAAACGCAGTGGAGGCAATAAACTACATAACGGGCAACAAAATAGACCTGATCGTAGTCGACCACCATCAGGCGAAAGAATCCGTACCCGAAGCCGGCAAACACACGCTCATCAACCCGCACGTCTTCGACATAGAGGGCGCGCCGTGGCGCAATATGTGCACAGTGGGCTTGGTGTTCAAACTGGCGCACGGAATAATAAAGGAAATGCGCCAGCGCAACAACGAAGTCGCGTGGAATATCAACCTGAAAGACTACCTTGACCTCGTTGCAATGGGCACAGTCGCCGACCTCGTTCCGCTCTCCGACGAAAACAGAATTTTGGCGCGCTACGGAATCAAGAGGCTCAAAACCACGCGCCGCACGGGCATTCAGGCGCTGGTTCAGGCAAGCGGAATAGCCCTCGGCGAAGACATCACGCCAATAGACATTTCGTTTAAGCTGGGCCCGCGAATCAACGCAAGCGGACGCTTGGCGGACGCATCGCTGCCGCTGGACATGCTCTTGGGCGACGACTTCACAACATGCTACCGCGCCGCCTGCGAGCTAAACGACATCAACAAAGAGCGCCAAGACATAGAGCGCGGCGTGCTTGAAGACGCAATCAAGCAGGTGAAGGATTTCAATCTGGACAAATACTCCTGCATAATAGTCTACGACCCGTCGTGGCACCCAGGGGTCGTGGGCATAATCGCGGGCAAGCTCAGCCGCGAATACCACAAACCCGTGATAGTTTTCGGCGAAATCGACAACGGTTTTACAAAGGGCTCGGGGCGCTCCGTCGCGGGCGTTGACATGGTCGAATGCCTGCAGTCGTGCACCGACTTGCTCGGCAGCTGGGGCGGACACCCGATGGCAGTCGGCGTGTCGGTCAAGGAAGGCAAGGTTGACGAATTCCGCGAACGCTTGGCGGCTACAATCAACAAAAAATACGGCGAAGATTTCGACTTTTCGCCGAAAGTGAATATAAATCTGGCACTCGATTCGGGCGACGTCGGGCTTGAGCTTCTCGACGAGCTCGAGCTTCTGCACCCGTTCGGCGAGGGAAACAAAGAGCCGATTTTCGCGCTCAAAAACATAAGGCTTTTCAAAGAGCCCGAGCCATTCGGCGGCGGGCAGAATTTCCGCTTCCAGATTCCGCTTTCAAACGGCGGCTGGATAAACGCCGTGGCGTGGCGCTTCGGCAACAACGTTCCGCCAGTAAACAGACCCGTTGATTTTGCAATAAAGCTCGGGTGGAACAGGTGGAATAGAAGAAAGTCGCCGCAGGCAACACTCATAGACTGGCGGGAAGCGCAACAGTAAAACGCCGAAAGCGCGCAATAAAAAAAACCCCACTTTTTTCGTCGGGGTTTTTCGGCGCTACTTAAAACGCATTCTACGCCTCGAAGAACGAGCGCTGCTTCTGCGATATAGGCAGCCCGATGCGCTCCATTACCGCCATCATGTCCTCCCAGACAAGGCGCTTCATCTGCTTTGACGCGTACTGCAAGAGGAACGACGGGTGGTAGGTAATCATCAAATCGGTGTCGTTGTACTTGAACCAGTTGCCGCGCGAACGGCTCATTGTGCCGTTTGGCACGCTGCCCAAAAGCCCCGTTACAGCCGTTGCGCCGAGCGCCACAATGACCTCGGGCTTGACTATTTCAACCTGCGCCTTGAGGTACGGCAGGCAATACGCCATTTCCTCGGGTTCGGGCTTGCGGTTGCCCTTGGGGCACTCGGGGCGCCAATTCATAATGTTGCCTATGTAGACTTCCTCGCGCGAAATCCCCATCGCCGCAATAATCTTTGTAAGCAGCTGCCCCGCCCTGCCGACAAACGGAAGCCCCTGCGTTTCTTCGTCCGCGCCGGGGGCTTCGCCGCAGAAGAATATTTTTGCGTCGAGATTGCCCACGCCGAAGACGAGGTTTTTGCCCGCATGCAAATGCTCGTTGCACACGGGGTCGGAAAGGACTTTCTCGCGCAGAAACTCCCAGCGCTGTTGCTTTGTGCCGTCTATCATATCGAACGGAACGGGCGCGGGAATGGGCTTTACGCCGAGCTGCTCGAGAGTTTGAGATTTCACCGTGATTTTCTTCTTTTCGGATTTTTTCATTTCTTCGTGGGCTTGTTCTACGTCTTCGGCGGAGGCGAATTTTACCGCCTCTACCTCCTCGGGGGGGGCTGCGCCGAGAT
>ERZ808267.527-NODE-527-length-11210-cov-3.039175_pt1 | contig 11210 bp, 8 predicted proteins | sample MGYA00521241_ERZ808267 | MGnify/ENA primary metagenome ERZ808267 (study PRJEB31516, sample SAMN03275592) | gut metagenome | biome: mammalia-associated habitat; material: feces | host: Papio cynocephalus | place: Kenya | collected 2012-07-19 ... | reverse complement strand
ACGTGCGCGACATGTTCGCAAAACACGGGCTTAAAGTCATTTCGACCGGCGTGCACTATCCCAAAAACGAGGAACAGGTGGAGGCAATCTGCAAGTTTTCAAAGGCGCTGGGTGCGGAGTACGTTTCGGCGGAAAGCCCCGACGAAATTGTAAAACTTTGGCTCAAACACCTCGACGGTCTGAAGCTGACAATCCACAACCACCACAAGCTTCCCTTTGCCGACCCCAACTATGTGGCAAAGCTCATAGCGCCGTATCCGAACGTCGGCGCGTGCGCCGACAACGGCGGTTGGACGCGCGCGGGTTTCGACAGCGTGGCGGGTTTGAAAATCCTCAAGGGCAAGATATTCACAATTCACCTCAAGGATCAGGAAAAATTGGGAAATACAAACAGCAACGCCAAGATTTACGGCACGGGCTGCATAGACCTCAAGGGAATGCTCGCCGAGCTTGACGCCCAGAAATTCGACGGCTACATAATAATAGAGCACGGCAACTACGACGACAAATTCCAAGTCGTCAAGCGCGATATGGAGTTCCTCAAAAACAACTAACGCGCATTTCGGCAGAAAAATAGGCGGACGCTTTTTCCAAACGTCCGCCTTTTTTGCGCTTTCGGTTGTGCCGATTGGCTACATTTTTTTGCAGAGGAATTTTGACCCCAACAGGCGCGACGAATTTCCCACGACAACCACCGACGAGACGTTGTGCAGCAGCGCGCCCCACGCAGGCGATATTAGCCCCGCCGCCCCGAGGGTGATTCCCAGCAGGCTTACGCAGAGCGAGAACGCCATGTTTGCGTAGACGGTTTTCAGTACCAGACGCGAGAAGCCCACAAGGGCGGGAATTTTCGAGAGGTCGCTGTTGAGCAGGGCGATCTGCGCGGAGTTTACGGCGATGTCGTTTTTGAGGTCGGCAACGGCGGCGGCAAGCGACGGGGCGTCGTTTACGCCGTCGCCCACCATGCAGACGAATTTTCCGCTTTTCTGCGCGTTTGCAATTACTTCAAGCTTGTCCTGAGGCAGCAGGTCGGAGCGGGCGTCGTCAATTCCGGCTTCTCGGGCGAGCGCCTTTACGCTCGCGGCGTTGTCGCCGCTTAGAATCGTGCATTGGCAGCCCGCATTTTTGAGGGCTTGGACTGCGGCTTTTGCACTCGGGCGGATTGTGTCGCCGAAAGTAAAACGCGCAACGTTTGCGCCGTTTTCAAAGAGGTCGCTTGCGGTTGCGTTTGCCCTGTGCGCTTTTTTAATGGCGTATTGCGCGCCGTTTATTTCGGCGGAAATTTCCCCGTTTGCGGCAATCTGAAGGTTTTGCGGCGCGGGTATTTTGTCGGCGGAAATTTTCCCTGCGGCATATTCGGCGACGGCGCGCGCCAGCGGGTGTTTCGACGCTCCTTCGAGCGCGGCTGCCGCAGCCAGAAGCCTGTCGGCGTCGGCGGCCTGTTTGGGCGCGAACGAATCGACCTTTATGTTGCCTTCGGTAAGCGTTCCCGTCTTGTCGAAGAAGACCGAATTTACCTTTGCAAACGCCTCCATAACTTCTCCGCTTTTGACGAGTATGCCGTATTTTGCGGCGTTGCCTATTGCGGCGGAAACTGCCGTAGGCGTTGCAAGCACAAACGCGCACGGGCAGAAGACTACAAGTATTGTTGTCGCCCTTATGGCGGCGTCGGCAAGCGGCGTGCCGAATATAAAATAGGCGGCAAGGAAGACAATTACGGCAGTCGCCAGCGCGCTTTTTACTATGATTTTTGCCCATTTTTCGGCGGCGTGGGCAATCGGGGCGTGTTTGCCTTCGGCTTCGCGCACAAGCTCTATGGTTTTTGAAAGAGCGGTCTCGCCGCCGTTTTTGGTCGCTCGGATTTCAAGCTTGGCGTTTTCGTTGAACGTTCCGCAGAGGACTCTGTCGCCGACGCTCTTTTCCACGGGGGCGCTTTCGCCCGTCATATTGGCTTCGTTGACGGTGCTCGCGCCCGAAATCACGACGCCGTCGGCGGAAATTGTCTCGCGCGGATTTATCAAAACGACGTCGCCGACTTTTATTTCGGCAGACGGAATTTCGCGAACCTGCCCGTCTACGACTACCTTTGCCGTTTCGGGCATCAGCGAGGAAATTTTTCTGAGGCCGTCTTTGGTTTTGTCTATCGTGCGGTCTTCAAGCCACTCGCCGAGAGTCATCAAAAACGCTATCTCGCCGGCGACGAATATGTAGCTGTGGCAGTGGGCGTCTCCCGTGTCGAACCCCGCAAGCTGCGCGGCGAAAAGCGCAAGGGCTGCCGTCATTGCAGAACCCACGAGAATGGACACCGTGATTTCGCGGCGCATAATTGACTTGAACATTCCCCTGAATATCCAGCCCGAGCAGAGGAATACGGCAATCCACGACGGGTCCGAATACGGATAGAACGGGAATTTCAAATCGAAAAACGAAATGGAAAATCCCGCGACGAGCGCGACGAGCGAAACCAAAAGGCGTGCGGACGTGCTTAAAAATCCGCCGCCGACTTCGCCGCAGCAGGAGTGCCCCCCGCCGTGGTCGTGCCCGCAACAGCAGTGTCCGTGCTCTTCTTCGTGTTCGTGATGGCAGCAGTGTTCGCGGGCTTTGCCGCCGCGGTTGTGGCAGCAGCAATGTTCATGGTGTTCTTCTTCCATATTTAAACCTATTTCAATTTTTTCAAATGTTCTACAAGCTCGTCTACGAGCGATTCGTCGGAATGCTTTAGAGAGTCGGCAATGCAGTGTTTTAAGTGGCTTTCCAAAAACATAAGCCATACTCCCTTGAGCGCTCCCGCCGCCGAATTTATCTGGCGGAGAATGTCGATACACTCCCCGTCTTCGTCCACTTCCTTTTCAATGGCGCGAATCTGCCCCTCTATTCGGTGCAGGCGCGCGCGCAGTTTCGATTTTTCTTCTTCCGATCTGCAATGCATAAAATGTATCCCTTTTTTGAATATAGGGTATAGGGGTATACCCTATGTTTGTTTTGTCAACGGATTTTTTTTGAAAGTTTGCAAATTTTTTTGAAAACATTTTGCTCGTAAAAAAAACGCCCGAAACCGTGCAGTGTCGGGCGTTTTTGAAGCTGATTTTATGCGGGGAGAGCCTCTCAGTACTCTTCGTCGCGCAGGGCTTTGACCGCCTCCTTTAGATTGTGGCGGACAATCACGCTGTGGCGCATATAGATTACGTCTTCGGCTATGTTTGTGCACAGGTCGGCTATGCGCTCGAGACATTTGCAAACAAGCAGGTAGTTTACGCAGCCCATTCCCGCACCCGACTTGATAAGTTCCTCGCTCTTCGTGTAGCAGTCGCGCATTGCGGCGTCTATGTCTTCGTCGGCATTGCAGACTTCAAGGGCGAGATATTCGTTTCCGTCCATAAAGGCGTCAATGGAATGCTTTAGCATAAGTATTGTTTTTTTGGAGATGTCCTCCAAGTCGAACGGTATTGTAGCGGCGGGTTCTTTTTTCAGAAGGGCAATTCGCTTTGAAATGTTTGCCGCCATATCGCCGATGTGCTCGAGCTCGTTGTTGATTTTAAGCACCGTGATGACGAAGCGCAGGTCGCTTGCAACGGGCTGGTGGAGCGCCAAAACTTTGAGGCACTCCTCCTCCATTTCGACTTCCGCCTTGTCTATCTGCATGTCGTTTTTTACAACTTCCGCGCCGAGTTCGGTGGAGAGTTGCGCGAGAGCCTTCACGCTTTTGAGCATGTTGTCCTCTACGCCGGCGGCGAGCTTGAGCAGGCCGTCCTTGAGTTTGTCCAAATCGTGTTTTAAATGGGAGTTCATATTAGCCGAACCTTCCTGTTATGTAGTCGTTTGTTTCGCGTTTTTTGGGATTTGTGAAGATTTTTGCGGTCTGCCCGAATTCGACGAGGTTGCCTTCGTAGAAGAACGCGGTGAAGTCGGAGACTCGCGACGCCTGCTGCATATTGTGGGTAACAATGGCAATGGTGTAGCCGCCCGAAAGCTCCGATATTAGCTCTTCTATGCGCGCGGTCGATTTCGGGTCGAGCGCGCTGCAGGGCTCGTCCATCAGCAGCACTTCGGGGCGGATTGCCAGCGCGCGGGCAATGCACAGGCGCTGCTGCTGTCCGCCCGAAAGCCCGAGGGCGCTCGAGCCGAGCCTGTCCTTTACTTCGTCCCAGATGGCGGCGGAACGCAGCGATTTTTCGACGATTTCGTCAAGTTCGTTCCTCCCTATGCGCCCGCGCAGGCGCACGCCGAATGCGACGTTGTCGTAGATGCTTTTGGGGAAGGGATTGGGGCGCTGGAAGACCATTCCGACGCGCCTGCGCAGCTCGCTCACGTCGAGGCGCTTGTGGTAGATGTCGGTGCCGTTGAGCAGAAGCTCGCCCTGAGTGTGGCAGCCGTCGACGAGGTCGTTCATTCGGTTTATGCAGCGCAGAAACGTGCTCTTGCCGCAGCCGCTGGGTCCGATTATCGCCGTGACCTTTCCGCGGAGAAAATCGACGCTGACGTCTTTTACCGCCTTGTGGTTTCCGTAGAATACGCTGAAGTTCCGCGCCGATACCACGGCGTCTTCGGGAACGGGTATTGTCTGGTTTGTGTTATCCATAAATGATTATTTGCGTTGGAGTTTGGCTCTTATTATTATCGCCGCCAGATTGAGCGAGAGCACTATCGCCATCAGCGTGAACACCATTCCGTATTGCACGTGCTGCACCATGTCGGCGGCTTCGTGCTCGGAGCAGATGTTGTATATGTTCCACGGCAGGGCGGGGGTCGGGTTTGTGAATACTTGGGAGAGCGAGAGCGCCACGCCCGTGCTTGTCGCCGCCGTGAATATGATTGGCGCGGTTTCGCCCGCGGCTCTGCCCATCGAAATTATTATGCCCGTGAGCATCGACGGCAGCGCGGCGGGTAGAATTACCGTGCATATCGTGCGCCACTTGCCCGCGCCCAAGCCCAGAGACGCCTCCCTGTACGCCTGCGGGACGCTCTTTAGCGATTCCGCGCAGCTTTGGATTATCGTCGGCAGAATCAGCAGCGCAAGCGTCGCCGCGCCCGCAACAACGCTTTTGCCGTCGGAGATTTTCAGCGTGTCTATCAGGAACGCCAGACCGAACAGACCGAACACTATCGACGGCACGCCCGCGAGCGTTCCCACGCACATTTTAAGCATATCCGTAACGGGCGAGGGTTTTGCGTATTCCGAAAAATATATCGCCGCAATAATGCCCAGCGGGGCGGCTATGAGCATTGCGCCCGCGGTGAGATAAAACGTGCCCACAATCATCGGGAATATTCCGCCGAATATGTTTGCATCAACGGGGTCGTGGGTGAAAAAGCCGCCGTAGAAAACGAAATGCGGCTGCATGAGTTCGTCGAAATTCTTTTTTACATCGGCGAATATTTCGGCGATTTTCGTTCCCTTGAAATACGCGACGGTATCGACCCGCTTGAAGATTTTTTCGCCCCTGCCGTCGTCGGCGACTATGCGTATTTTTGCCACTGATTCCCCGAAGACTTTTTTCGCCATATCCATGCGCGTCTGTCCGTACTTGTTGCGCGGAAGTTTTTCGGCGGCCTTTTGTTTGGCGTTTTCTGGGCCGAGGAGCTTGTTCAGCCCCGCCTTGAATTCAAGATACGCGGCGTTTTTCTCGGCGAGCAGGGCGATACCCTTCGTCATTGCGCCGACGGGTATTTCCGAAATGCTGCGCCTAAGCGACGCCCTTGCCACCGGCGAGTGCAATCCCTTCATCTGTTTCGACGACGAAAACGCCTTTGCCCTCGACGCCACGTCTTTGGATTCTTTCTTGAGGAAATTTCCGAACGAAGTTTCCGCCCCGCTGTCGGCGGCGCGCTTTACGGCGGCCTCTATTTCCGCCGCGGCGTTTTCCCAAGCCATTTGCGAGACTTCGGCGAAAATCATGCGGCGCTGCGAAGCGGAGCAATCCTTGGCCGACGCGAGTTTTTCCGCGTTTTTTTCAAGGCGTTCAAAGCCGCGCTGTATTGTCTTGCGCACGGCGTCTTCGGCTTCGGGGCAGCTGCTTTGTTCGTATTCCGAAAGCTCGGCGAATATTTTTTTCTTTGCCGCGGCGCTCTTTTCGCTGCGCAGAATGTCGGATTTGCTCGGCGTGTAGCCGAAGTTTTCCTCCAGAAAATTTTCGTGTTCGGCCGTTGCGCTGAACGCGAACGCGCCGACGCCCTTGATTATAATCGGCAGCGTGAAGGCGCATACAAGCACGCACATCAGCGCAAGCGATATTTTCGCGAGTTTTGAAAATGCCGAATCAAGAATCTTTCTCGAATTGTCGTTCATAATTTTACTTCTTAAGTCTGTTCCGCGCGGCGTATTTGCCCGCCGCGTTCATTGCAAGTGCGGCGAACAGCAGGCAGGTGCTCATTGCAAAGAGCGCGTGGTAGCGCGCCGAACCCGTGCTTTGGTCGGCCTCGCCCATTTCGCCCGCGATTGTCGCGGTCATTGTGCGCACAGGTTCGAATATGTTGTAGAAAGGTTCGGGAATTTTCAGCGAGTTTCCGCTCGCCATCCACACGACCATCGTTTCGCCGACCACGCGCATAAGCCCGAGTATGACGGCTACGGCAATGCCGCTTTTCGCGCACTGTATCTCCGCTTTGAAAATTGTTTCGGCTCTCGTCGCCCCGAGGGCAAGCGAGCCTTCGCGCATGTCGCGCCCGACGGACGAGAGGGCGTCCTGCGAAATGCTGACTATTGTAGGCAGCGCCATTATGGCAAGAATTACCGAGGCGTTGAACGCGTTTGTTCCGCTTGAAATTTCCATTGAAAGGGCAGCGCGCGCCGCAGTCAAAATCGGGATTGTCAAAACTGCGAAGACAGCGAGCGCTATTGCCGCAGATTTAATCCGCCCCTTTTCCCCCGCAAAATTTTCCCCAACGCATATGGCGGCAAGTAGTGCCAGAGGCAGCCCGAGCAGGGCTATTGCAGCGGCTATCAGCGCGCCGCCGCAGTCCTGAAGCAGCGGCGCAAAAACCACGATGGCGAAAAACCCGTAGACTACGGAGGGAATGGCGGCGAGAAGCTCGACCACGGGCTTGAAAATTCTCGCGGCGCTTCCCGAGACTATTTCGGAAAGGCAAACCGCCACCGTTATGCCGAGCGGAACGGCTATCGCGCACGAGACAACCGTGACCATCGCCGTTCCGTAGAAAATGCTCAAAGCCCCGAAATGCGGGTTGTCCGTATTCGAGGGCGTCCAGTTTGTGCTTGTGAAAAACTCCTTCAGAAAGGAGAGGTTTTCAAAAAAGGGCAGAGCCTGACCCGTTATGAAAATTATCATGAAGACAATCGCCAGCGTCGGGATTGCGGTTATTGCAAACAGCGCCCCGCGCCCGAGTTTCTCCGCGACGGCGCGGCCCATACTGCCTGCGCTGCCGAGGATTAGCGGTTTTTTTGCTTCGTCGTTTTTCATTGGGTCAGACTCGCTTTAGTTAGTCGGTTGTTATTTGCAGACGGGGACGAATCCCAAGTCGGATATTATTTCGCGGCCTTCGGGCGTGAGGGCGAGGTTCACAAAGTTGAAGATGTGTCCGCCCATTTTCGGAGAGCCGTTTGTGAACATGTACAGAGGTCTTGCAATCGGGTATTTGCCGCTGGAGACCGTTGCGGGGGTCGGCAGGATTCCGTCTACGGAAAGCGCCTTTACCGAAGAATCGGCGAATCCGAGCCCGACGTATGCCACGGCGTACTTGGTGGAATTTACCCTCGAGCGCGCCTGTCCGTTCGAGCCTACATATTCGGCGGATTTTGCAACGGGGGCTTTCTTGAGGATTAGTTCGTTGAAGGTTTCGTACGTGCCGCTGTTTGTGTCGCGGCTGATGACTACTATCTTGGCGTCGTCGCCGCCGAGTTCCTTCCAGTTCGTGATTTTACCGGTGTAGATGTCGGCAATCTGTTTTGTCGAGAGTGCCGAAACCCCGTTTTGCGGGTTTACAATCACCGCAAGGCCGTCGTACGCCACCGTGTGCGCCACGGGCAGAATTCCCTTGTCGACGCAGCTTTTGAATTCGTTTACCTTCATGAAGCGCGACATGTTCGCTATCTGGCACGAGCCGTTCATAAGGCTCTTTACGCCGTTGCCGCTGCCCGATTCGCTTATGGTGATGTTTACGCTCGGGTTGGCTTCCTTGTAGTATTCGGCGAAGGCTTTGGCAATCGGGCCGACGGTTGTCGAGCCGTCTATGGCGATGTTCGCCCATGCCTGCGTCGCAGCGAAAATTGCGGATACCGCGGTTATTGTTTTTAACAGTTTCAATGATTTCATATCATTATTCCTTTCTTTGTTTTGTTAGAACAAAATTTGAAGTTGGGTTCTGAATGCGCTTGCGTCGGCCGTTCTCTGCGATGCGCTGTAGCCGCCCTCGAATCTGGCGTATTCGTAGCCTATCTGGTATTTGACGGCGTTGCCCTGCAGATACCAGTTCAGACCCACGTAGATGCTTTCGCCGCTGTCGAATGTGTTGGCTGCGTTGGAGTCTCTCACGCCGTCGGAAATCTTCACGCCTCTGCCGTCGGTGTCGAGCCAGCTAAGACGCACGGTCGGGGCGATTTTCCCGAGTTCGCCGATGTCGAATTTGTATTCGGCGCCGATGTTCGCGCCCATCGGAGTTGCGTCTTTTCCGTTGGATACGCCGTTTTCGACGTTCGCCAGGAGGAATTCGCCCCAGAGGTCTACGCCCATTACCGAAGCCTTGACGTACGGGTTGAAGGCGATTACTTCGCCGTAGCGGTAGCCCTTGCTGCCGATGACGTTCATGCCGTTTGTATAGGCGGCGTTCGCGCCGACTTCAAGCTTTGCGCCCTCAATCTTGGTTTTATAGGCTACGTTCGCCGTGTACATCAGGCCGTTGGTGTAGTCCGTCGGCGTGCCCGTGGGGCTGTTGTTGTAGGCCGTGGAAACGGCTATGCCGTACGTAAGCCCGTCGATTTTGTCGGAGAGGTTTCCGTTCCAGAAGACGCCCGTGTGGCGTCCCGCTATGCCGAGCTTGCGGCCGTCGTTGCCTTCGGCGAAGTAGCGCGTTGCAAGCGAGCGTTCGATGGAGAGAAGCTTGGAGCTTGACGTGTATTCCTCCACCGCGAAGTTCGTCTTTCTGTAGCCGATGTCCGCCGTGCCGTTGAGGAAGTCGTAGTCGAACTTCTTTGAAATGTACGCCTTTTCGAGGTAGTTGCCTTTGGCGTTTGCAAAGTCGGCAACTATGTCCGCTTTCCAGCCTGCGCCCAAGTCTGCGCCTATGCCCAAAAATATTCTGCGCATGAGGAATGTGCTTCTGGGGTCGGTGTTGCCGTCGTTGTTTGAAAGGTATTCGTACTGCGTTTGCAGGCGGCCTTCAACTTTGAGCGACTTTACCGTCTTTTCCTTGGGCGAAACGGCTGCCGTCTTCTTTGCAACCGAATCGGCTTCGGCGCGGGTTATCAACCCTTTTGAAACGAGCAGGTCGAGCGTCTGCTTGTCCTGCGCGTGCAGATTTGCGGCGGCGCCGAGAACCGCCGCCAGTATTGTTGCTATGATGATTTTGTTTTTCATGGTAGAATTTTTAATTCTCGGCGTATTCTGCCAAATCTGCGTTAGGTTTTTATTAGCCCGATGATAGAATACGGTTTTAATGTTGTCAGAGTATTCCACATTTGCGTGAGGATTTTATTTGCCCAATGTTAGAATTTTGTTAGACGTACAATATGTGTTGACCGCCGCGCGTCGCGGTATCAATTTGACCCGCACAACTATGAAAAAAATATCCAATTCAATATTCACGCGCATATTTCTTGCGGTTCTCCCCGTTTGCATACTGGCAATTCTCGCCTGTTCCGCCGCGGCGTACAAGGCATTGGAGCGTTCCGTGGAAAACAGCGCCCTCAAAATTCTCTCGGATTCGGTATCCATGCTCTCGGCGAATGTCGAAGCGGGCGTGTCTCTGGAAAAACTTTCGGGGATTCTCGAAAAATATTCGGGCGAAAGCGGCATACGCAGCACGGTGATAGCCCGCGACGGCGCAATACTGCTCGATTCCGACGCCGACAATTCCGCCATGACGAACCACCTCGACCGCGTCGAAGTGCGCGAGGCTCTCGCGGGCAGAACCTACGCATGCGTGCGTTACTCGCAGACGCTGCGCGCCAAATTCATATATGTTTCCGCGCCCGCGGGCAGGAACGCCGATTCCTCAGTGCGCTATTGCGTGCGTCAATCGATGAATCTCAAGCTTCTCGACGCCCAGAAGGGAGTTTTCGCAAGGGAGACTGCTCTCTTTGCCCTCGCCGCCGTTTTGGTGTCGGTTGTAGTGTCCTTTATGTCCGCGCGCAGAATGTCCGCGCCGCTGCGCGAGCTGGCGTCTTCGGCGTCCATGTACGCCGCCGGCAATTTCGAAACGCCCCTGCCGCATAGCAGCGTTGCAGAAATCCGCCAGCTTTCGCAGTCGCTCTTTAGAATGGGGCGCGACTTGAAGAAGCGCATAAACTCCCTCCACAAGCGCAACTGCGAGCTTGACGAAGTGTTTTCCCAAATGCGCGACTGCGTTTTCATCTGCTCCGACGACGGCGAAGTGCGCCGCTACAACAGCCGCTGTTCCGACATTTTCAAAATTCCCGACGGCGTGAAGAATCCGCGCGTCAACGGGCTTTTCCGCAATCCCAAAGTAATTGCGGCGGTCGAAAAGGCGTTTTCCACGCGTGCCGCCGTTTCCGCCGAGTTCGACCATTACGACAAATCCTATTCTCTCACGGGCATTCCGCTTCCGTACGAATCAAAGCACGCCCGCGCCCTCTTTGTAATACGCGACGTTTCCGAGGAGCGGCGCGCCGAAATGCTCAGGCGCGAGTTTGTGGCGGGGGCTTCCCACGAGCTGAAAACGCCCATTACATCGATAAAGATGGCGGCGGAGACCGTCGCCGACGACGTTTCCTCGGCGTCGCGTTTTCTTCCCGTCATAGTGCGCGAGGCGGACAGAATGACATCGCTTGTGGACGATATGCTGCTGCTTTCAAAAGTGGAATTTTCCGACGGCGGGAACTTCGAGAAGTTCGATTTGTCGGATTCCGTAAAAATGGCAATATCTAACAACGAAAGTCAAATAATATCAAATAAAGATGTTGTTGTAAACAACTGTCCGGACGGGTTGGAAATTTGCGGGGATTCGCGCCTTGCCGAGATAGCCGTAGGGAATCTCGTTTCAAACGCCGTGCGCTACGGCGGGGAGGGCTGTCGCAT
>ERZ808267.526-NODE-526-length-11214-cov-5.655973_pt1 | contig 11214 bp, 15 predicted proteins | sample MGYA00521241_ERZ808267 | MGnify/ENA primary metagenome ERZ808267 (study PRJEB31516, sample SAMN03275592) | gut metagenome | biome: mammalia-associated habitat; material: feces | host: Papio cynocephalus | place: Kenya | collected 2012-07-19 ... | reverse complement strand
CCGTAGTGCTATCTACATAGTTTTGCGGAATATCGGCTATATACACCGTGTCGCGTACACGTATTGTATCGTAATGGTATCGCCATTGCTGCACGCGCTCGCGTATAGTCAGTGTATCATAGCGCAACTCCACTATGGTGTCGGTCTTCACTACTACCCTGTCAGCGGTCGGACGTGTCGCGGTGCAATAGCCGCAAACCAATCCGACTGCCAGCAACAGCAGAGCAATAGCAACCGCCGACAATATCCGCTCACTCGCGCTCATTCGCCTTGCGCCATTGCTCGTATCTCTTTGCCGTAGTAAGAGAGACGCCCATCTCTCTTGCCGCTTCGCGCACGCTCAACGTCTCACGGAGTGCCGCAAATTGGGCACGCCGCTCCATTGCGGCATCGCTTGTCTTCGCAATAGGGGCGGGCTGTTGCTCTAATCGCTCCACGCGCTCGCGTAGGCTTGCCAATCCCTCGTATATAGCAGCGTCGCTATTCTTGTGCTGCCGCTGCCACTCGTCCTGCCGCCTGTTCAGTTCCGCAAGGCTCTTATAGTTGCCGTCGATACGGTCTTCGTGGTTGCAGTACTTGTCGTGGAGAATAGCCTGCTTGGCGTAGATGTCCTCAATGGCATTGTGCAAGTTCGCCGTCCTTACGGTGAAAAATATCACGGCTATCGCCACGATAATCGCTAAAATAATGATAGTTGCTAACATAATCGTTTTTGTTATTGGTTTATAATCGCTTTCTTGTCGCACACATAACGCACACGCTCTGTACAGTCAAGCCGCAAACACGAGTGTACTTTAACCTCATTCTGCAACTCAAAGACCTGTTGCATAAGGGTGTGTTGCTGCTTGTACAATTCGTCAATCTTGGCAGAGAGCCGCAAGTTTTCCTGCTTCACCTCCTTGTACAGTTCCTGCCAGTTGTCTATCGCCCGTGTCTCATTCTCAACGTCCTTACCTACCACTTCCGCCGTCTTCAATGCCCGGTTCTGTTTGTAGTAGATTATCGACCCGCCACCTATTGCGGCTAACAGACTGCACACGGCTGTCACTATCACGTCCACCCACTCCATATACTCACACATTGCAGGGCGTTATGCCCATCAGTTCCTCAATAGTCACGTTAACAGCGTATGCCGTCAATACATCCGTTGTAGTATTGTACACCCGCTCCGTGCTATTCACGGATACCAGCCGCAAGGTATCACTATTCACCAACGACTGCACCCAGCGGAGCGCGTACTGCTTGCAGCACTCCAGCCGTTCCTCATTCTCTATGCCGTCGAAGTCGTACTCTGCCAGCATTGAAAAGAAAAGCCCTACATTCACGCGCTCCACCCACGAACAGCCCACCTGTGCCGCCGTGCCATTCTTCAACAGATAACACAGACACACAACGCCGTCATTCTGGAACTCTGGACACCGCGCCACAAGGTCGTTCATTTCCCCCTCTGCATTGTAGAGGAAAGCACAACCAACAGCCTGCACACTCTCACGTATCTTATCTATCACCGTCATCGCTTATTCTTCATTTCCGCTATCTTGCGGAGTTTGACCTGATATGCCGCACGGTTATATGCGTCCCTCTTCGCCATCACCAACTCATTCACCGTCAAGTCTTCCGCTGACGTGAACGACGGCAAGCCGAAGTAGTCACGCAAGAAAACCAACAGCCCCTCCTCCATAGACACCTGCACGCACGCTGACTGCGCGGCACGCTCATCTGCCGACATAGGCGGCACAAGCCGCGAAAGTAACTTCGCAAACTGCCCGCCATAATCAACGAAACCCATTGCCCATATATACTGCGCAATCGTTGTATCGTTCCACGTGGAACAGACGCCTATAACGGAAAAATCATTTTTCAGGCACGCGAAAAAATCACCCACACGCAACGCTCCGTAGCACAGACCGAGACGCTCCTGCGCCGCCGCGTACAACCGCGCACGCTCTCTCTTGCTTACCTGCCGCCATTGGAACATCAATGTCTCTGCGGGCGCGTCCCACTCAATCTGTAACCTCATAGCCCCCACGTTTTAGAACACCATACACCTGCATAGTGGCGTCCACCCAGCACTGACCGCATAGAGTATTCGCCACACGGACACCCGTCATCGCCATAAGGTCGGAAAGCAGCGACTTATCCACCGCCCGCTTGCCCTCCACCGATACACGGTGTAACATATCATATTGCGCTTGGGTAATCCTATACATATCGGCGACAAAGGTACAAAAAAATAACGACTTTTGCAAGTCGTTATGAAAAATGATACACTTTCTGTCCCGTATCGAAGGTATCAACGTGCAACCACGTAACACCGTCCTCTACTCGTATGTTGCACGGCAATAGGTCGGTATTAGTGTCTATCCGCCGCCGCATCTCAGCGGCACTCATACAAGGGCTTGTAAGGTCAAACGCCTTACCCATAGTGTGCGCGGAAAGGTACTGCACACCCTGCCGCGTCTTGCCAGCGGGTATATCGCACAGGTTACACCGCAACCCCCGCTGTGTGTGACCGCCACCATTGCAGCATAACGGCACTTGCAATATGTCACGCCGCAATACCAGTAGGACGTGGAGCGCGTCCGTATCGAGAAACTGCCACGCCTTATCGCCCCACTTACGGTACGTGTGCGGACAAACAAGTTCGGAGAGTGTGAACCACTCCCCGATACCTGCTATTATCTCCGACCGCGTCATCACTTCAGATTAACCGTCCAACCCTTCGCCGTAGCCGCCTCGTGTACGGTCGTATTGTCACCGCCGTATATGTTCAGCGTTCCAGACGTAGAAGTGGCGTTGGTAATCAATGACGCCAGATTGGTAGAAACAGTTGCCTGTTTATACGTTTTCGCAACCGCCAACATTGTTACCGTCGTGTTGCTACTGCAAACCAGAGAGTCCAGCGCGGTGTTCTTGCTCACATCGAGCGTGGTCAGTTGGTTGTCAGAGCAAACCAGAGAGTCCAGCGCGGTGTTCTTGCTCACATCGAGCGTGGTCAGTTGGTTGCCATCGCAAACCAGAGTGGTCAGCGCGGTGTTCTTGCTCACATCGAGCGTGGTCAGTTGGTTGCCATAGCAATTCAGATAGCCCAGCGCGGTGTTCTTGCTCACATCGAGCGTGGTCAGTTGGTTGCCATAGCAAGTCAGATCGGTCAGCGCGGTGTTCTTGCTCACATCGATGCCGTCATAAGCCTCGACGTGTAAATCACTCGAAATGTTAATAAAAAGAATAGCACCACACAACGTAACCGTCTGCCCCTCTATGGCTACATACCACCCAACCTCGCTATCGGGGTCTTCCGTCTTATCAGCGTCAGAGAGGGTGACGGTGCGGCGTCTGATAGTGCCATCACCGTCATCCTCTACTATATACAGAGAGTCGAAGCCCTCAACTACATTGACAAAGACTTTATTTTTTTTTTTCGCACTCATCTTGAGTGTCACAGCCCCGACTTGTACCTGTGTTTTCAGATTGTCGTACGCTGCCTTCGCGCTCTCATACGTGCTACCATCCCCCGTGAGTGCCACCTCTGCATATTGCTCACGGCAAGTGAGGGAAAGCCCCCACATACCACCGTTGGCATTCTCATCACGTGTCAGCGTCGATATATCACCATACAATGGAGACTTCGCACCAACGACCTCAAACGAACCGTCGCCCACGCGGTCTTTCTTCGGCAATACCATAAGATAGCCGAAAGTACTGTTAAAGAAAGGCTCTACCTTATCACGCGACACGTCCGCACCGCGCTCGGGTATCTGGAACGATACCGTCTTCAGAAACTCATTCAAGCCGTTATCCGTATTGCCCGCCGTCGTACTGCCGTTGAACGGAGTGACAAAAGCATTCTCTACAACGTGCACGCCACCCTGTGGGCACGTGATACTCTTTATCTTGCGCGGATTGGCTGCGTCATACGTAATTACCGGATTATATGCATAATCCACGATTATAGCCTCACCGTTATAACCACCCACTATCGGGTTCTCACAATCGAGCGTGATATTTCCGCTCAATATACTACTACATCCTTCCATATCTCTTAATTTTTAATAATTTTTACTCTGTTGGTGTTGCGGGCGTCTCTATGTACATCACTTCAGGAACCTCCGCATTGAAACTCGATAGACTTGTCACGTCTGTGTGCTGTTCATTGCCTCCGACAACGATAACGACCTTACTCTCAAAGGGTACAGAGCCATAGACGCCCGAAACGGTAACAATGTACGACCCTGCACGTAATCCGTAGAGGTAGACGAATAACGCAGTGCCATTCCCTGTTGTACCGTAACGGTCACCCTTACTATTTTCCATAGTAGTCAATTCGGCAACCCCCGTAGTATCAGGGTACACACATCTCACTCTCAAGTCCTGCACGTCCGAGAAACTGCAAGCCGTGGCACTCGTAGAGCCGACCACCTGGGAACGCAACGCAAACTTAATACTTGTACCTTTGCGCCCCGCAAGTTCGGACACCTGCCCCGCCACAAAATTCGTCTTCATAACTAACCGCAATAGAAATTCGTTTTGAAAAATATGCCGCATATATCCTGCAACGTGGCATTGCAACGCGCATACATAGCCTTATCCTCATCGGAAGTCATTTGCCCTGCAATAAAGTCACGCAACTTCCCCAGCCACATTGCCGCATCCCTGCTATACTGCGCTATCACGTCCCCACTCGTAGGAGTAAGTGCACTTAACGCATTCGGCGTCTTTGCCCCGCTGCGAGTAGCAACCGCCCCGCGCTGCATCAACAGCAACACCGTAAGGGACGCGATAGAGCGATACCCTATCTCATCTATTCCTTCCTGCCATTCCGATGTCGCCATCTCGTGCAATATCCCAGTCACTATATCAGGTTTGGGATAGGGCTGTTCGAGGGGGTTACCCATCGGGTAGTACGCTGCTATATATGCGTACACAATTTCACGCTCCGCCCTGTCAATCTCTGACTGCGACACTTGCAGACTGAGACGGTAACCGTGCTCTATGTATTGCTGCGGTGTCATTTTCTCTTTCTTGACTTACGAACGGTTTTGGGAGTAGCGGACTGCACCGCTACCCCTCCACCATTCTTACTTCAGTTAGCCTCACGCAATACAGCCGCGGACTGCAAACCGTAAACGACACCGCCCATATACATCTCGTAGAGATAGTACTGCGCATTCTCTTTCCATTCCGGGAACGCCACGTCGTTGGTCTTCTTCACCTTGACACGGTACAGAGACGGTATGAAGATAATACCGTGCAAACCGGTAACGTTGGCAAGATAATCCTTAACGATAATCTTATCCACGCCGATAATAGCAGCCACCTCATCGAGAGACTTCAAGGTCTCAGTTCCGCCCTCACCGTACTTGAACTTGCGCAACTCAATAGCCTGCGCGGTGGTAATTACCAGCACTTTCTTGCCCTCTGCGCGAACCTCTGCCGCTGTACGCGCATAGTCCACAATAGTAGGAGTAGCAGCCACCTCAGGATTAACCACGGTGATACGTGCATTGCTGGTCTTCGTTGCGCCGATAGTCTCGAAGCACGTCACTTTCTTTCCAGCAGCGTTCACCTCATCACCAATCAGCAACGACTTAACGGCTACCGACTTGACGGATTTGCGCAACTCATTGGTGTATGCCGATACATACTCACCCAACTGACCCGCTTCCTCTGCGTCTGCCAAATCCTCGGTAGAGATGCGCTGCATCTTGTACACAGATGCCGCCTTAATCTCAATGCCCTCGGCTGCCAGTTCCTGCAAATCCTTTGTCACGCCCGCATCGCTCGCCTTATTCCATTGCTTAGCAATCTGCGCGGGTTTGGTCTCGTCAATGTCCACATAGTAGAACTTGCCGAACTTCGTCTGTGCCAGCATATCAAACAACTCGTCCGCGTCGTCCTGCTTGAATTGGATAGCATAATCCACTGCCTCCTGGAACGTAATGCCAGATATATCATTCTTAGTCTTGCGTACAGGCACGCCGTGGGCGTTGAGCACGTTGGTAATACGTGCCACTACCTCGTTGCGGTTGCGCGCGTCGTTGCCGAAGCAGTTCACTATCTCCATAGCCACCTCGGGGGTGATATAGTCCGCTACCGTCTTACGACCAGCCGCGGGCGTTCCCAACTCGCGCATGATAGAGTTGCGCACGCTGACAATCTTGTTAGCCACTTCCTCTTCCTGCGCTGTCAATTTCGCAGACAACTCATCGAACTGCTTGCGCAAGTCCTCAATGTTGTAGTCCTTACTCTCGTCGGCTGCCCATTCGTCCACGATAGCCGCCAACTGCTCCATCACTGCCTTGGTGTCCTCAGATACACCATTCTTCACAGCCATAGCGCGAAATACCGCCGCGCCATTCTTAAATACTTCCTTTCTCATAAGTCTAATATATTAAACAAATTTTCATTTTTGGGTTTATCCTCAACCTTGCGGAAAACAAGGCTATTCTTCACCTCTGCCACCTTCTCGAACCCTATACCGTTAGCGGGGGTAGTCACCAACGACACCGCCAACATCTGGAACTCGCGTATCAGCATATGGCTATACGTTCCGTCCGCGTTATACTTATATTCCCACTCCGTGGCATAACCGAACTTACTGAATCCCTGCAATATCCCCTCGCGTAACATATTCAGTACCATATCATAGTGCACGTAAGTACGTGGTATATATGCCACAAAATAGAACCCTACCGAGTTGCTTTCTGCGTATATCACGCGCCCTGCCAGCCATTCGGGGTTACACTCGCCCGCGTGTTCAATATCAACCGGCATATTCAGACCCTTGCCGACGAAATAGTCGTTGATAAACGTGTCAAACGCGCCGCTCTCGTACACCTCGCCATTCTCATTCGGTGCGCCGAACTTCATCTCGTACCCCTTTATCAGCAAACCGTCAAGCGTGGCGGTATCCTCATCGCGCTTGGTTACTGTGGAGGTCGGAACGCCCTGCACCTCTTTCCAGTCGCCAACCAGCACGCCGTCGCGCACGGTTGGGCACTCGCGCCCCTGTATCTTCAAAAACTCCCTTTCCATTATTCTACCACTCTATAATTCGGGTCATTCTCTATTGTATAATCAACCTGTAACCCCATATCCTCGGCAAGCAGCCAAAAGGTACTGTTTAGCAACATACGGAAGTTACGGTACTTTACCATATCACCCTCGCGCAACTCGCTACCGTTAGAAAGAGACTTACTGCTGTTAGCGTCAATCATTGCCACTTGGTTCGCGGGCACTTTGATACGGTCAGCAATAGCCAGCACCGCAATACGCACCCTGTCCGCCATCTTATTGTCCAACGTTGCAAGGTTCACGGTGTCTATCTTCATAGCATTAGGCAGCACACACACGCCTTTCTGACCTTTCAGATACCCATACTTACTGCCTATCTCTTCCTCAATAGCGTCTTTGTCGCTTTTTAGCAGCACTGTGGAAGTCGGTGCACCGCTCACCTGTTGCGGCGACATAAATACCACCGCACCCATACGCTGTGATATGGTATTCGTTCCGTTCAGTACGTTATCCAGCAATTGAAGATACGGAAACAGCATCTCCTTATCCGACTTACCTGTCAGCATTAGCGTGGCGGACTGCATAACGTAGCAGCGCAAATCCCTGTCCGTTGGTATCACCTGCATATTGCCACTCGGCAACGTATTAGCCACATACTCGCTACTGCGCAAAATACGCAACCCGAACCCCTCCTTGTACGCAACCACGACAAAGCCACGACGATATATCTCGTTCAGTATATACTTGCCGAAATTGTCAAACAGGCCCTTAAATTCCGCAAACAACGTAACATCACCAGCCTTACGCACCCAATTCACGCCGGCGCACAAGTCTGTCAGTATATCACATATATTCAGAAACACCGTCTCGGAAAATGGCAGCCGCTCCGTTATCTGCAACGGATAGCCGCCACTATACGGCAAGTGGATTACACTGTCGCTCCTGCGAAACACACGCAATATATAATCCTTAATACTCATAAGTCGCGGCAAAGATACGAAAAAAAAATGATATATGCAAATCTTTTTACATTAATCTGCAATTTCTGTAATACATCAGCGCACTATTCACCGCGTCTATATTGTCATCGTGCTCGCAATTCTTCTCAAACGAATACACCTGTTCGACAAATAGCCTGCACTCTGCCGTGTTGGAAAATACTACCCGTGTCGTCAAATCTTGGTAGTTAGCCGTTATACGGTCGAATTTGTCCCCACGACTAAACCACCCCTGTACGGGTATGCCATTCTTGCGGGCGTCCTCAAAAAACGTAACACCGATTATACCGTTGGTCTCCACCCATATACGCTCCACATTGTACGCGCTGCGCCACCGCTCCATAGTGTCGAAAACATCAGCATTGCTGCCGTTGTTGCGGCTCCACACGTCCACCACGTACATATTCCGCCCGTCCGTCCCGACCAACACCATCGCGAAATAGTCGCTGCCCCGCAACGCGGAGGGGTCGGCAAATATAGTGTAGTGCATTAGCCTGTCGGGCACGTCGCCGAAGTGTATATTGTCGCCCGTGAAGATAGACCCGCCACGCTCTGCGTACTCGCCCAGATAGTACACTCGGTATAGCCACTTATCCAGACTGCTTGCCGTCGGTTTCTCCGCGTTCCGTTTCAACTCATAAAACCACTCCTTCTGCGCGTCTGTCAGAAACGGATTGTCCTGCCAAAAGCAGTTGCATATATCATCATCGGCAAAGTATTCCTTATCCCAAAACGCACTGTCGGGGTTATAGTCTATTATCCACCCCTTGCGGACGTTGGCACGGAGGTTCGCAACTTGCAATTTGTCGAAAGCGTTTGCCTCATTCACAAACAGCCAGTCACACGCTATACCCTTTGCCGTTATCCCCCTTTGATATGAGTTGAATATAACCTTACCCTCATTGAACCTGTTGCGTATCTCCAACGGACTTTGCAGGCACTCAAACACCGCCTTTAACGTCTTATCCCCCTGTATGATATTAACGAAGTCCGAGTATGCACCCAACCGCCCCTGCGACTGCGTCATACTCGCCACATTAACCACCTCGCCACTATATGCCCGCGTAACAAGGAACTGCGAAATGAAATATGTCTTTCCGCTGCGGCGGCTGCCCCGAAATGCAAAAGCCGTCTTGCCAGCCTTGCGACGCGCGGCAAGGTATGCTGCGTATTTGCCGTTAATCTTCACCCGCGGACACCTCTACATGCACATCGCCGAATACCGTACAATCAATCGGCGGCAAGTTCTGCACGTCAATAGTCTGCTTCGGCAGTCCGTATATCTGATTAGTTATATCCAGATAGTCCCCTACCTTTTGGCTCGCTTTTACCGCCATTATGAATTTTTTGCGAAAAAACGGCGTTTTCGGGTCATTCAGATACGCCTGCAACTCTCCCTCTGTGGCTATCTGCAACGCCCACTTGTAGAACTCACGCTGCGCCACTGCCACATTCTGCGGGCATATAGGATTACCATTCGGCTGCCCGAACTGTCTTTCCTTTGGTGGCAATTTACGACCTGTTCCCATTATACTAACTAATTAACAATAAAACCAATACATCGCCCCACTACCAAGGCTATAATTCCCGCAAAGGTACTACTTTTTTCTAACATATGCAACTTTCTAACAAAAAATAACATTCGGGCTTTTCCTCGCATACGCGCGTATGTGTGCGCGTCCCTGTGCGCGTACCCTCGCGCGCCCCTGTGTCAATTGCGCGTCATGACGCGCGGGCGTGAGTCGGCGTTTTTTTTGCGCATTTTTTACCTATTAGTATGAAAATCAAGAACTTAACCGTCCCCTCGCGTACGCGCGCGCCCCTGTGTCAATTGCGCGTCATAGCGCGTGCGCGCGAGAAAAAAATAAAAGAAAAACACGGTTTTCGGGGTAAAATCGTCAAAAAATGCCGTTTCGGCGGTATCGGGAGTAACATTCCACGATTTTTTTTTTTTTTTTTTTTTTGAGGAAAAAAAACTTTTCTATATATACAACCATCTTCACTATATGCAATACTATATATATATAATATATAAAAATAAAAAATAAAAAAATAAATGCTCCCAACTTGATGAAACGGCATTTTTTGTTCCATTTTTAACCAGATTTGCAATTGATATTTATTTTTCCCTATTTTTTTAGGTAAAAATAAGGGTTTTCCTTTGGTATGGACAAAAAAAAGAGCGGTTACCCATGAAGTAGCCGCTGAAAAGCAGGAAAGTCGGATATGATATGCACTATATCAGGGAACCGCCTTTGCCATTCTGTCTGTTCGGGTCTTATCCTTGACGTGGGGGACGCCTTGAACTCGACCAACAGAAAGCGCGTGCCGTCCCTTGACAGAAAACTATCGTCGGGAATACCCTTGTTGCCGTTGTTTTCGTTTTTCCAGCACGCCCACCCCTGCGCGCGTGCGTATGCGCGGCACTGCCGCTCTAAATTCAGTTCTATTTTTTGCATAGACGTGGCTTTTGTTCGATTGTAGCCACTTTCTTTGCTGTTTGGTACAATTTATCACCCGCACAAAGAAAGTGGCTCAAATCAAAGATTTTTGTATTGTTTGTAAAAATTTCGGTGTAGCCGTTCCGATTTGGCGTTGCTTTTCCACTTCATAGCCTTGGTGGAGAGGTGGTAGCAGTGGCAGAAAGGGCACTCATAGACGTATTGGCGCACGGAGCGTCCCCTGTAATGGTAGCGCGTGGAGTATCTGTATGCTTCGGCACGCGTCTTATACGCCGTTTTGCCCTCGCATTTCATAGCGCAAAAAGTTTACCGTTGTGTAACAGATGTAACTGGTCGCGACGGACAAACAGTTGCTCGGTATTTGTTCCTATATTCTTCATTCCTCCTTGTAATTTGGATTTGTGCGTAAATTTTGCAACTTGTACAAAATCATCGGGGGCGTTGTATTCCGAAACGACCACCAACTCGCGTTGCTGTCTGCACCACGCCCAAAAATTGGCGTGGTCGAAACTGCCCGTGATGTATTGCGCCGTGTCTTGGTATGGCGGGTCGCAATATATAACACTGTTCGGCTGTATCTCCACTTGGTCGTAAGATTTTTGCAGGCTTTGCAGGCTTTGCAGGCGTTGCAGGCTTTGCAGGCGTTGCAGGCGTTGCAGGCGTTGCAGGCTTGGCAGGCTTGGCAGGCTTTGCAGGCTTTGCAGGCTTTGCAGGCTTTGCAGGCGTTGCGTTAAATATAC
>ERZ808267.525-NODE-525-length-11221-cov-2.776912_pt1 | contig 11221 bp, 8 predicted proteins | sample MGYA00521241_ERZ808267 | MGnify/ENA primary metagenome ERZ808267 (study PRJEB31516, sample SAMN03275592) | gut metagenome | biome: mammalia-associated habitat; material: feces | host: Papio cynocephalus | place: Kenya | collected 2012-07-19 ... | reverse complement strand
ACACGCCATACGCCTACTGAGTTGCTCCTTTGGCATTTCTAGTGAGAAAACGGCGCAAGATTTTCTGCCCTTGACTGCCATATGTTGCACCATATTGAGTGCTAATGCAGACTTACCAAATGACGGACGAGCGGCAAGGATAATTAGGTCGCCTTTTTGGAAACCGTTGGTATAGTGGTCCAGTCCAACCAGTCCTGTTTCAATTCCTCGCTTTGCGTCAGGGTTCTGGTAACAGAGTTCAAAGTCGTCAATTACCTTTTCTAGGCTGGTACGGATATGTTCTAGTTCCGAGTGGTCGCTGACTTGGCTAATTCTATATATAGAGTTCTCGGCAAATTGTAGCGACCGATTCATATCATCGCTCGAATATGCGTCCTCAATAATCTCGCCACCTGTTTGGATAAGCTTACGGAGGATTGAATCACGCTTGACAATATCTACATAGTACTGAAAATTGGTAGAACTAGGGAGTTTGTCGGTCAAGGTAAGTAGGTAAGACACGCCGCCGACAGAGTCGAGCAGTCCTTTGCTCTCCAATTCGCTAGTGAGGATAATATGGTCAAAATATGTGTGATTTTTCTTGATAAACAGCGTCTGCATTGTACCAAATATTATTTGGTGCTCTTTGGACAAAAAATCCTCTTCTTTGAGTTCACTAAGTATTATGCTAGGCGCTTCTTGACTAATTAGTACTGCACCCAATACTGCCTGTTCTGCCTCAAAGTTGTATGGTAATTTCCTGCCTACTAGACTAGAAGCAACCGCACCTTTCTTCTGTTGTTGTGCCATTTTTATTTATCCCCTTTGATTTCGCTTTGTTCATTAGCGAGATACTCAGAGCGCTTCCTCTTGATTCTCTTTTCTCTCGCAGCTTGGGCAAAATATCCCAATACTCCCGCAACTACTAGGAGTGCGGCGTCAATAAATGTGATTGCGATACTAGGGAGCTTATCCGCTATCAAAAAACTGATGATTAGCACAATGGGTAGGGCACATGCCATTGACAAAATCATCGTCTTGACAACTTTCAATAATTCGTTACGTGTCATATTTACCTCTCTAAAATAAATGCTAACATAATTTGTACATTTTAGCAAGAAGAATTTGTAAATTATTTTGTTTTTTTAGTGCGTATATACCTTGACTTATCTGTGAGTTTGGTATAAAATAATATAAATTTTATTAGTTTAGGAGATAAATATATGTATTGGGCAGATGAAATTGCAGAGCAGGTTATTGCCAAATATCCAGATGCCGAGGTTTATACTTGTGCTAGTGGTATTAGCCCTAGTGGAGAGGTTCATATGGGTAATTTGCGTGAGGTTATTACCAGTTGGTTCGTTGTCAAGGCATTGCAGGATAAGGGCAAGAAGACTCGTTTTATGTTCTTTTGGGACAACTACGATGGTTTGCGCAAAGTTCCTGCTGACCAAAACCAAGAGTTTACTAGATATGTAAAATGTGCTTTGGACGACATTCCTGACCCTATGGGGTGTCATAAGAGTTGGGCTCAGCACTTTCAGCAGCCTTTTATTGATTCGCTCAAAGAATTGGGAGTAGAGTTGGAGCACGTCAGTCAGGCAGACCGTTATAAGAGTGGAATGTACTCTGATAGCTTGATTTTGGCAGTGCAGAAACGTAAGCAGATTTATGACATTATTATGAGTTTCAAGACACAGGACGAGAATCTCGATGACAGAGAGCATTATTATCCTGTCCAGATTTATTGTCCAGAGTGCCACAAGCACACGACTACTGTTACTGCCGATAGAGAGGATGGTTCGGTATTGGACTATGAGTGCAAGTGTGGTTACAAGGGAACTATTGATTTGAGGACTCAACATCATGCAAAATTGGCGTGGAAAGCGGATTGGCCTATGCGTTGGGCTAGGGAAAAGGTAAACTTTGAGCCGGGCGGCAAGGACCATAGTACCGAGGGTGGTAGTGCGCAGGTTGCTGCCGCAATTGTTGGGCCAATTTACGGTGGAGAAGCGCCAATGTATCGTGGATACGAATTTGTAGGTATCAAGGGTATGAATGGTAAAATGAGTAGTAGTAAGGGTAATGTTATGACTCCTGCCAAGATGCTCAAAGTTTTCCCTCCTGAAATTATCCTGTGGATGTTTACGAGGTTTTTGCCAGAGAAAGCTTTTGATATTTCTCTTGACGAGGACGTGTTGCGTACTTACCACGAGTTTGACAGAATGTACGCTAGTTACAAGGCGGGCGAGGCTGACGAGGTTGTAACTCGTATTATGGAAATGGCGCTTTCTTGCTGTGGCAAAGATTATGAGAATTGCCCAGTGAGTGCGCAGACGATTGCTGCTTTCGCTCCAATTGTCAACTTTGACCTTGATATGTTGGTCGCATTGCTCAACAAGATGGGCGATACTTGTACTCGTGCGCAAATCGAGGATAGGTTCAATCGTATTAGTTATTGGTTGCAGACATATTGTCCTGAATCAATTAATAAGTTGCTTTACGATGTCAACACCGAGTTCGCTGCGACTCTAAATGATGAAGAGAAGCGTTGGGTAGGGAGTTTGTGTACTGCAATCAAGGCGAAAGATTTAACCCAAGAAGAAATGCAGACCCTGCTATACGACATTCCTAAAATTAATGGCGAGCCAGACAAGGCTAGGCAAAAGAGGTTCTTTGAGGTGGTTTACAATTTGTTGCTAGGCAAATCAAAGGGCCCAAGGCTGTATTTGTTCTTGACAGCGATTGATAAGGATAGTTTGATTAAACTATTGACTATATAATATGATATTTATACAAAACCAAATGCAGTAGCGTTAATGCTACTGCATTTTTTGTCATTTTTATTAGAGTGTTGTGGGAGGGGAGTAGCAAAAAGGAAAGAGTATATCAATTCGATACACTCTTTCTTTTCCTGCCTAACAATTACTTTCTGTTGCGTTTACGAGCAGCTACACTTTTCTTTTTACGCTTTACGCTTGGCTTCTCGTATGCTTCGTGCTTACGCAAGTCGCCAATAATGCCATCTTTTTGACACTTACGCTTAAATCTCTTCAAAGCGCTGTCCAAAGATTCATCTTTGCCTACAACGATCATTGTCATTCTTCTCACCACCTTGGCACAATATAGTTATTCGATTTTGCCACAAATTTATGCAAAAGTCAAGTATAAAATTAAATTTTTACAAAAAAATACAAAAAAATTAAAAAATCAAACATTTTTTCTATATTTTTCGAAAAATAGTTGCAAATTTCAAAATTTGTGTTACAATAGGGGGTAGAAATTACAAAGGAGAAAAATATGTTAGCGAAAGTAAAGACTTTGGGGCTGACTGGTATTGAGGGGTTTGATTTGGTTGTTGAGGCTGACCTAAACAATGGTTTGCCCAAATTCGATATCGTAGGATTACCTGATACTGCGATTAAGGAGAGAATCCGCAGCGCTATCAAGAATTCGTTGTTCAAGTTTCCTATGCTCAAACTCACGGTGAATTTAGCGCCCGCAGACACCAAGAAGGAGGGGCCAATATACGACCTGCCTATTGCGATTGCGTTGATGATTTGTACGGGTGAGATTGTTTGCCCTAATATAAAGGATTATGCGTTCATCGGTGAACTGGGGCTAGATGGGACGGTTAGGCGTGCACAAGGTGTGCTGCCCTTGTTGATTGCCGCTCGTTCGCTGGGGCATAAGAAGGTGTTTATCCCAGCAGAGAATGCGGTCGAGGCTAGTTTTATTGATGGAGTTGAGATTTATCCTGCCAAGACTTTGGCTGATGTGGTGTATCACCTCTGTGGTACAATTATGCAGGAGCCGATTGCTCATCGCAATTTCTTTGATTTGCAACTTCCTGTAACCGAGCAAAATGATATGTGCTATGTGCGTGGGCAGACGGCGGCGAAGCGTGCTATGGAGATTGCTGCTGCTGGTGGACACAACTTGATGATGATTGGGACGCCAGGCGCTGGTAAGACAATGCTCGCTAGATGTATGCCTACTATTTTGCCTGCTATGACTTTTGAGGAGGCTTTGGAAGTTACCAAAATTCACAGTATCTCGGGCATACTCGACCCTAATGAGGGAATTGTTTGGCGTAGACCGTTTCGTTCGCCACATCATACGACCACCGCAATTACTTTGACTGGTGGTGGTGCAAAGGCAAAGCCGGGTGAGATTAGTATGGCTCACAATGGAGTGTTGTTTCTTGATGAGTTGCCAGAGTACAATCGCAAAACTTTGGAAACCCTGCGTCAGCCTTTGGAGGATGGGACGATTACCGTTGCTCGTGTCAACAATACTATTGAGTACCCTGCACAGTTTATGTTGCTCGCTAGTATGAACCCTTGCCCTTGTGGTAACTACGGTAGCAAGACAAAGGAGTGTCGTTGTTCGCCCTCGCAAATTCATAAGTATTTAGAGAAAATGAGCGGACCTTTGATGGATAGAATTGATTTGCACATTGAGGTCGATGGTGTCTCTTATGAGGATTTGAGAGTAACCGACAAATTGGAGGAGAGGAGCGCTGATATTCGAGAGAGGGTCAATAATGCTAGGCGTATTCAGTTGGCTAGATTTGAGGGTACTAGCACAAAATGTAATGCAAAGATGACTTCTAATCAAGTCAACAAGTATTGCAAATTGGATTCGGAAAGCGAGGAACTCATCAAGGAGGCTTTTGATAAGTTGAACTTGTCCGCTCGTGCGTATAATAGGATTTTGAAAGTTGCTAGGACGATAGCCGACTTGGAGGGCAGTGAGGCTATCGGTATGGCGCATGTTGCTGAGGCTATTGGGTATCGCTCTTTGGATAAAAAGTATTGGATGTAACTATGGAATTATTGGATAAAGTTTTTATTTGGTTGTCAATGTGTGATTTGGATTTTTGCACGCTTTATGGGCTATTTGCTGACTATGACAATCCAGAAGATTTGTGGAAGTTAGATGAGTATGAGGGCGATATTGTCTATAACTTGACGGGGCAAGAATTTAGGGAATTGATGACGGTTCGTCAAAATGGGCTTTTGGATAAAGTAATCGCCGAACTTGACGGTCAGTCAAAAATTAAGTATGTGTGTATGTATCAGGACGAGTATCCTGCGAAATTGAGAGAACTAGATTTTCCTCCGTTTGTTATTTATTATGTCGGAGATTTGTCCCTTGTTAATAATAGAAATGTGGGAATAGTCGGTTCGAGAGTTTGTACTAGATATGGTCGTGAACAAACCGAGAGATTTGCGAGAGAGTTGTGTAATTGCGGATTTACGATTGTTAGTGGATTGTCCGAGGGTATTGATGCAATTGCTCACGAAACTGCGGTCAAAAATAATGGCAAAACGATTGCGGTTGTTGCTAATGGGTTAAAGATGATTTATCCTTCTATCAATACAAACCTTGCTCGTGATATTGCTAGGGCTGGCGGGCTTTTGATGACGGAATTTTATCCTGATTACGAGCCAAAGAGTTTTGCTTTTGTTCGCCGTAATAGAATTATTGCTGCTCTTTGCGAGGGTGTTTTGGCTACCGAAGCCCGCAGAGATAGTGGAGCACTGCATACTATAAATTTCGCTATGGACTTATCTCGTGAGGTATTTGCTTTGCCAGGTAATTGCAATAGTACTGCTAGCGGGGGCACGAATGATTTGATTAAACATTTCGGTTCAATGTGCGTTACCGAACCTAATGACATTATAGAGAGGCTCAACGAGAACTTGGTTTACCGTGAGATAATTCATCAAAACCAGCGCCCGATTAGCCGTGTCGATAGGCAAATGAATCTCAAAGAGGACGAGTCGCAAGTGTTGGAAATTGTCAAAAATGAGGACGCACATATAGACGAAATTGCAAAAATTTTGAAATTTGATACCAAAAAGTTGCTCGGATTGTTGACAATGATGGAAATTCGTGGTTTAATTAAAAAACTACCGGGTAATTTTTACGCAAGGAAGGATTAAATTATGTTTACTACAATTGCACCTATATTATGTTTTCTATTCTTTGGCTTTGCAGTTCTCAAATGGCTTGCTGGTAAATAGACTCGGATTTAGGAGGATTTATGAAATTAGTTGTCATAGAAGGTCCGGGTAAGAGAGCAACTATCAAAAAATATTTGGGCGATGATTATGAGGTCTTTGCTACCAAAGGTCATGTTAGAGATTTGCCTATTCATGGTTTTGGGGTGGATATTAACCATAATTTTACACCAAAGTATGAGATTTTGCCTGATAAGCAAGATGTTATCAAATCTTTGGAAAGTGTCGCCAGCAAGGCTGACCAAATTTTGCTCGCAACCGACCCTGATAGAGAGGGAGAGGCGATTTCTTGGCATGTTGCCAAAGTTTTGAATCTTAATCCACAGGACAATATTCGTATCGAGTTTAACGAAATTTCCAAGAACGCTGTACAAAAAGCAATCAAGCAACCTCGGGCGATTGACCTTAGGCTAGTTGACGCACAGCAAACTCGTAGGATATTGGATAGAATTGTTGGTTACAAGCTTTCGCCGATTTTGTGTAGGAAAATTCAACCTAAACTCAGCGCGGGGCGTGTGCAGTCTGTTACCTTAAAGTTGGTCGTAGATAGAGAAAGAGAGATTATCAACTTCAAACCTGAGGAGTGGTGGTCTGTCAATGCGACCTTGTCGAAACTTGGAGATAAGACCAAGTCTTTTAAGGCTGCCTTGTTAAATAAAGGCAATAAAAAAATAAAAATTGCCAATGCACAAGAGAAAGATGCCTTTTTGAACGATATTAATGGGCAACAATGGCAAATTGCTGGTATCAAGAAAAGTGTAACAAAATCGCACCCACCAGCACCTTATATTACGAGTAGTATGCAGCAAGATGCTCTAAACAAAATGGGTATGACATTAAAAAGGACGACCCAAGCGGCACAAAATTTGTATGAGGGTGTCGAATTAGCGGGGCGAGGTAAGACCGCTCTTATCACATATATTCGTACTGACTCTGTTAGAGTTTCGCCTGAGGCTCAGCAGATGGCGAAAGATTATATTATTAGTAAGTTCGGGGCGAATTACTATCCCGAAACTCCTAATGTGTACAAATCAAAAAAATCGGCGCAAGATGCCCACGAGGCAATTCGTCCTATTTATATAGATATTACGCCAGAAAGCGTCAAGGATAGTTTGTCAGATGATAATTACAAATTGTACAAGCTGATATATGAGAGATTTTTAGCGAGTCAGATGAGTTCGGCAACTTATAATTCGGTTTCTGTTGATGTTGCTGTCAAAGATTATACTTTTAGAGCGACTGGTCGTACTCCTATTTTTGACGGTTTTACTGTGCTTTATCAGGAATATGTGCCAAAGGATAAAGACAAAGAAGATGAGTCTGCGCAAGCGCATATTCCAGAATTGAGCGAGGGTGAGCTTGTGGACTTGTTGGGGCTAAAAACCGAACAGAAGTTTACCAAGCCTGCAGCAAGGTACACCGAGGCGAGCCTAGTCAAGGCAATGGAAGAAAAAGGTATCGGACGTCCTGCAACCTATACTCCAACTATTACTGTTTTGTTCAATAGAAAGTATGTGGAAAATGAGGGCAAATTTATTCGACCTACCGAACTTGGGTGCGCAGTAACAGATTTGCTGGTTCAGCATTTCCCTGATGTTATGGACATTGGGTTTACTGCTGATATGGAGTCGAATTTAGACGAAATCGCTGACGGAGAGAAAGATTGGCATCAAGTCTTGACACTCTTTTATGAGGATTTCAAGAAGCAAATGGAGGCAGCAGGCGAGGCATTGAAAGCGCCTGTTGAGGAAACGGACGAGGTTTGCGAAAAATGCGGCAGCCCTATGGTTATTCGTACTGGTAAGTATGGTAGATTTATGTGTTGCAGCAATTACCCAAAATGTAAAAATATAAAAAATATTAAGGGCGAAGATAACTCTTCTGAAGTTGAGGAAACGGACGAAGTTTGCCCTGATTGTGGTGCAAAATTGGTAATTCGTGCGGGCAAGTATGGTAAATTTATATCGTGTAGCAACTATCCAGAGTGTACTTACAAGCGAAATGTCAATGACGGCACTTCTGAGGTAAAGGAAACTGAAATAGTGTGCGATAAATGCGGGCATAAAATGGTTGAGAGAACGGGTAAGTTTGGCAAGTTTTTGGCTTGCAGCAACTATCCAAATTGCAAAAATATTATGAATATCAATGCAAATGGGGAAGTCGTAGAGAAATCTGATAGTGTGCTGAATGAGGGAGATATTTGTCCTCAATGTGGTAGCCCTCTTGTTGTAAAAACAGGGAAGTACGGTAAATTTGTGGCTTGTAGTAATTACCCTACTTGTGATTTTATCAAGAATAATAAGCAAAAGGCTGCTCCTGTCGAAACTGATTTTGTTTGTGAAAAATGCGGTGGCAAAATGTTGGAGCGAATGGGAAGATATGGCAAGTTTTTGGCGTGCAGCAACTATCCAAACTGTAAAAATATCAAGCCGTTGCCAAAATCGGGAGAAAATAATAAAGAAAATACGGAGAGTTAATTTGACGAAAGTTACTGTTATTGGTGCTGGCTTGGCTGGGTGTGAGGCGGCACTGCAATTGGCAAAAGCGGGTGTAAATGTTGACCTGTTTGAAATGAAACCTGTAAAATTTTCGCCCGCGCATCATAATCCAAATTTTGCAGAGTTGGTATGTTCAAACTCTTTGAAGTCGGACACGCTGGATTTTGCAACTGGTTTATTAAAAGCGGAAATGCGTAATCTTGATTGTGAATTATTAAAGTGTGCAGATTTAGCCTCTTTGCCATCTACAAAAGCGCTGACTGTGGATAGAGAGAAATTTAGCGGTTTGGTAACACAATTGGTGCGTAGTAATCCTCTTATTAATATAAGGAATGAGGAAGTTGTGTCTTTTGATATCGATTCGCCTACTATTGTAGCGGCAGGGCCTCTTTGCTCGGACAATTTGACCGATTTTTTGTCCTCACTTATTGGAGAGAAATTGTATTTTTATGATGCGGTTGCGCCTATTGTGAATGGGGAAAGTATAGATTACAATTATGCGTATCCCGCAGACGAGGGGTATGTCAATTGTCCATTGACAAAGTCTGAATATGAGGATTTTTGTGTGGCTTTGCGTGATGCGGAAAGAGTGGAATTGCACGATTTTGAGAAAGAAATCAATTTTGAGTCGTGTTTGCCCATTGAAATAATGGCAAAGCGTGGCTTGGAGGTTATGCGTTGTGGGCCGATGAAGCCGACACAGTTTGATGATAATGCATATGCGGTGGTTCAGTTGAGGAAAGAGAATGTCGAGGGAACAATGTACAACCTTGTGGGTTTTCAGACAAATCTTACTTTTGAATCGCAACGCCGTGTGTTTTCAATGATTCCGGCTCTGCATAATGCTGAATGGTTGCGCTATGGTGTGATGCACAGAAATACTTACATCAATGCACCAAAGTATCTAAATAAGTATTTTCAATTAAAGAGCAATCCCAATGTATTTTTTGCAGGGCAGATAAGTGGAGTCGAAGGGTACATTGAATCTATCGCAAGTGGTTTACTTTGTGGAATTAATATGATAAAATATATCCGCAATCAACAGTTAGTCGATTTCGGTACTGAGACTTGCTTGGGGGCTTTGCAAAATTATTTGTTATGTGGGAATGTAAATAATTTTCAGCCTATGCATATTAACTGGGGATTGTTGAAACCTATTGATGCGCCTAAAAAGGATAAGAAAAGATGCCTTTGTGAGCGGTCTATTACAAAAATTGTGAATTTGAGGGAGAACAATAATATATGATTAGTATGAAAGGGACTACAATAGTTGCTTGCCGCCGTAATGGTAAAACTGTTATTGGTGCGGATAGTCAGGCAACTTTGGATACAATGGTTTTTAAGGACGGTGTCAAAAAGTTACACAGAATCTATAACGATAAGGTGATTGTCGGAATGGCTGGTACTGTTAGTCATAATTTGGCTGTTTTGCGTCTGTTGGAAGAGAATCTTAATAAATATTCGGGCAATTTGCAGCGTGCTTTAGTTGAAATTTCGAATAATTGGCAAAACGCTAATGCAATGCACCCAAATTTGGAAGTGATGATGGTTATCGCTGACAAAGATGATATTTTTGTGTTTATGGGCGATGGTATGGTTTGTCGTCCTAGTGAGGAGTTTACTTCGGTCGGTTCGGGCAGTCATTACGCATTAGGTGCGTTGCGTGCATTGTACGACAATACAAAAATGTCTGCTCGTGAAATTGTAGAAAAAGCTCTCGATATTGCGGGTGATTACTGCATTTACACAAATAAACATTTCTTCTTTGAGGAGGTAGAGTAATATGGAATTGTTGACTCCAAAAGAAATCGTAGCGGAACTAGATAAATACATTATTGGTCAGGACAGGGCAAAGCGTGCGGTCGCTGTTGCGTTGCGTAACCGCTACCGCCGTAGCAAGTTGCCTGAAAATTTGAGAGAGGATATCACTCCTAAAAACATTTTGATGAAAGGTCCTACTGGCGTGGGTAAGACGGAGATTGCTAGGCGTTTGGCAAAAATCGTTCGTGCACCTTTTGTTAAGGTTGAGGCGACAAAGTATACCGAGGTTGGTTATGTTGGTCGTGATGTAGAGAGTATGATTAGAGATTTGGTCGAAACTTCTATTCGTTTGGTTAGAGATGAAAAGTTTGAGGAAGTCAAGGCTACCGCTACAAACAATGCCAACAAAAAAATTAGGGATTTGTTGCTCAAAAGTAGCAAGGTAAAAGCAAGCACAAAACCTGCGACTTCTACTGCAAAAGTTGATGATAACACAGTTGAAATTGTAGTAGAGGATAAGGACAACAAAAATCGTGCTGACGAATTGCTAAAAGAAATTGAAGAGGGTAAGCATGATGACGATTTGGTTGAAGTAGAGGTTACCGAAGCGCCAAAGATGATTGAGATTATTCCGGGTGCGCCTGACGCAAATCTAAATGATATGCTAGACGGATTTTTGCCAAAGCGCAAAAAAGTCCGTAAAATTACGGTTGCACAAGCAAGGCGTAATTTCGTAAGTGAGGAGAGCGATAGGTTGATTGATCTTGACGCTGTAAACGAGGAGGGCGTGCGTAGAGCAGAGCAAGAGGGTATTATCTTTATTGATGAAATCGACAAGATTGCTATTTCTCGTGGGAATGGTAGTGGTCCAGATGTATCTCGTGAAGGCGTGCAGAGGGATATTTTGCCTTTTGTTGAGGGGTGTACTGTAAACACAAAGTACGGTCTGATTAA
>ERZ808267.523-NODE-523-length-11246-cov-2.893486_pt1 | contig 11246 bp, 3 predicted proteins | sample MGYA00521241_ERZ808267 | MGnify/ENA primary metagenome ERZ808267 (study PRJEB31516, sample SAMN03275592) | gut metagenome | biome: mammalia-associated habitat; material: feces | host: Papio cynocephalus | place: Kenya | collected 2012-07-19 ... | reverse complement strand
CGGTGTCAAATCACTGAAAAGAGTGGTGGACGCTGTAATGGAGGAACATTTGACAACAAACAAAGAGGTTGCTCAACAGTTGCAGGTTGCCGAGGAGGAGGCAAAGCAAAGCATCACAAAGGCGATAAACAAAAAGTATATCACAGGCTATATCTATGACGGTGCTGTCTTGACGCCAAATGAAAAGAAAGCACCGAAAAAGAAAGTTGTGGTGGCGAGCAATATTTGTGCCCGTTGTGGTGCGCCTATGGATTTGAGTGAGCATAATATGAAGTGTCCATATTGTGGCACAAAGTACGAAACGCAATAGTTTTGAATTTGGTAAAACTGAATTGATATAGAGAAAAGGAACACGCCGTTTGAGTGTGTTTCTTTTTTGTGGAGAATGGTTGAGTAAGAAGTAAATTATTTGCTATGTTCTATGTTGTTTATTGAAGAATGGGGTATTTGTGTGATAGAGGGTGAGGGGGACATGACAAAGAAAAAGCCTATGAGTGAGTACTCATAGGCTAAATCTTTGTTAACTGGCTCCCCAAGCAGGACTTGAACCTGCGACCTGCCGGTTAACAGCCGGACGCTCTACCGACTGAGCTATTGGGGAATAATGTTTTTGCCTTGGGGTGCTCACTGATGCGAGCGTGTGAAGGGATTGGTCAATAAAAGAGGAAGGTACTCTCAAATTTTATTGATACCCAAGACAAGAACAAGCATATTCTAGCAAATGTTTTGTGATATGTCAATAATTTTAACCAAAAATTTCAAAAAAATTACGAAAATTTTGAAAAAGTTACGGTTGCAGGTGTTTTGTGCAAAATAGGGTATTGCCAAGATACGACTTCTGTGTTATAATGACGCATATATGGAATAGGTGGATAAAGTATAGAATGAATGTAAAAAATATTTATGAATCTTTTGGTGAAATAGTGGCTGGATATGAGAAACAAGGTTTGGTTCCTGCTTTGTATGTTGAGCGAGTGAGCTGTAGCCAGTTATTATTAATAAAAAAGGTTCATTCTGCTGGGGGTATAGAACCTAGGAATTTGTTTTTTGTGTCATGCGAGACGATAATAACTGATAGTGGCACTAAGCTTGACTCATATGTTTTGTTTGCTCCGACTGAGATGCAGGCTATTGATGCTTTCAGGCGCAGGGTGGCCTTTGATAGGTTTTTGGCTCGTATCACAGCAAGTGGCAGTGTTCCTAAACTTTATGGGATAGACGCAAAAGGGTTCGTAAGAGATAGCCAATATGTACCGATGTTTAATGTATTGTGCGATAGGCAGGAAGATTTGGATGAAATTATTGAATATGCAAATAGCAAAATTTCGTGTTATGCTCGTGGCTTTGTAATGGGGCGTTTTGTAGCGAACGGTGAGGCGAATATCTCGTATATACTGAGAGAAAATTTGGCAAGTCTTAAAGATATTAAACATGTGCGTGCTAGAATGTTGAATGCGGTTTGTAATCGTGTTGCTAAAAATTTTGATGTGATACGATTGGACGATCGCGGGGGCGAGAATGAGGAGAATATTTGCGAATACCTTTATGAGACCAGCAGGGGGAGTTTTTTGGAGAATGGTGGTGCGGTAGTGGTAAAAAATTATGCGCATAATGATAAAAATTGTGAATTTGCAGAGGAGAAGGTGAAAGTTTATGAGCAACAAGCACGATATTAATCCTTATGATAGATTATTTCTAAAAACTTTGGATTACGGAGATATGCTGCCTATGGCGGTAATCAAAAACTATGATAACGAGGTACAAGAGGCTTTTGAAAGGCGTATTATTACTTTGCTAGGTAGGGTGACAAATGAAGATATTAACTTTGGAAGTGTTCGTTTTGATGAAGATGAGTATTATATCGCTGCGTGCAAAGATTCGTTTACTAGGTCTAATTTGATTAGTCACAGTCGGCTTTTGGGGCAGATGGTAGATGATGATAACGAGCCGTTAGTTTGCAAGGTGTTTGATGTAGAAAACGATTTGATGGAGGTGGGAGTTTCGCCTGTTATGCGGTTTGAAATAAAGGCTAACGCTGACAGTTCGATGAGAAGGAGTTTGGTATATAAAATGTGTAGCAGCGTTGTAAAAATGCCAGATTTTGAACTGTATCTTGTATCAATAGGGGATGAAAAGACTATTTTTGTTCGCCAGACTGGAATGGGCGAGATTTTGAGTTTCTATGATAAGGCAAAAGTTTTGGCGCTCGATATTTTGAGTGATTATCGTGGTATTATTACGAATGTTTATAAGCTAGAAATTGATGGCAAGTGCTGCAAAAATCCAGAGGACAAAAAGAATTTTGCGGCGGCGCAGAAGAGTAGTGAATGCGTGTCGAGGACTTTTGAAAAGGAGATTTTTAGGAGTCGTGCAGAAAGGTGTATTACCGCTGCTGATTTGTGTGAAATCAGGGATATCGATTTTGGTAAAGATAGGGTTGTAGTCAGTGTGTTAAAAAATTCTTGGGTTTCATTCAAAAATTTGCGTAGAATATGCGAGGAAAACAAGAGTATTTCTGCACTTGGTTGCGAATTGTCTAGTCTAATAGGGCAGAATGGTGATAAGTTTATCTTGTTCGTTGTGAATAAGGGTAATGCTGCAAAATTTGTTATAAAATCTGCTGAGGTCGAGTCTAAATTGTTGAATAGCAGTTCCAAAAGTTTCACTATCAAGATGATGAACATAGATAGTAAAGGTAAAGTCACGCCTGCGGATGTGAGGCTGGTGGCTAGGTTAAAGACAAAAAATCAAACCAAATTAAAGGAGCTTGAGGAGCTATTTAGTACTGATGAACAGTTTGAAAAACTTAATCCAGAAATCGTGAAATATGGTAGTGTGAGTTATGGGGTGTATGTGAGGAATTTTGCTCGTTCGCAAAATAAGCATATGATGGGCGAGTTGCCTATGCAGCCTGTGCATAATGCTATAATGGCTAGTGGTATTGAGTATGAGTTGACTGATGCGTACGGAGTTGTTCTTCCTGGTGCAAAAAACAAATCGCAACCAGTTCGCAGGAGTACCCAAAATGGAAATACAGTAGTAGAGCCTAGTGTGGAAATGGAGAAATAATTTTGCAAGATTTAAGGGTAAGATATATGAATATATCTTGCCTTTTCTTTTTCTCCAAAAAATTGGGCAAAGAGCCTCAATTTATTTGCTTTATTTGCTAAAATATATTAAAATTAAACATAGTATTTTGTCTAGTCTGTTTTTGTAGCAAAAAATTCGGATTTTTTGACATAAAAATACTCATAAACACGCAAAATAAAAAGGAAAAATAGGGGTTAGAGTGAATGAGTAAAATTCGTTACATATTGTGCGGAATACTGGTGGTGCTATGTACTTGTGGGCTGATGTTCTCGGGATGTGGCAATTCTATTGACAACTTGTCGATAAAATTGACCTCTGGCTCACTAGTTGAGAGCGAAACACAAGGGGAATATGAGTTGACCCTTGTTAAAACGCAAGACGATAATAACAAGGAATGGTCTGTGCAAATAGCGGCAGAAGTCGAGGGGTTGGGGGCTGGAATGTCCTCAAAAATCGAGTGGAGTGGTGACAGTCGGTATGTAAACATTGTGGCGAACGAAGACGGCTCTATTGCTACTATTACGGGAGTAACCTCTACAAATATCCCTACAATCGTTACGGCTTATAGCGTGGAAAACCGCAAGGCGCAAGCGATAATTAAGGTAACGAATATAGTTAAACCTCAGAGTATCTCTGGTAGCAAATATGGAGCGGGAGAGTTAGGGATTCCTTTGGGAACGGCTTTTTCGCTAAAACCTGAGGAAGTATTTACCTTTTTGCCAGAAGATGCGACTGTGCCTGTTTATGAGTACACAATAAACGGAGTGGTTGTGAATTCGGACGAGGAATTTACTCTCTCGGGGGTGGAGGACGGCTATGCTACTCTCACCGCAGCCCCGAAAAACAAAGATGAGTTTACTCAAGAGCAGTTGACGGCGTTGAGTTATACCATCGATAGGGTGAGGGTATACAACCCGCTGACCGATGAAAATACGACCTTGTCTATTATGGGGCAAGCGGGCGATGTGGACGAAATTACGCTAATCAAAAATGCAAAAGACGACAAAAATAAGGCAATTTTGAATGTAACGGCTCCGTCTAGTGTGGAATACTCGGTTTCTAGCCCTAATAACGTAGTCTATGATGAGCGGGATAATCCGAGGGCGCAGCTGAGCGTAAAATATGACACAAGGTTAAAGCAATTTACGCTAGTTGGACTCGCTGCAATGGATGAATTTATGCAGGTTGATATAAACCTAACGGTGGCTGGGATAAAAAACTCGATGGTTCTGACAAAAAGTTTCTCGGTACGAATTGTGGATTATCCAAATGCGATTGCTGTAAATGGTGTTGCTGGTAATACCGATGTGGAGTTGCGAGTATTTGACCAGTACAAGGCTGGCGAAGTAGGTACTGAATTGCGACTAAATATCGCCCCTGACAGCAAATTGTATACCGACATTACAGTGGAGCTAGACGATGAGGCTGTGGTAGATATGGACTTGGTCGGTAGATTGTTGATAAACAACCAGCCATTTACTGGTACGATGAGTGTAAAGAGTGGTACGACTATGTACCTAACTAATAACAAGGGGTATGGTCAACTAACGCTAAAAGTTTATGCGGCAGACACTCGTGGAACTGTCGATGAGGTTGTCCGCAAAATTATCATTAAGTTGGAACAAAGTATAACAAGTATGGAGATTGATAGGGCAAATTTTGATGCAACAACGGGAAATCTCATACTGGAAATTGACGAGTACAATGATAGCGTGTCTACGAGTTATCGTGATTTGTTTGTGCGTGTTTCGCCTGAAAATGCTTCTTTTGATACGGTAACGGCGGTGAGTAGCGATACTAGCGTTGTTGAAATTTCGATAGAGGACTATATCAACTGCGAAATCTTGGTGCGGGCTAAAAATATCGGTACTGCCACGTTGAGTTTGGTTGCGCAGAGTGGGGTAAAACTGACGGTGCAGGTGCAGGTGGTATCTCGGTACAAGGCGACTGCGGTAAAACTCGACCCTAATATGTCCTCTGTAATGTACTGCTCGGACTTGACTACGTACAAGTTGATGACAATCTCTAATGATAGAGACCCTGTGGAAACACTGGAAATGGCGTATATTGCCAAGACTGGTAGTGGAAATGGTGTGTATTTAGTTAATACATTCTATCCTAGTTCAGCGGTTGAGTCTGGAATGGTTGCGTCTGTGGAATTTACTTCGGGCGACTTGTCTATTGCGAGTCTGTATAATACCAATTCGAGTATTTACCGTAATGTGTTGACCACGGAGCGTGCTGGGCTAGTTACTTTTGATATGGTGGTACGCTACTACAAACTGGTAGGTAGCAACTTGGTATTGGAGGAGATGTTGTAAATGCTGCATTTACAATTCAAGTATTTGAGCAGATTACTTCGCTCACAGTGAATGAGTCGAGTGTTGAGTTGCTGGCTGCTGTGCAAAACTTGGGTGCTGGAATTTCGATTGGTGGCAGCACAAGTCAAAGTGCGTACGACTCGGTCAATAGTAGTAAGACTTTGCGTGTTACGGTAAACCCTACAAACTCGAATGTTTCTGCTGCGAATGCTGTTTGGTCAATCGAGGGCAACACTTCAAAAATTACTTTGAGTACCACAAAAGGTGGGGAAACGGTCGTCAGTGTGAAACCTTTGGCTGGTAATGACTTGCGAGTTTCGGCTACTATTATAGTTTCGGTTACCGACCTAAATGGTGTTGCATTTACCCAAGAAGTTAAGGTAATTGCAAACAAAATTCAGCAGATTACCGAAGTGTATATCAAAAATTATGAGTCATCGCTCAAAAATAACTCGCTGTATTTTGAGTTGTTTAAGGACGATGGATTTACGCTAGATGTTACGGTCGGGCCTGCTTCTGCGACAAACAAAAATCTAGAATATATTATATTTGACGCAGACTTGTTAAGCAAGCGTGAGGACGGCGAAAATGTAATTCGTATGTCGGCAGGGAACGGAAAATTCTTGTATTTTAGAATTAAACCTCGTGACCCAACCTCTGATGATTACTCTACGCAATACTCGTGTAAGACTGCGCAACTCGTGTATGATGAGTCTGCTGGAACATATACAATCAAGCCTAAAAAGGCTGGTTATGCTTTTGCATTTATCATACCGCAAGATGTTGCGAAAGTAAAAGTTGATGAGATTACCAACCTTACTGACCAATTGCGTAACGTGTCGGATAGGGCGACTATCAAGCGTTTGCCTATAACTGTTGCGGACGGGGAGTCGGTTTATTACCAACTTTACACACCAGAAGATGTGGCAAGTATCGGTTCGACTGAGGCTGGTTTGTCAAAGAACTATTATGTGATGAATACTATTGATATGAGTCCATATATTAATAAGCAGTTGAGTGCAAATAGCAATTGGACTTGGACGCCTATTGGTGATGTAAGTAGTCCGTTTACGGGTAGTATCCAATCAATGATTTATAATGGCGAGAGTCCTACGCAAAATATCGTAGGTTGGTCGTTGAGTCGTGAATTTAATAGCATTGCTGCGGGTAGTACGGTGGACTATCGTAACTACGGAATATTCGGCGTGGTAACTGGTGAAATCAAGAATATCAATATTTACCTCAATACTTATGCGATGAAACAGAGTATCTTTGTCGGGAGTGGGCTAGTTCAAATTCTCAACCACTATAACTACGGTTTGCTAGTCGGCAGATTGTCTAGTAGAGAAGTTAAAATTGATGACGAAAATACCGAAATTCAATACGGCAAAATCTCTGATGTTACCGTATACTGCGGAAATCTAACATATGTTTATACGCACAAGCCAACTGATCCAAACACTGGCGTAAGTGCAAACTTTGGTGTAATTGGTATGACTGACGCTGGGACAATAGTAAACGGCGTAAATGCGACTATTGCGAATGCAAGCATTACCAGCAACGATATGATAGTAAACTTTGGTGGAATAGTAGGACGCAACTTGGGTGTGATTGGCACAACGGACGAGGTAAATACATACAGCAATTCTAGTGATGTTGTGGCTAATTTGCAGGTAACATACGACACGAAGAAAACTAGCCAATCAACCTTGGGTAGTGCAGTAGGTCTAAACCTTGGTGTGGTAGGGAATGTAAAATCTGACGGTAAACTTTCTGCTACGACAAAACTGGTGGTAATCGGTGGTGTAGTAGGTAAGAACACGCTTTTTGTTGATTTAGGTGTGGAGCAGGATTCCGCTGTAATCAATAATGTGTTGAGTTCGGTCAAAATCAGGTCGGAGTCAGTTGATGCTATTCAAGGCGGTGTGGTAGGCTACAGTATTGGCGGGGAAATTGCAATCGCTTATTACGATATTTACGACACGCAGGCTTCCCTTACAGGGGATAATGACAGTATCGGTATTAGGGCGACAGGCTTTACTGGTGGTATTGCTGGTCAAATCATCAATACAGCTATTAGCTATGCGATAGTTCAGTCGTACGACCTTGACCCAAACACTTATAATATGATTAGTACGGGCGGCTCTATGGGTGGACTGGTAGGTTTCGCCCAAGGCGGTAGTATTCGCAATAGTTTCGTGAATGCTGGTTTGCGTGGTAATGGCGGAATTATTGCTGGAATTTTGGGGCAGGCAAGTTACACTGGTGATGGCTCTGTTAGGACAGAAATTAGCGATGTATATGCTCGTGGATATTTGACTGTAAACAACGCTAGCGGTTATGCTATTGCTGGTGTTACTGCAAATTCGGTGAATATTGCTAGGGCTTATGTTGACCTAAATAACGATGATTTGACCGCTGCTAACGGGGCTTTATCTGTTGAAAATGTATATATTGTCCGCAGTACTGCGACCGACACTTCTGGGGCTATTACGATAATCAATCGTGATGAAATGCTAGATAAGGTGGTACTAGAACTCGGATTTGGGGTGGACGCTTGGGCAAAGGATAGCGGGGAAACGCCTACGAATGCGGGCTTCCCGTACCTACTGATGAATGGCGAAAAATTTGTAAGGCAAGTGCCTAACCAAGTAATACTCACTGCACGCACTTTTGACAACGTGCTAGATGACGGCAGGATAAATTCTGTACTCAACATAGCAGGCGATACCAAGAAAATAGTAATTATGTATCGTGAAGATGCGGTGTACAATTTGAGTGAGTTGTTTGGCTTGACAACCGACCTAAGCCTCGCTCCTGAAAATATCAGTATCAATTTCTCGGTAAATGGCACAAACGTGGTGCAACTGCTGTCAACTGTAAACTTTGTCAGCACACAAATTAAACTTATCGGTACTGGTACTGCTTATATTAGGATAAACAGTAGCCAAAACCTCCGTGCTTATGACGCTATCCAAATTTGCGTGATTGACGGGTATGACAGTGTCGGAATGTTTGACGAAAATGGCGACAGCATTATCGAGGATTTGGGCGAGGGCGTCTACCAAAGGCTCAAAATAAAGCATAACGGTAGTACGCAAGCCTTTGTAGAATACTATTCGGACGGGCAAAAAGTTAGCGGTATTTCGGGCGGTGTAAAGTTTGTTACTGGTCTAAAATATGACGCAAACTCGGGCAGTCTAATTACCGCAACGGATAGTAACGGGGCGGTAATTACAAACTATAATATCAGCATTATGAGTTGGCAAGAGGGCGAGTTTGACGGAAATGCTTGCCTATACTACTACGCTAGCAACAATGACAAAATCGTCCTAACGGCAGTCGGCGATGACAAGGATAGTGCGTTTGTTACCTTGATAATTCCGTATATCGATGTACAATTCTATATGTTGGACAGCGATAAAAATATTGTTTCCTTGAATAGTTACAAGTATGAAATCGTTGAGCTAAATGAGATGAGTTTTGATACCCAAATCTACTATGGCGTGTCGGATATCGCTATGGGTGTGGGGGACGGAACTACTATTTTCTCTGGCGAAAAACTAGAATCTAGCGTAACAATATTTAATGACGCCTATGTGGATACAATGCAGTTGCGTGATTTGTTGTGGTATCAACTCTATGAGGTCGATGAGGACGGCAACACTGCAATGGTGGCATACTATGACCCAACGCTACCAGCAGCACAGCAAGTGCTAACCAGTAGCGACATATATGTAAACTTTACAAAGATTACATACCTTGCAGAAAGCAATGCTGTGATTATAAATTACAACGCAGAATTGTCGCAAACTATGCGTAAAAACCTAACAAGTAGCAAGATTTATAGGATTGTAATCGGTGCAATTGACGACAATGGCGAGAAGATAACCAAGACTGTATCGTTGCAATGGACATTCATTCCGCAAGAGGTTACTCATGTAACGATTTCGCATTTTAGTGATGCAATCAACAGTGGTGCGAAACTCACGCAAGCGGGCGATACACCTACAAATACTGTGGTAGCGGGCGAGTATGGTTTATTGCGAATTACTATTTCGCCTGACTATGCTAACTTTGACTCAGTAGAGGTAACGAGCAGTGTGGTAAACGGCAGTCCTATGGTGTTTGACCAGAGAGTTTTGGAGATAACGACCGATCGTACGACTGGCGCTGATGTGTACACATATACCACTTGGCAACAAGGCGTAGGAAATATCACAAACGGGTTGTCGTTGAGTCGGGCTAGTCTGATAAATGGCGACTTTGACGGGAACTTCTATGTGCGTACCATTTGTTTGAGTACTCTGGAAACTGGCACGCAATTTACTATTACGGTTGCAATTACTGCGAATGGCGAGAGAAAAACATACGCTAGGACGCTAACCGTATACAAGACGGATACTTTGAGTCTAGAAGGTGAGCATTATAGCGATGTTTTGGGCAATTACATAGTTGCCGCAGGTACAGGGTACACTTCGAGCAGTACTTGGACGCAAAACCAAAACCCAATTGAGGTATCTATCGGTGCGGCGTACTATGATGCTGAAATTTCGGTTGATACGGCGAGTGCGGGGCAAGGTGCTGCGATTATTAGGGAAAATGGCAAATATTACCTATACACTGGTAATGTGGCAAAGGATAATCTGATTACGGTTACCTTGACTGCGAAACAGAATATTGGCGGCTTTACATATCGTGCGACAAGGTCGATTACATACGAGGTTGTGGACTTTTATGTGATTACATTGCGTGCGGACGAAGTAATGCCTACGACAAAGAGATTTGCGTTTATTGATAACAAGTACTATGACTTTAACTTGTTTGACGGTATTGATAGCACTAATATCAACCAAATCAGCGTGATTACATTTGACCCTAGCAACATTACTACTTGCAATAAGGTTTTGAACCTAATCAAGTCGCTCAACGGTATCGGTGCTGATGCGTACAACGGTTGGAAGCATAGGGTAGTTGAGGCGGACGGCAGAATTGCATTTGTCGACCTCGAGCCAAAGACTGACCCTGATGAGAACTGGATTGACAATAACTATCAATTCCTCAGTACTCCTAATGGGTACAAAATGGTTAGTAGTGGTATCAGTTCGGGCAATGTATTGCAATTTGAGTTGCTGTATTACTATGACGCAGGTTCGTTTACGCTGACTACCAGTGCGGCGAATGCAACATTTGGATTGTCTACTGACTATATTAATATGGAGTTTTATCAAGTTACTTCGCAAGAACACCCACAGCCTATCAGGACGCTCAATCAGTTGATGTCTATGGAAGCGGATATTGACTACATTTTGCTCAACGATTTGACAATTAATGACGCTTGGACACCTCTGAATGTCGCAGTAAAGAGTTTCAATGGTAACGGGTACTCAATCAACTTTAACGCTACGAGCATAACTCCGAGCACGGCAAATCCTACGAACTACGGTTTGTTTGGTACGATTGACGCTGCTTCGGTAATCAAGAATGTAAAAATCGTAATCGGTGCGGACGGCTTGGCTGTAAATGATGATGAGGCTAGCAAATCTGCATTAAACTTCGGTGTGTTGGCTGGTACAAACAACGGTACGGTATATAACTGTGAGGTGTACGGGCTAAACAACAAAATGGCGGCTAACGTGGTTGTGGCTAACCCAACAGTGAGTGGTGCTAGTCATAGCGTTGCGGGCTTGGTTGCTGTAAACGCTGGTGGAATTACTAATAGCCGAGTATCGTATGTGAGTATCAATGCGGGCGGCAACGTTGCGGGCTTGGTTGTAGAAAATAGCGGGGTAATTGCAGGCTCGTACTATTCGGGTGGAACAATTACCAACCTAT
>ERZ808267.522-NODE-522-length-11246-cov-7.737468_pt1 | contig 11246 bp, 13 predicted proteins | sample MGYA00521241_ERZ808267 | MGnify/ENA primary metagenome ERZ808267 (study PRJEB31516, sample SAMN03275592) | gut metagenome | biome: mammalia-associated habitat; material: feces | host: Papio cynocephalus | place: Kenya | collected 2012-07-19 ... | reverse complement strand
TAAGATTAACAGGCATATATTTTACCTCATTATAAAAGATTGTTTTTATTTACTTTATCGAATTTCCACCAAATAACGAATTGTCATTTGTTCCATAGAATATACAATAAGCTCATCATTTTTAAGCATACTTGTATTTCCATGCGCCCAAAGATGCCATGCATTAGGTTTTAAAGACTTAAGCTTCTTTAAATCCATATCATAATATTGGCTACTAAATTGATAAGCATCATAGCTATCTCCCAAAGCAACCTCAAAGAAAGCAAGAAAACCACAATTTTGCTGTTCACGAGTCCAATAACCACCAAGAGAAGTGTAGCCAATAGACTTACGAACCCCACCGTGGAACTTATCTGGGTTGCTAAAATATATGGCTTTGCTTCCGAACATACTGCCATTAGTAATTACGTTAGACAATTTCCAACGTAATCCCATCTTAAGAATACCAAACCAGTTTTGATTTCGGCTACCATGACACAAAAGTTTACGATTCCCAATATTATTTGCATCAACAAATTTATGATAGGCTTCTTCTGTGGCTTTATTTGTTACACGCCAAGCTCGATAAAACTTATCTGCTGAATCACCCATTGCTTTCTTAATTTTAGCTACATCTTCCGCAGTAGCATCTTCCATAGTAATACCCATTTCATCAAGAATAGAAATTTCATTATCACTGGTATCACTATCAGCATCTTTCTTTTCAATCTTTACAGGCTTATAAACCTGACCAGCCATAGCATCAAGAGTGCTCTGTTCACGGTCGATAATAGACTTAAAAGAATCAAAATCGTTTTTATAAATAAGATAATCACTTACGTTGCTCATCTTACGAGGAATAACCATGAAAATTTCCAGAAGCTTTTTATTAAACTGATTATAATCCATATTCTCATAATTAAGAGCAAGATTATCAATTAAGCTCTGAGCTTCATCAATCATGGCTTGAGTAACAACGGAAGACTTTACCTTATATGCAGACTGGACAACCTTGTTTGCAAAGTCATACAGACGTTTAATAATGTCTCGTACAGACTTATTTTCAATAATTGAAAACTTATCTTTCCCCTCTGTGGACTCTTCTTCTTTAGAATTTTCAATCACATCTGTCATAAGGTGAGTCTGAGAAACATAACCCTTTTTAAGCTTAGAGTTAATTTGAGAATCCCACTTGGACATGGGATAAGTAGTGGTGCTTTCATGTCCACCAACTCGACCATATTTGACAGTAAAAGTTCCATCAGAATTTGGGAAACAATTATAATATTTATTATTGTTTTCTGCTGTAGTCATAATCAAATAAACAGGTGTCTTTTCCATAAAGAAAAAATCTCCTCTCAATAAAAACTCAAATGAGGTATGATAGAATAATACCATACCTCACTTGTTTTGTCAATAGGTTTTTATTTTTTACTTGTTAGTTTATTTACTGATAGCAGAACGTGATATAGGGACGCCAATCAATTTCGCCCACATCATAAAAATAGTTGTCAAACTCATCAAGGATAAGCTCACGAACCACATCCCAATCCAAATGCCCATGACCACAACCAATACGAGGCATAGCCAAGAACTGAATCTTGTTTTCATAGCAATCTTGAGCAAGTGCTCGCACACACTCTCGAATGTTGTCAAGAGTAGGACGCTGATACTTCTTGTCAGTCGTAAACATTACATAGACATTTTCAATCTTAACAGCATCACCAGCCTTAACCCAACCTGTTTCAAGGTCTTCACACTCATCTTCATATTCCTCAGCCGCCTTTTCCAGCTTTGACTTTAGCTTATAAATAGCTTCAATACGACGGGCAGTTTCACTACCAAAGCTAAAGTCAGCAGGAATAGCAAATGCAATGTGATAATAAACTGGAAGACTTAACAAATCGACTTGACGCTCTTCACAGCTATCATACATGGGAGAGTATTCTTCCTCATCGTATTCAACGTCCCATTCGCTATCCCTACAATCATCATCAAGAAACCCAGCAGGACACTTGTGCTGATTGGTGCATTCCTTACAATCGCCCCAACAACCAGCAAGTTCATCCGAATACTCATCATCCTCATCATCTTCTACATCAATGTCGTTGTTCTTGAGCTTTTCCTTTAGTGCCAGATACTTTTTATAATAATCATCAATCTTGCTTTTAGTCGAGGAATAAAATCCGTCCCCATTAGTGTCATGATTGTTAAAGGTTGGATTATAAAAATACTTCTTGCTCATTATATTATCTCCTTTAATTATTTGAATTTATTTTATCTGTGGCTAACTCGTCTAATTTTTTAGCACAAGGCTGTTTATCCCAACTGCGAATTACTGAGCCATCATATTGACATACAAATTTCTTCGGCTTTACCCTTCGCTTAATCCAAGGAATTTTCTCATCGTATGTCCACTCAACTACCCGACTTACACTTTTGGGGAAATAAGGACAATGTGGGTCACAGCCAAGAACTGAAACAGATGTTTCTTTTTTACTTTCTTTAGCAGGGGTATTATTTTCAGGCTTAGATTTCCGCTTAAAATTTCTAATAGCTCTTACCATAAAATCCTCACTTTACTTTTTATTTTGAGCTGTTGGCTCTTTTACAAGATACATTTTATTCTTGGCGCGAGTCAAAGAAATATAGCTTAAATTTCGTTCTTGCTGTTGAAGTTCAGGACTGTTTCTTGGGTCAAAACAAACTTTTCCCTCATTTAAAACAAAAACATTATCTGCTTCAAGTCCTTTTGCTTTATGCACAGAACTCAATGTAACACAATTAGAAGATGGAGAAGTATTTAAAAGCTTATCTAAATACTTTTGAAAATCTGTGGTAGAAGTATTTCCATTTTTGTTTTGATAATATTTAAGAATTTCAAGAACAAAATTAATGTTGTCAATTTTAGAATTACTGTCTGCTACAGTTTCAACTTGTTCTTTTAAAGACAAGTTTTCTTTGTGTTCTTCGTTAAGAATTTTAGAATTAACAATCTTAGAAACCCTGTCTTGATATTTACGAATATCCTTATCAAACCATTCTCTTAAAGCACGAGTAGTAGGACATTTCTTTGCTCGTTTAGTTACAACTTTTTTCAAGTTTTCTACAAGCTCTTTATCAGGAATACAAACAGGAATACCATGAGTAGCAAGGTCGAGAATTACAGGAGCCAACCACTTATTTAAACGAGAAATTATAAGGTCTCCCCCTTTAACGTACTTGCTAATTTTATCCTTTTCAATTTTTTGAATTTCTCCTGTCGGCGCATTTTCTCTGGGGAGAATAGAAATTCCAAATTCTTTATTGACTTTGGTTAAATGAGAAGTGGGACAGCGATAACAAATAGGCAAATTAAATTCCGCTATAGGAGAAAACAAAGAAGAAATTCTTTTAAAAGAATTTGCATCCGCGGCAGCAAATTTATAAATGGCTTGGAAAAAATCTCCAACAAAAACAAATCGTCCGTTTTTCCTTTTTATAAAAGGCAGAAAGTTTTGTTGTAATTTATTTAAATCTTGACAATTATGAACGACCATTCCAGTGACATTTATTTGATTGGTGGTTTTTAAAATAAAATTATGATTGGTGTTCATTTCCAAATCATAAACTTCTTTTTCTCCTAAATATTCTATCTTTTTAATAAAATTTACTCCATAATCTAAAAATTTATCATCCCAAATATAGAGATTACTTTTATTAAAATAAGGATTTTTATAGGCACAGTCTTCATTCATAAAAGGAGCTATTTTTTTTAAATATTTATGAGCGTCTTCGCCAGAAAAACGAAGTTGAGCATATTGTCTATTAAAACATAATTCGCCTTTAATTCCAAATTTATTTTCAATTATCGTTTTTAAATAATTAATTTTATCTTGAGATAAATTGTTACAAGCAATAACTATACAAGAGATTTTCCTACCTTCTGTTTTTGTATAATAAAATTGAATAGAGCCATCGTCTTGATACCATATTGCAAGAAATCTTTCATCAAGTGTTTCCATTAAATTCCAAGGACTATCAGGTAAAGCAAAGATTTTAGTGGCGCATTGATTAATAGTATATTTACCTGTATATCCGCTAATATTTTTATTTTCAAAAGTACAGTTTAATAATTGCTTTTTAAATTGAAAATATCTGTATTGAGCATCCCCCTGTGTAAATTTAATACGATAGGTATTATAATTGCTCATTTGAGTTAAATAGCCATCTCCTATAGAGGATGCCAAAACAAGTTGAAGTTGGTCGTCGTTAAGCACATATTTAGCTTTTTGATTATTAGGCTTGTCAAGAACCACCCAATCTTTCCCAATTTCAAGCATTTCAAGAGGAATATATCCCCTTTGAGTTAAAATAGGATGATTGCCCGTGACTGTAATTTTGTTCAAACCTTCAGTAGTAATGGTAAAAACGGGTCGCCTCCCAATTTTACTAATTTTTTTTATTGAATCTAACTCAAAGGTCTTTTTTCTATCATTAAAACTTAAAATATTTGGTAACATCTTACCTTTTTGTTGCTTATTAAAAAGTGACTTTAAGGTATATATATTTTCTCCATTTGTAACATATGCATTTTCAGGAACACATTCGTCTACATAAACATTAGAATAATATGCCCAATAAGGTATTTCCCATTCATGCTTTTTTAATTTCCAATATGTTAAAAATAACATATCATCAAAATCAACAGAAAAAGAATGCGCAAAAATTTCCCAGTCTTTGTCCATTACATAAGAAATTGTTTCTACTAATTCGTTTGTAGAGGGAACGGCAAAATTATGCTCAAAATCTATAAAAAGAGAATATTCTTTTATTGCTTTTTCTATTTCTTTTTTATTATTAAAATCAATTAAACTTAATCGAACAATACTAAAAAGGCGAACATAATTTTCTTTTAAAAATACTCTTTCAAGAAAATCTATATTCTTTTTACATAAATACTCTTCTACTATATTATAAATTTTCAGGCCGTCAATTTTAATTTCCTGCCCTATCTTTTTCCCAAATCCAGAAGAAATATTTTCTCCCATTTTTTCAACGTTATAACGCATGATGCTATAAGCTAAGGAATGTATTGTACTTACTTTAGTTTTAGGGTTGTTAATTTTTTTCTTAAATTCCTCTGCAACAGAAGCATTAAAAGCTAAATAAATAGAATTTAAAGTATTGTTTTCAGTGAGCAAACAAATAGTTGAACTTTTTCCCGAACCAGCTTTTGCATTAACAAGGATATTAGATTCAGGATAAGTATTATAAAAATCCTGAATCTTTTCCTGATATTCACTTAATTTAAAATCAGCCATTTGAAATCAACTCCAAATAATGTTGCTTTAGTTTCTGTGCCGCAAGAATCAAATCGTTAATATCATTACTTTCATCAAAAGTAAGACGAATTTCTCCACGGATATATTCTTCTGGCACTTTCATATATTCAAGTGTCTTGCTTGGTTCCATCGTTCCCGTCGAACAAGCAGAGCCTGTAGCGACACAAATCTCGTCTTGATTCATCATCATCTGCAAAACTTCACTTTCAATATCCTTAAAACAAATATTGATAGTAGAATTTACGCTATTTGCAGGAGAAACAATATAGACATAATCATTGGCGAAATTGTCTTTCATAAGCTCATCATAAAATGCCTTTTTTAAGGTCTTACAATAAGCAGATTTACTTCCTTGCATTGCGAAAGCTTCATCAACTGCCAATGCCAAAGCGTGACAAAACGGAACATTTTCGGTTCCACCACGACATCCTTTTTCTTGATGCCCATAAATTAAAGGCTTAATCTTGTCAGAAGGGAATACTTCTTTATTAAAATAAACCACCCCGATGTTTTTTGGAGCGCCAATCTTATGACCTGACATTGTTGCACAGTCTATTCCCCAGCCCTTAAGGTTAAGTTTTACATTACCAACAGCCTGAGTAATATCAGTATGAAATGCCATTCCAAGTTCGTGTGCATAATGGCTATATTTATTAAGATTAAAAATTTCACCAGTTTCGGAATTTACAAGTTGCCAACTTAGTAAAAAGTTCTCAAAAGAACTAAGACCATCATCAGAAAGCGCACATATTGTAGCCATATCAAGATAATTATCATCAACAATACAACTCTTAGGATTTAAAAGAATGCTGTCATGTTCGTAAGGAGAACATAAGCACTTACCTTTCTGATTTAAAACCCAACTATTTCCCTCAGAAGCGCCAGAAGTAAAATAAATTTCATCTGTCTCTACTCCCAAACAACGTGCAATTTTTGCACGACTTGCTTCAAGAATCCTTTTCGATTCCGTGCCAATATCGTACATGGTACTGGCGTTTCCCCACAGATTTTGCAAATCTTCCATTAGCACTTCATAAATATGAGGAGAAATTGGATTTGTTGCTGCATGGTCAAGATAAATCACAATTCAATCTCCTTTTCTGCCTCATAATAAATATACGCTACCATTTCCTGACTCCCGTATAAACTGCTGTTATAAGAAGTAATTCTTACATCGGTAATTTTAGCCCCAGCTTCAATTAATTTCTTTTCTGCTTCATGAACATTATAAACGATGTCTTTAAAATACGCATAAACATCATAAATATAAATCATTCTTATTTACCTCAATCCCATAGGTCGAAATAATATTTTTCAAAAAGTTCACAGAATTTATGAAGTTCTTCTTTTCTCCATTTGTTCTGTTCACGAATCTTGGCTTTACTATCTGCCATATGAGAATATTTTTCATCCGCAATTTCTTCAATTCCAGCATTGCGAAGATGTGTTGCCATCTCTTTGAGAATATCTTTCCAATCATCTGGGTCATTAATCTCCCAAGGATGAGAACAAGTATTCTCTGCATATTCATCAAACATATCAGCAACCACATGAGCAAACCAACTGTCCATGTCATACCAATCCGAACGGCAATATCCTTTAGTCACTCTCTGTTTAGCCCATTTTAACTGACGGGGTAGCATCTTTAAATTCTGCCAGTAGAGGAAACTTTTTTCATGGAAAATTTTATCAAAAACATTATATTTGTTCATTTCATCAAAACCTTTCCATTATATTTATTGCAAAGATAAAAACCTACGCCCTCTGCTTCATCACGAGTATGAAAAAATTCGGCAAGCGAAGGGCAAACAGTAATAGCTCCAATAGGAAAACGTCCGTAACTATCATAATTAGATTTTACATAGGCTTCGCATTCTTCATCATTAGCATAAAATCCGTCTACAGGGACAATATTCCCTGAATTATTAATCACAAATTCGTCCGCTTTCATAGAAGAAATGTAAAAATTAAAAGGGCGATTACCATTGAGAGTAGGAATAGTAATTTCAAAATCGCTATTTGAATCAAATGAACCACATGGAATAAAATAAAACACCTTAGCGTAACTGTTTTGCTTTACTTCTTCAAGAATCTTATTTACATCAAGCATTTTTGTTTTCCTCTGTTTCTTCAATTTTCTTAAAAATATAAAACTCAGACCAAGAACCCACATCAATAATAATTTCGCTCATATCTTCATTGAAATTCATTCGAGTATAATAACTCTTAAATGTAGATTTCTTTGCCTTTTCTTCATCGTATTGTTCGCCATATTTATCTTTTAGTTGAATAAGTTTTAAATCATTCATAGCGTCAATATGACGCTTAATAACTTTCCACCCCTCAGAAAAATCAGAATCAATCCCAAAAGCTGTACCAATGGTTTCACAGTCTTTTAGCCAAAACTTCTTTCCTTTACTATTTTTAAAAAATACTTGATATTTCATCTTAAACTCTCCACTTCAAATTCACCATTTACACATTTACCATAACAATCGTATTCAAAAGTATATTCTTCATTTGAAAGAATAATACCAGTAATTACTTTTTGAAATTTGTTTGTAAATTTATTCAATAAATTTTGTTCAACTACTTTAATTTCACAAAGTTGGTCGTAAGCATCGTAAGCTAAATCATGGACAATTACATTCTAACCGCCCATTAAAATCAAGGTTTTATAAGGTAATTTCCTACCCATAATATTCTCCTTTATATAAAGAAACACCTATGGCTTCTCATTCTTTAATCTGAGTATACCACAGGTGTTTTTATTTGTCAAGTGTTATTTTTGAGATTCTTTAGCTTTTCTGCAAGTTCTTCTCTGGTCGGATAAGCGTGACAACTCTTCTTACCCTCTGGACACCACATTAGATATTGACAATGTGGCATAAGCTCCTTTGCAAAACGAGGATTAATTTCAGCAATCTGCTTTTTCATTTCAACAGCAATTTTACGAATTGGCTCCTGAGCACGAGTACATAGACGCTTATGCATAAACGTAATCAAAGCTTCGGGGGTAAAGCCAATAGCTAATGTTGTATTCGTTGCACGAGGGAGAACAAAATTAGCATCTTCAACCGCCGCATGAGCTTCCACACCATCTTCTGTAAGGGCTTCACGAATGAGTCTACGAGTAGTATCAATATGACTCATGAGATTTTGATACAGGGCTTTTGCTTTTTCGTTTTTCTCAATATTAGTTGGTGTAATATAAGTGAAATCATTCTTGTCAATGTAGCGGAACGACGCAAGATTCTTAACCACTTCATCAGGACTTACACGAGGAATTGCTTCAATCAAATCCATATAAGCATACTTATCTTGATTGTCATAGCGCACACCAATTTCAGAACGCATCATTTGTTCGAGGCTGCCGCGGTCCGCTTCAATTTCAAATTTAATATATTCACAACGAGACCCGCTCATATGACCAGAATCTTCACAACTCTGTCCTACTCGTTCAGCATATTTCTTGTCTGTGCCATAACATTCACAAGCAAATACGCCATGATTTTTATAAAGATTTTCAAGAACTTCTGGATTTAAAAGTGTTACTTTCATTAAGCTCTTGTTTCTCCTTTCTTGTACTTCATTAAAAGATATTCAAATGTTTGTGGAGTATAATTCATATAAGGCATCATACACCCAACATTAATCATTTGTGCTCTATTTTGATAAGGATTATCAGATTGAGCTAATTTTTCTTTTGCCATTTTTGCAAAATCTTCTACTAAACTTTGCTCAGAAGTTACATGAGTATGTCCGTGCAAATGGAAAGTTTGAGGATAACAAGAACCATAATAGGTTAGAATTACATAATGAGAAAGAATTAAACGATAATCTTTTCCATCAACTTTTTCATTAAGTTCTTTATACGGAGTAATCTCTGCTAAAGCTTTTTGAACTCCTGTGGAATATTGCCTTGGGTCGTGGTTTCCCAAAATCAAATGAATGTTGCCATTTAATTTATGAATGATACGAAGCCATTCATCAGAGCCAGCTTTCCAAATGAGGTCCCCAAGGCAGTATACATGGTCTCCTCTTGTAACTTGACTATTCCAACGAGAAATAAGGTCAGATTCCATTTCTTCTATTGTATCGTATGGGCGCGAATCGAACTTAATTATGTTAGCTAAGTATGCCCAAAATGTAAATCACTTACATAAAAATTAGGCATTTAAACATCACTCCTTTTCTCTATTTTGGATATTCTCCAAATAAATTAATTTCTTTCCCAAATATTTTCCTTTCTTAGCTTCTCCTCTACATACGCTTGCAACCGCAGAGAATTTATTCCTATTCCCAAAAAGCTTTTCTGCACAATCGTGGGCCGAAGAAAAAATTTCCACTATTTCATTTTCGTCATTTAATAAAGCTACTTTTTTACTTAATTTATTAATGGTGCTACTTGATGAATTAGCCTCAAATATTTCATCTGTCTAATTGTATCCCCATCCAATATTGGCTAAAGAATTATATTTATACATATATTCGCGTTCAACCATATAGATTTTATCATTTGGGACAAGCTCTAAAATTACTGAGAAAGCAAAATTATTTAAACCGTATTTTCTAATTGCGCTATATAAAGGATAATTATAGCACTAATTATTCTCGTCAAATGCTGTCATAAGATGAGAGCGATATCTTTCTAATGGACAAATTGTTTTTCCGATATACACTTTCTTATTTAAGAAATTTACAAAACGATAAATATATCCATAACCATCTATTTTAGGATATTTTTTTAAATCTTCTGATGTTTCATTTTCTGTTAATTCTTCATTCAAAGACATATATATAGAACGTTTTTTGTTACAAAAAGGACACCCATAACTTTTATCTGTTTTGTATCTTAATAAGCTATCTATTGAAACATTAAAAATATGCCCCTAATCTTTGCATTCAACTTTTGATTTATTACTTCTCATTCCATAAAACTCTATAATTTTAAAATGTCCATTACGCTGGTCTAACTCAGCCTGAGCGTCTTGTATATTAAACCTTCCCTTTTTCCCTTCGAACCCTATTAAAGTAAAAGCATTATAAAGACTACCAAAATGTTCCTAAAAAGCATGACGGCTGGGAAAATTTGGTTCGTTTTCAACAATAGAATAATTTAAAGTTCCTTTGTCTTCCAAAAGACTTTTTAATTTGTCTAAAAGTTCTTCATCTGTATATTTCTAATTCATACTGGCTCACCAAACTCCTCATTTTCAAACTCTTTTTCCCACCCATGAACAAATAAAACATTTCCATCAAAGTCTGAAACCATATATTTATTATATGGACAATAATCGCAATAATCTGTATACACCCATTTTTTCAAATGAAGAAAACCATATCTCACGGTTTCAATAGTATCTTCTTTGCCAATTTGTTTTAGATATTCTCGACAACATTTATGAGCTTCTTTCTCATTAGAACAAGAAAGTTTAAAAGAACAAACATGACGATGATTAAAGCCACAAAAATGGTCTCTTTTCTCAATTTCCTCGTAAAATTCTTCTGCTAAGTCTCGAAACTTTTTTCTATACTTATCATAGGTAGGCTTTTCTTCATCAATTAAATGTTGAAAAGCTACATCTTTGTGGTGGGTATATTCAAGTTCTTTCATCTTGTCCCTCACTATACTTGAACTTAGCCCATTTGTGTTTTGCCATGCATTCATTTTTATGTTGGCAATCCTGCTCGCATCCATAGACATAATAAGCATTAGCACAATAATCGCACGGCTGATAGCCACAAGAAATTATTTCTGCCACATCTTTTGTGTAACCAATGTGTTCCATTTTTTCATGAACAAGACAAGTTAATTTATCTTCAAATACTTTGTCACAATAAGAACAGTAATATTTAACGTACATTCTTTTTACCGTAAGCCCTTTCTTTCTGGTCTTCCAGAATTTCATTAAGCCCATCAAGATTTGGTGCTTGTGGACA
>ERZ808267.521-NODE-521-length-11260-cov-2.490495_pt1 | contig 11260 bp, 5 predicted proteins | sample MGYA00521241_ERZ808267 | MGnify/ENA primary metagenome ERZ808267 (study PRJEB31516, sample SAMN03275592) | gut metagenome | biome: mammalia-associated habitat; material: feces | host: Papio cynocephalus | place: Kenya | collected 2012-07-19 ... | reverse complement strand
TTTCGACGGGTTCGGGCAACTACGTCTACGCGGTAAACCAAATGCTTTTGCGCCCGACGGAAAACGGCGAAATCTTCCTTTGTACTTCCGTTCCCGAATCCTGGAACGACATAGATTTTACCCTGCCGACCTACGGCGGATTGTGGTTTAGCGCCGACATCAAAAACGGCAAGATGATTTCGGCAGCGCTTGAAAACCGCAGCAACGGGGAAAAATCGGCAAAACGCACGCTGATTGTTCCGCTGCGTTTTGTCGAACAGTCGCGCATTCTGACAAAATGGCAAAAGCGCGGGGAATACGCCGCAATCGAAATAGAAGAGGGCAGACAATTCTACAAATAATCCGAAGAAATTTTAACCAAAGCCCCGACGGAAATTCGGGGCTTTTTTTGCGCGCCGAAACAAAGCCGCCGTCAGTCCTGCAACGGGAAATCTTTCGGCTTGCCATACGCGCCTGCACACGGCGCGCCTTGTACAAACGCACGTATACAAATGCAAAAAATAGCGTTGACGCCATGTTTTGCATCGTGTTTAATTCGGGTCAAGAATAGCAACAGCATTTATATCAAGCAAAACTACAATCTATGAATAAAATCACGGCACTCTTTTTCGCTGCCGCGGGAGTGGTCTGCGCCCAGACATACGACTATGACGCTGCAAACGAAACTCTTACAATTACGGGCAAAGGCAACAGCGCAGCCGACCGCATAACGCTGGAAGGCCCAACAACCCCCGGGAGCACCGTCCCAGGGTCGTCGGAGATTTTCGGCGACACGAAAACAATCATTTTGGAAGACGTTTGGACAAGCCCCGATTCCACAAGAATCAAATATATTGAGCCCACTTCTTCGGGAAACAAAACAACCCTCAAGCTTATAAATTCCCGCTTGGGCGCGTCGGGAGACTTCGATATGGGCGGTGCGGGGCAGACGCTCATTTTGGATTCAAAATCCGAACTCAACCTCTACGGGAACCGCCTTACAAACACCACAAGACTGGAGAACGAGGGCTACATTGAAACCATAAACGGTACCATAAGCGAAAGCTCATACCTTTGGGACAATAAAACAAGCGAGGGCTCTTCGGGCGTTTTGGGAGGGCGCGGATACTACAGCTTCGGCAACGTTTCCTCAATAGAAACTTCCAAGGATTTCGGTCTTATAAAATCCAGAGGGCAAATTACCGACCTTGAAATTTCGGGCGATTATTACGTAGACGGCAATTCCGCCAAGACAATCGGCGACGACGCCTACATAGTCGGAGTCAACGCGTCGGAAAGCTCCGATGGGCAGGCGATGACGATTTCGGGAAAACTCACTGTGGAGGCAAAGCAGGGCACGGGAATTGGCATACTCGCCAACCAGCTCGGCAGCGACGATACTTCACTTGAAAACAACTATTCGGGCGAAATCACCGTAAAGGCGAAAGACTCATTCGGCGTAAAAGTCGGCGGAAACGCCGCGAAAGATTCCTCAAAGGCGGGCGACATTTATCAGCTTTCAGTCGGCACGCTGAACGTGAAAAGCACCATTCCTTCGGGCAGCGAACAGGCCACGGCAACGGGAATATACGAAAAGAGCGAAAAGCGCGGCCTCACCGCCGATTCCATCACGGTAAAGGGATATACCGATGCGACGGGTATCCACTTGACCGAAGGCGGCAACAACCTTTCCATCACCGACATCAAGGTGAGCGCGGGCGCAAACGGCACGGCGACGGGCATACTTGCCTCCGACGGAACAAATACAGGCGACCTCGAAAACATAGACATCGGCAATATGGAGGTTTCCGGCGGTGCAGGGGCAGACGGCATTCGCGCAAAATCCGTTTCGGGCAAAATAGGCAACATTACGGCTTCCTCAACGGACGGCACGGCTAACGGCATTTTCGCCGACTCCGCCGACATCACGCTAAGCGGAAAAATTTCCTCTTCGAGCGAAAACGGCAACGCCAACGGTATTTTGACGAAGAACGACCTCAATTTGACGATGCGCGACGGTTCGGAAATCAGCGCATCTGCCGAAAACGGCGAAGCCAGCGCAATCCGTTCCGAAAACGGCAACCTCAATCTGACTTTTGAGGGCGGCGCGACGATTAACGGCGACATAAAAGCCGCAAATAATGTTTCGCTTAACAACGGCGGCAACGCGACTGTGAACGGCGACATTGAGGGCAAAAACCTTGCCGCGGGCGCGGAAATCGGTACGGTTTCGGGTAAAATGAAATTCGACCAAGCCGCCGATCTTACCGTAAAAACTTCTGTCGGTTCTCTTGAGCTTGGCATGATTGAAAGTGTAGACGTTGCAAAAGTCAACGGCTCTACTGTTATTGACACAGCAACAGGTAATGTAAAAATTACAGAGGGCAAAGACATTACAGTTTCGACATCGGCTGGTTCACTTGAACTTGGTACAGTTGAGAGTGTAGATGTTGCAAAGGTAAACGGTTCTACCGTTATTGGCACTGCTACTGGCAACATAAAAATTGACGATGGCAAAGACATTACAGTTTCAACGTCGGCTGGTTCTCTTGAGCTTGGCATGATTGAAAGTGCAGATATTGCAAAGGTAGGCGGCTATACACTCATAATGAACGCCACGGGAAATGTGAAAATCGGCGAGGCTCAAGACGTCGTTATTGAAAGCGCTTCTTCGTTTGAATTCGGGCAAATTTCCGGATATCTCAACATAACTAAGGAAGTCGGTTCCATAACCTCTACGGGTAAAATTTCGGGCAACGTCTCTATAGCAAAAAATACTGATTCGATAAAAATCGGCGGCGCAAAAAACATGACGCTTTGGAATGTCGAAGGCGGAACAAGCCAAATAGGCGAAATCGAAGAGGATTTGACGGCAAATATGGCGGGCGGCTCGCTTGACGTAGGCAAAGTGGGCGGCGTTGCCAAAATTTCGGGCGACAGCGGAAGCGCGCGAATCGAAAAGGCGTCAACCGTAAATGTGGTTTCGGACAAAGTCGGAAAACTTACCGACAACGGGCAGGGCATTGCCACAGACGGAGGCCTTAAAATTTCCGTAGACAACGCCGAAAGTGTCAATTTCGCCAAAGTAAACGGCGGCGACATCAACGGCGCCGGAGACATAAAAGACCTGACAATAGACCTTTCAGACGGCGTGCTAAACATAGGAATGTCCGACTACGCCTCGCGAAACATAACGGTGAAAAAAGCCACCGCGCAGGTAAACGTGGGCGAAGCCAACAACATTGACATAACTCTTGCAAACAACGCCGATTTGGTCGCAAGTGCCGATTCTACAATCTACGGCAGGGCGATGGTCAACGGCGGGTGCAATGCCACGTTCCAAGATGTCAACAATCTGGTGGTCGGTCAAAACAACGGCGCAGGCGGCGTTTCGGGGCTTGACGGCAACCTTACAGTAAACGGAAAGGTAAACAACGCCGTTGTTTCCAACGTTTCGGGCGATATCCGCATAAACGCGGTTGCAAATTCGGCATACATTTCAAACGCATCTTCGGCAACCATAGAAAATGCAGTCGGAAACGTAAGTTTGAAAGACGTCAATTCGGCAACCGTCAACAATTCGACTGCCGACATATCCGCAACGAATGTTTCGGGCGGGCTGACGGTCGGCAACGTTGCAAACGTAAATCTCGACAACACGGGCAGCCTCAACGTTCTAGACGGCAAAACCGTAAGCGGCGACATCACTTCCAATACTGACCTCACCCTCACAAACGGCGGCTCGGCGACAATCGCCGGTTCGGTCTCGACGGCGGGGCGCAGGCTGACAATAGACAGCGTTTTCGACATAAACTCTTCGGCAAGCACCGTAATTTCCGCGGCTACGCTTTCGGGCAGCGGCCTGCGCCAGACAATCAACAACCACTACAACCGCGTGTTCGGTTTTGACGCAACCGACAACGCAAGCGGTTCCCTCACGGCGGAAACTTCGCTCAAGGGCACGCACAATGTTTCCTCGGGAGCTATAGTCGGCGCTATCGAAGGCGATTTGGCGGCGATTGAAAACGCCTACACAAAAGTAAAATACGTCAATGTCGGCGGCAATGTCGGCTACGAAGTCCAGAAAAATTCCTACCTTACCGACGCCGTGGCGAAAACCGCCGCCGAAAAGGCGTACGCCTCGATATACGACAACCTCGAATACGTAGAGGGAGACGATGCCGCAAACGCCGCTTCTATGGCGAAAAAGCGCAAGTTCGCGGCTATGGCATCGAGCGGCGCGCTCGGGTCGCTGCTTCCGCAGTCGACCGTGCATTCGGTTAGAATGAATATGGATTTGACCGATGCAATACACCTCGACGCCCTCAACCGCATGAGCGCCTCGGCGGACTTTCTGGCAATGCGCAAGGCAAGCGGCATTTCGGCGCAGGGAACGTCGACCGTGACGGTGCGCAACATCAATCGCTTTGCCTTCTACGGCGGCGACGCCAACATAGACGCCGCCAGCGACTACATCACGGGCGCGCTTGCGAATGTCGAATACACCGTAAACGACGACATGTTTGCGGGCTTGGGCGTAGGCGGATTTCAGGCGAAATCGACGGGCAGGGGCAACTGCGGCAAGGCGCAAACCCAATGCGTCGCCGTCAACGCATACGCAAATTGGCGCTTCTTCGACAATTTCGACTGGTACGCGGGAGCAACCTACGCTTTCGGCATGAACAACGCCGAAAGAATAAACATCATAGACAAGAGCAGGGCGGAGTGGGACTCAAACCTCGTGGGCGTCTTCACGGGTGTGCGCTACGCGTGGAAGCCCGTAGAAAACGTGGACTTCTACATAAAGCCTACGCTCGGCGTCAACGCCAACTTCCTGATGAATCCCTCGTTTTCAGAAAACAGCGGAGCCGAGCGCCTCGACACCGATTCCGACAACTACACAAGCCTGAAGTCGCTTGCCGGAATAGAGGCCACATACGCGCTTCCCAACGGTCTGTATTTCTCGGCGAGAATGTTCTACACGCACGAATTCTGCGACGAAAGCTATGACATAAATTCGACGATTTCGGGCACTTCGACGGCTCTGTTTACAAAGGGCTGGAAGATGGACGCCGACGCGGGCGTTTTCGGCGTGGGAATCGGCTACGACATAAATTCGCAGTGGCGCATTTACGCAGACTATTCAGCGGAAGTTTCAAGCGAAGTCTACCACAACATAAACGCCGGTATACAGCTTAGATTCTAAAACCTACACTGCAAAAAATCCCGCAATCCGCCGAACAAACGCGGAAATTGCGGGTCTAATTCCGGACAAACGCGTTGCCCCGTAAGCTTGGGACAGCGCGTTTTTTGGTAGAATCGGGCAAATTTTCGGCGAGAATGTGTATTTACAAACAAGCCGCAATTTAATAAACTGTGTCAACTCTTGCAAAGGTTGTATTATGCTTCGGAAATTAAGAATTCTTTTTGCCGTGCTGTTCTTTTGCGCCGTTACGGCGCTGTTTGTCGATTTTACGGGTGCTGCGCACGCGTGGTTTGGGTGGGTTGCAAAAGCGCAGTTTTTGCCCGCGCTGATGGCGGCAAATTTTGCGATTGTTGCAGCGCTCGCCGTGCTTACGCTGCTTTTGGGCAGAATTTACTGCTCGGTAATCTGCCCGCTCGGCGTATTTCAAGATATTGTCTCGTATTTTGCGGGGCGCAAAAAGCGCAACAGATTTTCGCATGCGCCCGCAAAAACGCCCATGCGCGCGGTGTTTCTCGCGGCATTCGCCGTTCTCGCCGCCTCGGGTTTTCTGCATATTGCCGCGCTCGTCGCCCCGTATAGCGCGTTCGGCAGAATGGCGTCGAACTTCCTCGCGCCGCTGTGGGCACTCGGCAACAACCTGCTTTCCCTCCTGAGCGAAAAGCTCGACAGCTACGCTTTTTATCCCGTCGAAGTCTATTTCAAGGGATTGGGCATTTTTGCGGTTGCCCTTGCCACATTTGCCGTGGTTGCAGTCTTGGCTTGGCGCAGCGGCAGAACCTATTGCAATACGGTGTGTCCCGTCGGAACTATTTTGGGCTTCCTTGCAAAATTTTCGCTTTTCAAGCCCGTAATAGACACTTCCAAATGCAATTCCTGCGGGCTGTGCGCCAGAAACTGCAAGGCGAAGTGCATAAATTCAAAAGAACACAAAATAGATTATTCGAGATGCGTAGACTGTTTCGACTGCATCGGCAAATGCAGAAACTCCGCAATTTCGTACTCGGCAAGACGCCCCGCGAAAACCGCCGCAAAATCGGCGGCGGGCGCGTCGCCTAAAAACACAACACCCGCGGCAAAATCCGGTTCGAAATCGAATATCGGCGGAGAAACCGCAACGGCAAAATTCGGCGCAAATACCAGAAGGGGATTCTTTGCCGCAATTTTCACACTGGCTTCGACCGCCGTTTCCGAAGCCGCCGAAAAGACGGTAGACGGCGGGCTTGCCCCGCTTAAAAAGAGACAGCGCCCCCAGCGGGCGTGCCCGATAACGCCCCCCGGGTCGCGCAGCGCGGCGAATGTCGCCCAAAGGTGCACGGCGTGCCAGCTCTGCGTTTCGGCGTGCCCTTCGCACATAATAGTAGCCTCGACAAGGCTTTCAAAGTTCATGCAGCCAGAACTCTCCTACGAGCACGGCTATTGCGCCGTCGAATGCGTGGAATGCTCGAAAGTCTGCCCCGCGGGCGCAATAGAGCCGATAACTCCCGCCCAGAAATCGTCGCTGCAAATAGGCAGGGCGGTTTGGCATTCCGACCGCTGCATTGTAAATACGGACAATATGCCGTGCGACAACTGTTTCCGCCAGTGCCCGTCGGGCGCGATTTCGATGGTTGCAAAAGACCCGAAAAATCCGAAGTCGCCCAAAGTGCCCGTCGTGGACGAAGCCCGCTGTCTGGGGTGCGGCACGTGCGAAAATCTCTGTCCGGCGCGCCCGCTTGCGGCTATGTGCATAGAGGGCGTATCGGTTCACAATTCAATTTAGAAAAGGTTTTTTTATGGATTCTCAAACAAACAAATTCGGCCGCAGAAACTTTTTGAAGGGGCTTTCGCTCGGGGCGGTATCCGTTCCGCTCTTCGGCTGCTCGCGGGAATCGGACTCCGAAAAACTCGGAGAAATGACAATGCGCACAAACCCCAAAACCGGCGACAAAGTCTCCGTTTTGGGCTTCGGCTGCATGCGCCTGCCGTCCGTCGACGGCAGAAGCGGCCGCGAAAGCACCGGCGATTTGGATCAAAACGCAATAAACGCGCTCGTGGACAAGGCGCTTGCCTGCGGCGTGAATTATTTCGACACTTCGCCCGCCTATTGCAAGGGGAAATCCGAACACGCAATGGGAATAGCGCTCAGCCGCCACCCCCGCAAAAGCTATTTTTTGGCGACAAAGCTTTCGAATTTCGCCGCGGCAACGCAGAGCAGGGAGGCGTCGATTGCGATGTACAAAAACTCGCTCGCCGAACTGCGCACCGACTACATAGACTATATGCTCCTGCACGCCGTCGGAATGGACGACGGCATGAACGGGCTGCGCCGCCGCTATCTCGACAACGGAATGCTCGATTTCCTCCTCGCCGAGCGTGCCGCGGGACGTATCAGAAACCTCGGCTTTTCCTACCACGGCGACATTAAAGTTTTCGACTACCTCCTTTCAAAGCACGACCAATACAAGTGGGATTTCGTGCAAATCCAGCTAAACTACCTCGACTGGAAACACGCCAAGGAAATCAACGAGTTCAACACAAACGCCGAATACCTGTACGCCGAACTTGCAAAGCGCAACATTCCCGCGGTGATTATGGAGCCGCTTTTGGGCGGCAGGCTTTCGTCGATTCCGCATACAATCGTTCCCGAGTTTAAACAGCGCGAACCCGACATGAGCGTGGCTTCGTGGGCGTTTAGATTCGCGGGAAGTTTCCCGAACGTGCTGACCGTTTTAAGCGGAATGGCAAGACCGGAACACCTCGACGACAACCTGCGGACATTCTCGCCGCTGAAGCCGCTTTCCGCCGACGAACTGGATTTCCTCCAACACGCCGCCGACACAATGATGCAGTTCAACACCATTCCGTGCAACGACTGCAAATACTGTATGCCGTGCCCGTACGGGCTCGACATTCCCGCAATCCTGACCCACTACAACAAGTGCCTCAACGAGCGCCTCGCGCCCGAAAGCTCGCTTGATGCAAACTACGCAAAGGCGCGCCGCGCGTACCTTATCGGCTACGACAGATCCGTTCCGAAGCTCCGACAGGCGAGCCACTGCACGGGTTGCGACCAATGCCGTCCGCACTGCCCGCAGCGCATAGACATTCCCAAAGAGCTGCGCCGCATAGACGCCTACGTAAAACACCTCAAGCAAAACGCCGCCCTGATGGGGGACGTCAAGCGGAAGTTCGCGCAGGGCGGGTGCCCGCTTGTTATCGGCAACGGCGACATTCGCACATACAACGGGCGCGGCGTTGCCTCGCTTCTGAAAATCTACCGCGACGAACCCGCGCTTTTGAAGGGTGCGCTCGTCGCCGACAAAGCCGTCGGAAAGGCGGCTGCGGCTCTGCTTGTAATGGGCGGCGCGGCGCAGGTTCACGCGTCGGTCGTCAGCGTTCCCGCGTTTGAAATGCTCAACCGCGCGCGCATAAGCGTAAGTTTCGACTCCCGCGTGCCGTATATAGAAAACGACGCGAAGAACGGAATGTGCCCGCTGGAAGCCGCCTGCAAAGACGCAAAAACGCCCGAAGAATGCCTGAAAATAGTGTCGAAATTTCCCGCACGCAAATGACGGAAATAGGAGGGTATAAGAGGGTCGGCATCTTCGGCGGAAGTTTCGACCCTCCGCACAAAACGCATATCGAAATGGCGGAAAGCGCGCGGAAATTCCTCGGGCTTGACTTGCTGGTGTTTGTTCCCGCATGCTCGTCGCCGCCCAAATTCGACAGCCATTTTGCGACGTTTGCCGACAGGGCAAAAATGCTGGAAATAGCCCTCGAAAGTTTTTCGGGAAAGTTCGAAATCAGCAGTATTGAAGCCGAAGCAAAAACCGTCTGCTACGCGGCCGACACTGCAGAAATTATGGCAAAACGCTTTCCCGCGGCAAAACTCTACTGGCTTGCGGGTGCGGATATGGCGGCTTCAATTCCGCATTGGCGGGGAATTGAAAAGCTCTCGAAAATAGTCGAATTTGCATTTTTCAAACGCGCGGGCATTCCGTTGAATGCAGGCGATTTCCCAAAAAATATCAGCGCGACAGAAATTCCGTTCGCCGAATCGCAAATCTCATCAAGCGCAATACGCCGAGCAATAAAAAACGGCATAAAAACACAATGGCTCGCCCCCAAAGTTGCCGAATACATAGCCGAAAAACGCCTCTATACCCATTAACGGTTGACATTTTGACCGTTCTTTTTTGAAATGTATACATGAAAAGGTTTCTATCTATTATGTTGTTGGGGGGCGCGGCGTTGGGCACGTTTGCGGACATCGGTTTTGTAAAGATTTCAAAGGAGAATCCACGCTATTTTGAGGCGAATGGAAAAGTCTGGATTCCCAACGGATACAATCTTTGTTTCCCGCGTCCATACTATTACGACAAATCGGATGACGAAGCCTTTGCGCTCATCGAAAAGCAGCTCAAAGCCCTTTCCGCAAACGGCGGTAACTATATACGCCTTTGGGTATCGGCAGATTTCTACCAGTTTGAAACCGCGCCAAATGCATTCGACCCCAAAAAGCTCGCGCGCCTTGACAGGCTCATGAAGCTCGCCGAAAAATACGGCATTCGCGTAAAACTATGCCTTGAACATTTCAGAAACGTTAAAAATTTTGTGCCTACAAAATCGGAGCAGGGGCTTGACCGCTGCATCTTCGCAAAATCCATATATGCAAACGATTTTGCCTCAATGACCGAGTATTTGCAAAGCCCGAAGGGAAAGTCGTTTTATCTCGCACGGGCAAAAGTTCTCGCCGACCGCTATCGCGACAATCCCAATGTATTCGGTGTCGAACTTTGGAACGAAATGAATTGCGTTTCAGCGCCGTTGAATGCGTCCGAAAGTTGGACTTCGGAAATGCTCGGCAAAATAAAACTGCTTTTCCCGAACCACCTTGTAATGCAAAGCCTTGGAAGTTTTTCCGAATACGCATCATACTCGCATTACGAAATTTTCATGAAAATGAAAGACAACGATGTTGCCCAAGTTCACAGGTATCTCGACTTGGGCGCGGGAATGGACATTTGCAAAGCGCCAATCGATATTTTCGCGGCGGACAGCGTACGCGTACTGCGCGAAATGGTAAAGGACAAACCTGTATTGTTGGCGGAAACGGGAGCGGTCAAACCGAACCACTCGGGCCCTTCCGAACTTTATAAAAAAGACAAAGAGGGTTCAATTCTGCACGATGTGCTCTTTTCGGCTTTCTTTTCGGGCGCGGCCGGCTGCGGACAAATTTGGCACTGGGAAGCATATGTTCTTGCCAATAATTTGTTCTGGCATTTCGGGCGTTTTGCAAAATCAATCGAGAATATCGACCCGATTGCGGAAAAATTCGTTCCAACCCGCGCCGATACAGACGATTTGCGCGTATATGTGCTTAACGGGCGAAACTCGGTTGCCGCTTGGGTGCGAGATGCAAATAGCGACTGGCGTTCGGAACTCGACCGCAGCGAAAAAACCGCAACCGTGCGCGCAAAAACGCTCGACTTTTCAAACATCGTCAAGAAACGCAAAGTCGCAAAAGCATGGACTTACAATCCGTGGACCGACAAAGCAGAGCCCGCGGAAATCAAAGACGGAAAAATCACCTTGCCAGACTTCAAAAAATCGCTGGTTGTAAGACTGGAATTTGCGAAATAGAAATTGCCCCTGCAGAAAAAAATGGAAAATGAGCGTTATTTAATTTTGATAACCTCTGTTGTTATTGGATTGGCGTCCATTGCAATGCCGTTTATCCGCAGGAATAGGAGATTCGGCGTAAGAACCAAATGGTCGGTATTCAACGATAGGACTTGGTTTTATTCAAACCTGCTGGGAGCGATTTTGATGATTTGCGCATCGACAATTACAATATTTTCATTCTTCTTTTACCCGAAAATTTTGAAAATAGCATTTCTTACTTCGGCTTGTGTGGCAGGGCTGCTTTCGGTCTTGTTTTCGTATATCGTCTTCCTTTGCGAAATCCGCAGAAAAAGTTAACTGTAGCTATAACTCTCTTTTTCAAATTATTTCCCGCCTCAGTTTATATTCGGTAAAAATCCGTATATGGATTCAAACATTCCGTCGGAATTTGTCAAAATAGCTAATTGAGAC
>ERZ808267.520-NODE-520-length-11269-cov-3.190298_pt1 | contig 11269 bp, 8 predicted proteins | sample MGYA00521241_ERZ808267 | MGnify/ENA primary metagenome ERZ808267 (study PRJEB31516, sample SAMN03275592) | gut metagenome | biome: mammalia-associated habitat; material: feces | host: Papio cynocephalus | place: Kenya | collected 2012-07-19 ... | reverse complement strand
TGCCTATGATCCCGAAAGGACGCTGGCGGAATGCGTTGCCGCCGCGCCCGACGGCTCAAAACTTTCGTTTGAAAACTGCCAGCTTTCGGGGATTTCAAAAAGTTTCGACTACCCGAAAAACGCCTTTGCCGAGTTTTCGGGCAGAGTTTCAAACAGGGCGTCGGCTGGAACTCTCTGCTATGCAAGCCTGCTGTTTTTGGACGGCGACAATTTTGTAGTCGGGCGCAAAACCCTGATTTTTCCATCTAATAACAATATTGATTTTTCGCTGCTTGGCGGCGGATACTCCAATGCAAAAAAAGTTGTAATATCGCTTTTTGCAACGCGCCAGAAAAAGGGGGAAGCCTTTTTCGTCGAGAATGTGGAGCTAAAACTTTACCGCGTCAAATAACGCGCGGAGGGCTGTTTTTTTGTCTTTTTTTGCGTCAAACGGCGGTTTTGGGCGCAGTTTAAACACAGCCGGATTTTCCTTTTTTACTACAAAATTGTAGTTCGGCTGAACGCTGCGACAATTTTGTAGCATTTTGATTTGCGCCCAAAATGTAGTTTGTTTTGCATAACTTATTTATAATCAAGCTTGAAAAGTTTTAAAATTTTTCTGGCACGGCTTCTGCTTAATGAGTTTTCGCTAACCAATAAAAGTTATGAAACTCATAATAGCATATATCAAACCCGAACAATTAGGCGAGGTCAAAAAGGAACTGTTTAAGAACCAGATTTACAGGATTTCCGCCACTAACGCACTCGGTTGTGGCCGTCAGCGCGGTTATAGCGAGAATTATCGAGGCAACGAGATAGAGGTAAATCTTCTTAAAAAGTTGCGCCTTGAAATCGCCGTCAACGACGAGTTCGTAGACATCACGGTGGATTCGATTATGAAAGGCGCCAAAACCGACCACATCGGCGACGGCAAAATATTTATCCTCAACATAGAAGAGTGCATAAGGGTTCGCACGAACGAGCGCGGCTCGGTTGCAATCGGCTAACAAGCAACATAGTTTACAATGAAAAAGACACTTTTGACATTATCGACAATCTCGGCGGGCGCGGCGGCATTTGCCCAAGACGCCGCTGCCACGGCCGCTCCCGCAGCCGCCAAGGTCAGCACCGAGATGTTCACAATAAACAACCTCTGGATTCTGCTCGGAGCTATTTTGGTCTTTGCAATGCACCCCGGGTTCGCAATGCTTGAAACGGGTTTGTGCCGCGCCAAGAACAGCGTAAATATTCTGGCAAAGAATATGATAACCGTATGTATCGGCGTGCTGACATTCCTGTTTATAGGTTCGCAGATTATGTACCCCGGCGATAGCTGGATTCTGGGAAAATTCCTCGGCTGCTCGGGCTTTTGGGTCTCCGCTCCTGCGGGCGCAGCGGCGGGCATAGACTACAACGGCGGCAATTACGGCTACTGGACGGACTTCATCTTTCAAGCAATGTTCGCCGCAACGGGCGTAACCATTGTCTCCGGTGCTGTTGCCGAAAGAATCAAGTTTAGCGCCTATGTAATATTCGGCATTATCTACGCAACATTCGGCTACACGATTATCGGTTCGTGGGGCTGGGGCGGCGGCTGGCTCAAGGACTTGGGCTTCTACGACTTGGCGGGTTCTACATTCGTACACTCCGTAGGCGGCTGGGCTGCTTTGGTCGGCGCGATTATGGTCGGCCCGAGAATCGGCAAGTTTGTCAACGGCAGGGCGCACGCAATCCCCGGCAGCAACCTCGGTTTGGCGACGCTGGGCGTGTTCCTCCTGTGGTTCGGCTGGTTCGGCTTCAACGGCGCGTCGGTATTTTCCGCCGACCCGATAATGGTGGCCTACGTCTTTGTAACAACTTCCGTTTCGGCTGCGGCTGCGGCAATGTCGGCAATGTTCACCTCTTGGTTTATCCAAAAGAAGCCCGACTTGTCAATGATTCTCAACGGCTGCTTGGCGGGTTTGGTCGGCATAACGGCATCGGCTGACTGCGTATCGGTCGGCAGTTCTTTGGCAATCGGTTTGATTTCCGGCGTGATTGTGGTATTTGCGGTATACTTCTTCGACAGAATCCGCATAGACGACCCCGTCGGCGCGCTCTCCGTCCACTTGGTCTGCGGCGTCTGGGGCACGCTTGCCACGGGCATCTTCTCCCCCGACCACACGTTTATGACCCAACTTATAGGCGTTCTGGCAGTCGGCGCGGCGGCGGTTGCAATCAGCTTTGTAATCTTCTACGCAATCAAGCGCACAATCGGTTTGAGAGTCTCCCGCGAAGAGGAACTCAAGGGTCTCGACGTAACCGAGCACGGTATGGAAGCATACAACGGATTCCAAATTTTCTCTAACGAGTAAACTGCACAACATACACCGACGGACACCCTTTCAACGGGGTGTCCGTTCTTTGTCTTTCGGCGGACGGGCAAATTGCCGCCGTCGGCGCGCGGAGGACGAACGTCCGAAATTTGGCGCGGCGAAATTTGAAAAATTTGCTTGAAAAACGATTGAAAATGTAATGGACTTGAGTCCTCAATAAAAATACCACTAATATAAATATGAAAAAGTTATTGTTAGCTATATCGATTTGCGCAGCGGCTTTTGCCTACGCGCAGGATAACGGCGCGGCGGCTGCCAATACTGGCGCTGCTGCCACTCAGCAGGCAGTTGCGGCACAGCCTCAGGAAACTCCCGCCGAAAGCCTTGCCGACCTCAAACTCGGCTCGAAGGTTCTCGACAAGTTCTCCGCTTCCGTAACGGTAGGTTATGAATCCGAATACGTTTTCCGCGGCATCAGAAACGCGGGCGACTCGGTAAATCCGCAAGTTGACTTGGGCTACGATTTCGGCGCGGGTTTTGCCGCCTACATCGGCTACTGGGGCAACTACGAAGTTGCAGGCAGCGCCAACAAGTTGGAAGAATCCGACCTCTATGCAGGCATCACCTACACAATCAAGAACATCACTTTCGACGTAGGCGTAATCAACTACATCTATCCCGAAGCCGACTTCGACGAATGGGAATGGAAAGCCGCCGTCAGCTACGACACGACAGACCTCTTGGGCGACTTCAACGTATGCCCCTCTTTCGCGTACTTCTACAACAACAAGTACAATGTAAACACGTTTGAAGCGGGTCTCTCCTACTCGGCTCCCGTTATGAAGTGGATCAACGGCGACAACTGGTTGACAATCGACTCCTCCGTTGTTTACGGCTTCATCTGCCGCGAAGGCTACAACAGCCAGGCTGGCGACTACAGCTACTTCCAGGTTAAGTCCGACGTAGTGGTTTCCATCACAAACTACTGCTCTTGGTCGCTGGGTATCCGCTACTCGTTGGCTTCCTCCAACTCCCAGTACTGGGAAGGTAGCTCCTATGGAACAATGGACGAATGCGGTTCCTACCTCTGGTTCGGCACTGCAATCTCGTTCGGCTTCTAATTTAGAGCTTGGAACTACAAAAAAGTCTCCGTCTTAGATAAGGCGGAGACTTTTTTGTAGGTGCGTGGGCGCGTGAAATTGAGTTGATACGGCGTTTTGGTCAAATAATTACGCCTCGCCGTACTTTTAGTACTGTCTCGGCGTTCTTATTTGGCAAAGCCGCCGTCTGAATCTCAATTTGACGCGCCCACAAAAATACGACGCAAAATAACAAGAAAATTTTTTTGTCCATTCACGGCGAGATGTTCCATTTTCACGAAACGCCGTATCAAGCCAGTTTCACACGCCGTAAATTCTGCCTACTTAACAACCTTTTTCCCACCTTTCACCAAATACCTGCGCTTACTTTTTGAAAGTAGTTTTTTCAGCTTTGGTCTGTCCGCAACCGCCACAATATACCCCACGCATTCGGGGAAACCGCAGCGGCAGGGGTGGTCGAGAAAATGCTCAAGCGCATAGCCGTAGTTGTAGAGTATTTCCTCTCCCTCGGCAATGTCGCGCGTGGCGTAGAATTTTATCGAGCCGCCGTCGTTGACGGCTTCGGCGTTCGTGCGGCAGGCGTGGTTGATATACTTGGCATCGTTGTAGGCAAAATTGCCGTCGATGTCGAAATTTTCGTCAAGCTCGAAAATGTAGACACTGCCGCCGCCGCTTTTTTTTGCCGCGGCTTCGTAGGCGAGCCCGCGCCTGTTGGATTCTTCCTTGTCGATTTTTTCGCCCAAGTATTCCAAGATAAATTCGCCCTTTTTTATGGGGGCTGCCGCAAACACGCCGTTGCCGTGAATCGGCGACTTGCGCACTTGGTACTTCTTGGGGGCGCTATTTTGTTTCGGGGAATTTGGCATTGCGCACGTCGTCTATGAATTTGGCGTAAGCGTCGGAGACCACTGCGGTCAGGTCGGCGTATTGCTTTGCGAATTTCGGCGGATTTTGCGAAAGCCCGAGAACGTCGGTAAAGACGAGCACCTGACCGTCGCATTCCGCGCCCGAGCCTATGCCTATTGTAGGCACGGATACCGCGCGCGAGACTTCCGCCGCCAGCTGGGCGTCCGTCATTTCCATTACAATGGCGAAAACTCCCGCGGCTTCGAGCGCCTTGGCGTCGCGCAAAATGCGCGCCTTTTCCTCTTCGGTTTTGCCGAATTTCCTGTAGCCGCCCAAGCGCAGAACCTGCTGCGGCTCAAGCCCTATGTGCCCCATTACGGCAATGCCGGCGTCTACGAGCTTTGAAATTTTCTTCGCCATTTTTTCGCCGCCCTCTATTTTCAAGGCGTCTGCGCCCGACTGCTGCACGAGGCGCGCGGCGGCGTCGAGGAGGCTGTCGAACTTTTTGTGCGCCACGGCGAATGGCATATCGGCGATTACCAGCGCCGACTTTGTCGCGCGGGCGACCGCCGCAGTGTGGTGCGCCATCATGTCGAGCGTAACGGGGACGGTGCTCGAAAAGCCCAGCGTAGTGTTGCCGACGGAGTCGCCCACCAAAATCATGTCGATGCCGGCGTTGTCGGCGAGGGTTGAAAATATGCTGTCGTAGGCGGTGAGCATTGTCAGCTTGCGCGCGCCCTTTGCAGAAATTATGGTCTTTACCGTGTTTTTCATTGGAACAATTTTATTTTTTTGAGAAGTTTTGCGGGATTTTCCACGGCGGTTTCACCGAAGAAGACCGACATTAAATCGCAGTCGGGCTTTGAGATTTTGCCCGAAATTTTAAACGGGCGCGTCTGCTTGTAGCCGTCGGTGTCGGAAGAGGTTGCGAGAGCGTCGGTGCGGGCAAGCAGGTTTATAAGCTCGGGATTCTTCGTGTAGGCGCACGCCTGAATGTCTATTTCCCAATCGGCAAGCGGGGCGTCGGGGTTGAAATAGACCACGCCTTTTTGCGTTTTGAACGCAAGCTCGTTGCCCGAAAATTCCGCCGCGGCAATGTTGAAATTGAAGTCGGCGGTGCGCGCTATTTTGATTTTTGCCGAGTCGAACTTCACATTTCTAAACTTGTCGGCTACGGCTGTGTATTTGTCGACGGAATCGTTCTTGAGGAACGCGTTGACGAGCTTTGCCGCCGACTGCGCCGCCGAGATTGTGCGCCCCATATCGGTGTTGTCGCGCAACAGATGCAGCGTGCCGCCGTCGCTCGAGGCGGTAGCCGAACCCGTAGCGTGTTTGAAGAGCTCGCCTGCGTTCGCGCCGTCGCCCGAAAGCGAGATTTCGGCGTTGAAAATGCCCTCGATTATCGGCGTCTGGGATATTTTTGCGGGGTCGAACTTTTGCAGGGCTATTTGCGTTTTTGCGAACTTGTACGGCTTTGCCGCGCCTGCGTCAAATGTTATATCGAGCGCGCCCGAGAGGTTTCCGCCGAGAATTTCCGCGGCAATATCCTGAATTTTCAGCTCCTTTTGCGTAGCCGAAAGCTTTGCGGCAAAATTTTTAAGCGGCGAATTTTGCCCGATTGCAAGCTCGCCAATCTTTGCCGAAAGCGCGGCGTTTTTGCCTGCAAACCAGAACGGCGTTTCGTCTTTTTGCGCCGCAGCGCCGTCTGCCGAACGCCGAGTTTTTGCGGCGGGGGAGGCGGTCTGCGCGTTCGGGTTTGCAAATGCCGATTTCAGCGCGAGAATGTCGTCCACCACGATTTTTCCCGCCTGTATTTCCGCCGTCAGTTCGTCGGCGTTTTTCGCCTGCGCGGAAATGTCGGAGACGCCGCGCACCGAGTTTATCTTTACGTCGGCCTTGCCCGAGAGGATTTCGCCGAGCGAGGCGTTTGCGGAAATTTTCAGGCTTTCGATTTCGCCGCCCGTTGAGAGTACTGCAAGATTAGTAATCTTGACGTCGGCGCTTGCGGCGCTGTCCTTGTATTCGGCGTCTACAGTTGCGGTTGCGCGCGCGATGTTGTCGAACTTTTCAAGCGCGGGCTGCCCGAAGATGGGCTTGAGCTGCATTTGCGCCGAGAGTTTTGCGGAGCTTAATTTGAAGCCGCCGCCGGCGCTTGCCGCCGCCGAAACATCGGCTCTGCAGCATTCCGTTGCGCCCGATTTCACCAGCACTTTTGCGCCGTCAAGATTGAACGAGCGCGCCGCGGTGTCGGCTTTGATTTTCGCCGATATTTCAGCGGAAATTCCGCGCAAAAGCTGCGCGCCGTCTTTTGCAAACGATGCGTTTTCAACGGCGAATTCGACATCGGCGGAAACGTCTTGGGCGTCGATTTTTGCCTTTGCGTCGGCGGAGAGACTGTCGGCGTCGAAGCCGTTTGCAAAGGGTTTAAACGGCGCAAACGGGAATTTTTCCGCTTTAAGTTTTACCGAAAACGCCTTTGCGAATTTCGATTTTTTTATGTCGAAAACGGGCGTGCCGTCCACTTTCAGCTCGAGCGAAATTTCCGATTTTTTGCCCGAAATTTTTACTTCCGCCTTCGAGAGTTCGATTTGTTCTGCGGAGATTTTCGCGGCAATGTCGGCGTCGGCGCAAAGCGGGTCGGCGGGGATTGCCGATACCGAGCTTATGCAGTAGAGAACGGGGTTGAGCTCGCCCGAAAGCTTTGCGGAAACTTCGGAGATTGAGTTTCGGGATTTAGCCTTGAGTTCCGCCGCGAGGCTCTTGCCGTCGACTTTAGCCGATTCAGCCTTGAATTCCGCTTCAAAGGAGTTGTCGGGGCGGCGGAGGGCTTCGCCCGAAATGAATAGCGTGAGATTTTCAAAAATTTTGCGCCCGTCTTTTGCGAATTTGGCGCGCTCTATGTTCGCGCTTTTTGGCGTTGAAATTTTGACAGTACCGTTGGGCGCGGCGGAAATGTCGAAGACGGCGGAAATGTTCTGCGCGCCGAATTCGGCGTTTTTGAGGAAGGCGTTGACGAGCTTTGCGGGCACGGCGAGCGTGAGCGTTCCGCACGGCACGAGTTTGTCGGCGGGCATTGCCGAAATGTCGAGCTTTTCGCCGCGCTTGAACGCGTAGCCGAGCACGGGGAACGAATCGACTTCGGCCGACGCTTTCACGCTGCCGGAAGTCAGGCAGCTTTCCTTTGCGGCAATGTCGGCGTCGAGCGAGAATGCGCAGGTGTCCACGGGTGTGCTGTAGGCGTCTTTCAACCCCGAAGCGTCGGCTGTAGCCAAGATTTTGCTCTTATATTCGCGCGTCTGAATGTTGAATGCGGTTTCGGCGAAGAGTTCCGCAGACGCTTTGGGCAGTTTTACGCCGAGGGTCTTTTCAAATTTTGCAAGATTTGCGGAATCGAGTTTGAGCTTGCATTTCTGCACGCCCGAAAGGTCCTTGTTTACGGTTGTCGTGGCGGCGAATATTTCCGCGCCGCTTTCCGTAATTTTTGCGTTGAGAATTTCGCCGCGCTTGACGGCGGAAAGCTTAAAGTCGAGGCTCGGCTCTCCCGCGCTTTTTGCGGAGGCGTCCATTTGGAATTCGAGCTTGTTCTGCGAGAGGAAAACTTCGCGCAGGGAGAGCGCCGTGCGCGTAGTGCGCCCCGCGGCGAGGACGTCTACTTTGGCGTCGAATTTCGGAATTTCAATGTCGAAGGGCAGGGCGAATTTTTCGCCGCTTTGCTTTTCGGCTTTCGCGGAAGCTTTTTCGTCGGCGGGCGTCTGCGCGGTTTTCTGCGCGTTCGTTTTTACCTCGAAGACGGCGTTTTCAAGTTCTCCCGAAATTTTGAGTTTTTTGCCGAGCAGCGCCAGCGGCGAGTATTGCAGATTCAGGTTTCCGCTGAATTTTCCCGCGGGGGTGTCGAATTTCGCGTTGCGGATTTTTGCCGACGTGAAACCGACGTCGAGGCTTTCGACGCTGCCCGAATATTTTTCAAGCGCGGCGTTTGCCGCCTTTGTCTGCAGCGCGGGGTTGAGCAGCGCTACAATCGCGGCGACAAAGAGCGCGACTGCGGCGGCGAGGACGGATAACAGAATTTTTTTCATAGTTTTTCTCCCGTTATTTTATCGAATAATTCCTTTTTTATGAAGACGTTTAAAATGGTGTTTTTGCGCAGCCCGAACATGTCGCCGACGTATTTTTTGCGGTCGAATTTCTTCAGCGTTTTGGGGGCGGCAAAGGCGTCGGTAATTATTACGTCGAATTTGTCGAGATTGTCGGGCGGCTTCCGCCAAAAGCCCGCGTTTGGCATATTGCGCATTGCCCACGGCAGCGGCCACGGCGAGACTTCGCCGACGAACGCAACGGGTATTTCGGCTGAATATTCGGAAAATTTAACGCATTCGGCAATTCGCGCCTCGAGGTTCTTTTCGTCGCGCACAGTGTGCGAATATATCAGCGGGTTGCGCGGGTCGTCGGCGAATCTTTCGGTTGCGTTGCGCGACATTTTGTATTGCGGAACGAACGCCGCCGCAACCAACGCGAGCGCGGGAATTGCAAGACGCGCCCGCAGCGAGAGTATTTTCGCCAGCGCGTAGCCCGCGGGCACGCACATTGCGGCGGTCGGGGCAAGCAGCAGCCACGGCGTCTTGTATTTTATGAAACTCAAAATTACAATCTGCACCAACGCCGCCACTGCGAAGAACGCCGCCGCGTCCGCGCCCCTTTCGCGCCTTTTTGCGAATGCCCAAAACGTTCCGAGCAGCGCAAGCGCGGTTGCAAAATATCCGCCGAAATACGCGCCGCCGCTTTTCTGCCAGAAGAGGAGTTTTGCGTAGAAAAGCCCCTCTCCGGCAATTTCGGCGGAATCAGCCTTTGAAAAAAAGTGTATGAAATAGCTTTTAAATGCGTCCGCCACGCCGCCGAAGTTTGTCCCGAAAGACGAATACAGCGGAACGAGCACTGCGGCAAATCCCGCGAGAGCCGCGAATGCGAAAAGCGCATATCGCCTCGGCGATTGCGTTTCCCGCGCATCTTCGGGATTTTTGAATGCTATTTTTACGAGTACCGCTGCCGCGAATATCGCCGCAAATGCAATTACCGACGTTTCCTTGCAGCATTGCGCCGCTCCCGCGGCAAACCCCGCCGCCGCCGCGCGCGCCGCCGACGGTTTTTTCAGAAAGAAAAATGCCGCCGCCGTGCACAGAAAGCACGCGAGGGCAAAGAGAATTTCGTGCACGAAATACACCGAGTATATCTGGGCTATCGGAGAGGCGAAGAACACCGCCGCCGCAAGCGCGCATGCCGCCGCGCCGAGCGTTCCCGCGAGCGCGAAGTATGCCGCGCCGAGCGCCGCCGCCGCAGGCAACAGGCATTTGCGCAGCTGCGCAATTTCAATCTTTTCTGCGGGAATTTCCTGCGGCTTTTGCGCGGCGTACGCCCAGTAGTAGAGGGCGGGGCCGTGGGGACCGTACGGGTTGTATTTGTAGCCTTTGCCCTCGTATAGTTTTAGAAATGTAAACGCCTGTTCGGATTCGTCTGCGTGCACGGCGCGGACTTCCGTGTTTTTCGCCGTAGCGAAAAAGAAGTAGATGGCCGCTGCCGCCGCCAGTGCGAATGCCGTGATATTTTTCATTTCTGCATTGCCGCGCGCAACGCCGCCATAAAGCCGCTCGGCGGTTTCACGGGGCGGCCGTTCATGTCGACGAACACGTGTTCGGTTGACGCTTCGGCAAGCAGGCGGCCGTTGGCGGTTATTTGGTAGTCTATTTTTATTTTGACCGTCGGCGGCTGCGTGATTGCGGCGCGGATTTCCACGGTGTCGCCGAAGCGCGCGGGGTATTTGTAGTCGACGCGCACCGAGATTACGGGCAGATGGAAGCCCTGCGAGACGATGTCGGTGTATTTTACGCCGAAGCTTTCAATCAGGCGCAGGCGGGCGCATTCGCACCACGGCAGATAGTTGGCGTGGTAGACAATGCCCATCGCGTCGGTTTCCACGAACCGCACTTCCTCTTTTATCGACGCCGAAATCATAAATCGACTTCGTTTTGCACAACCTGTTCCATGCTCTGGCGTTTGCGCATAAGCGCGGCGGAAGAGTCGCATTTAAGCATTACTTCGGCGGCGGCGGGGTACGAGTTGTAGTTGGCGGTGCTCATCGAAGAGCAGTATGCGCCCGCGCCGTCTATTACGCACAGGTCGCCGATTTCGGCTTTGAGCATCGGGCGCGGCGCGAGGGCTTCGGGGTCGGACGGGGCGGGGGTGAGAATGTCGCCGCTTTCGCAGCAGTGCCCCGAAACTATGTAGCTGCGGATTTCCTCCGACGGCGTGTTTTGGATTATCGAAACGGGGTGTTGGGCGCCGTAGATTGACGGGCGCAGGATTTCCGTCATGCCCGTGTCGAGCTTGAGGAATTCGTAGCCGTCTTTGCCGGTGTCGCACTTGTCCTGAACTCTGGCGAGCACTGCGGCGCAGTTTGCAAGCAGGAATGTGCCGGGTTCTATTTCAAAATGGAGTTTGCGCCCCGTCTTCTTTGCAAATTCGGCGATTTTTTCGGCAACCGGCGCGCCGATTTTTTGCAGGTCGGTTGACTTTTCGTCCGCCATGCGCGCAACTTTGTAGCCGCCGCCCATGTTGAGCGTTTGCACGTCTTCAAACTGCGCAACAGTTCCGAGGCTCATTTCGGCGACTTTCTGCCACACGAGCGGGTCGGAACCCGAGCCTATGTGCGTGTGTATTCTTACGATTTTAAGCGAATACTTCGCGGCAATCTCCTTGATTTTGTCGATGTACTCGAACCAGATTCCAAACGACGAAGCCGGGCCGCCTACGTTCGTGCGCTTTGTCCCGCCCGAGCCGAGCCCCGGATTGATGCGCACGCCGACTTGGCTTGACGGGAAAAGTTTGCCGTACTTTTCAAGTTGTCTGAGCGAGCACGCGTTGTACTTGACGCCGCTTTTGATTATCTCTTCGAGATTGTCGGGCAGCTGCTGCGAAGAGAGCGAAATTTTTTCGGGCGCAATGCCCGCCATTATTGCGCGCCTTACTTCGAACGCG
>ERZ808267.517-NODE-517-length-11289-cov-2.885882_pt1 | contig 11289 bp, 7 predicted proteins | sample MGYA00521241_ERZ808267 | MGnify/ENA primary metagenome ERZ808267 (study PRJEB31516, sample SAMN03275592) | gut metagenome | biome: mammalia-associated habitat; material: feces | host: Papio cynocephalus | place: Kenya | collected 2012-07-19 ... | reverse complement strand
GATTCTGCAATAAGAGAAATGTTAGCTATCGACAAATCTAATTGGCAAGTCGTTGAAATTATTGGTTGGCTTTATCAATACTATATTGCAGAAAGAAAAGATGAAGTATTTGCTAACCTAAAAAAGGGTAAAAAGATTTCAAAAGAAGATATTCCGGCAGCAACACAAATATTTACTCCAAAATGGATTGTTAAATATATGGTTGAAAACTCTGTTGGTAAAATGTGGTTAGAAGCTCATCCTAATCCTGAATTACAATCAAAGTTTAAATATTATCTTGAATCGGCTGAACAAGATGAAGAAGTCAAACAAAAATTAAAAGAAATAATTAATAAAAATATCTGTCCTGAAGATATTAAAGTGTTGGATCCTGCCTGTGGCTCAGGACACATATTAGTAACAGCATTTGAAGTATTGTATGAAATTTATAAATCTGCCGGATATGTGGAAGATGATATTGCATCGTTAATCTTGACTAAAAACTTATATGGGTTGGATATTTGTGATAGAGCGGCACAACTTGCTCAACTTGCAGTTGTAATGAAAGCCAGAGAATATGATAAAAATATCTCTAATAAAGTTACAGAATTAAATATCACATCAATTCAAGAATCAAATTGGATGAGTGATTCAAAAGTGAAAGAATGCTTGATGAATGGCGTTGATAACCAACTGTTAGCTCAATCGCAAATAGAACAACTTCTAACGACATTCAATGATGCAAAAGAATATGGATCAATCCTTGATGTAAAAGATTTCGATTTTGAGTTTTGGAATGAGAGATTAACAGCAATCCAATCATTGTATATGGGTTTATTTTATAGCAAGAGCATTGTTGACCTTCAAGAAAATTTACCTAAATTAGTTAAACAAGCTAAAATCATGCAACAGAAATATGAATGTGTTATTGCTAATCCTCCATATATGGGTGGGAAAGGAATGAGCTCAAAATTATCTGAATATGCAAAGAAAAAATATCCTATGTCAAAAGGAGATATGTTTGCAATATTTAAAGAAGTAATCTTAAATCATACAAGTAATAATTGTTATGGTTCTACTGTTAATCAACATTCATGGATGTTTTTAAGTAGCTATGAACAATTAAGAGAATATTTACTGAATAATGCTGTAATTGATACAATGGTGCATTTAGGAACAAGAGCATTTGAAGAACTTGCAGGAGAAGTCGTCCAAACAACAACTTATGTAACAAGAAAGATTAACGAACCTAATTATATCGGTAAATTTGTAAAATTAACCGACTATCCAAATGCGAAATTAAAAGAAGAAAAGTTTTTAAAATTTAATTCTAATGATATCTATACTTGTAAACAAAATGGTTTTCACTCAATTCCGGGTTCGCCGATTGCGTATTGGGCTAGTGATAGAGTGAGAGAAATATTTAAGAATGCTGAACAAATTAGTGATTATGCTGATGTAATAACTGGCATGACGATTGGTGATAATAATCTATATATGAGATTTTGGTCAGAAGTTAATTATCAAAAAATCAATATCGGGCAAGTTGTTTATGAAGATATTGATTTAAAAGAACGAAATTGGATTCCATACTTAAAAGGTGGGGGATATCGAAAATGGTATGGTTTATATGAATATATAGTAAATTGGGCAGAATCAACAAATTTTAATAGACCCAAAACAACTATGAAAGATAAATATTTGAGAAAAGGTATTACTTGGTCTTTTTTAACTTCGTATGCATTTTCTGCAAGATTTTTTGATTACGGTTTTTTATGGGATGTTGCAGGTTCTCCAATGTTCTTAAAAGATAATGAAAAATTATATTATATTTTAGGTTTATTGGGAACCAAAATTACAAGATATTTTTTAAACCTTGTAAATCCAACACTAAACTTTCAAGCAATTGAAGTTGCTGCAATGCCAATGATTTACAATGAAGATAAAAAAGAAAATATAGAAAAATTGATATATGATAATATTTGTATATCAAAAGACGATTGGGATAGTTTTGAAACATCTTGGGATTTTCAGGAACATCCATTGTTGAGATTTAAAGAAAATGGCAAAGTGTCAGACTCTTTCAACAAATGGAAAGAATACAAACAAGAACAATTCAATAAACTTAAGGCTAATGAAGAAGAGTTAAATAAATTATTCATTGAAATCTACGGACTTCAAGAGGAAATGACACCTGATGTTGACGATAAAGATATAACTGTTGTCTTAGCAGATGAAACTAGGGATATAAAATCTCTTATGTCTTTTGCTGTTGGCTGTATGCTAGGTCGTTATTCATTAGATGAAAAAGGATTAGCATTTGCTGGTGGGGAGTTTGATTCTTCAAAATACAAAATATTAGAAGTTGATGAAGACGGTATTTTACCGATACTTTCTGATACTTGGTTTGAAGATGATATTGTAGAAGAATTTAAACGTTTCTTAAAAAAAGCATTTGGAGAATTATATTTCAACGAAAATATGCAATACATAGCAGATGTTTTAGGCCGCAAAGGCTCAGAAAGTGCCGAAGATAGAATAAGAACATACTATCTAAAAGATTTCTACAAAGACCACTTGCAAACATACAAAAAACGTCCAATCTACTGGATGTTTACAAGTGGTAAAGAAAAAGCATTTAACTGTCTAATGTATTTGCACAGATACGACAAAACAACTCTATCTAGAATTAGAAAAGATTATTTGCATGAATATCAAGCAAAACTGGACAGAGCAAAAGCTCAAGCCGAAGCCGAAGGTAACGTAAAACTAAACTCTTTGTATTCCAAATATCAATCAGAAATCTTAGAATACGATAGAAAGCTCCAAGTTTTTGCCGATTCTCAAATCGAACTTGACCTAGATGACGGTGTAAAAGTAAACTATGCCAAATTCAAAGGTCTATTAGAAGCTGAAAAAGATGTGGTAGGAAGGGGTAAATAGTGACAAAGTTCAAAAATATGCTTGAAATAATGTGGGATATAGTAAAAGCTATTTTTATAACACTATTGATGATAATAGGCATAAAACTTATTTTATTGTTTATTATGCCTATGTCAATATTTAGTTTATTCCCATATTCTCCATTTGATAATTACGATTGGAATCCCATCGCAACAATTATTGGTTCATTTATAACTGGGTTAATAGCTTGGTATGCAATATTTAAAACGGCTGAGCTTGATAGAAAAGCTCGAAAATATGAAAATAATTACAAGTTGTATCAAGAAATGATGATAGATTTAAAGAAAGATTTAAAGTTTTTAAAAGAATTAAGTTCAATATTTCAGAATGAAGATTTTGATCGCTATATAAAAATCGAGACTTTTCAAGATGTATATAATACTCGCAAAATAAAAAAGAAATTAGAAGCACTTGAAAGCATTAGTAATAAATGGGAAAAAGAAAAATCTTTTAAAGAATGTATTGATAAACTTTTAAATATTCAAATATTTTTCTATGAACAAGTTAAAGAACATAGGTATTATTTAGAAGCTAAAAAGTCAGAATATCGCAAAGACTATATAAAATTTTTAAATAGTACAGAGTTAAAGATATCACGTCAACAATTTTTAGAAACATATAATTCTACTATAGAAAAAGATTGTGAACAATACAATCCAGATTTTATAGAAAATACAATAGACAATATTGAAAAATTAATTAATAAAGAATTTAAATTGGAAGATAATTAATGGAAGCAGAAAAACTACAAGAACATATTTTAAAAAACTACGATTCATCTAAAAGACAGATTGTCTTTTGGTACGGTGTTGATGAAGAAAATGAAAAGAAGTTATTAAGTCTTGATTTAGGTAATATCAAGATTCATAAGCTTACAAAAAGTAACAACTTGCTAACAAAAAAGCTGTTAGAACATGATGACCTAACCTCTAACTATCTTGTATATGCCAATTTCGAAATGCCGGAACCAAAAGATAACTGGTTCCTTGATACCCTATTTTATTCAAGAGAATTTTCTGTTGATGAAGTTGCAAATCTGTGTTCTGAGTTTGATATCTACGATATTGCAGTGAAAAACTTATTTAAAGAATACCTAAAATTCTTCAACAATCGTGATAGAGTGAGCAAACTAAAACTAATCTTGCCTAGTACAAAAACTTCAAACGATTTCTATATAGGAATGTTGGCAGTTTTAGTTAAAGACAAATTGTTTGACTTCAACAGAGTTGTACAAAGGTTTATTATAGAAACACTTTTAAAAGAAAATGACCTAAACAAAGAATTTGCTAAATACAATTTGGCAGATAAGTTTTGGGAAATGGTTGAAAAACGTTTTGGTTATAATGGAGAACGTAATTCAAAACTACTATTGGCAAGTATCGTTTTTAGAAAGTTAAAACAACAACTTGGTGGAGCTAATTTTCCTGATGCTTATAAAAAATATACTTGTGCAAGCAATTCTGAAGTAGAATGTAACCTTTTCTTAGAAAGTTGGTACCGTGATACCGAACTTTTACCTTATTACAAAAACCTTATAAAAATCATTGAAGAAGATTTCAAGATTCAAGAAAATATTACAGACTGGACTGATATCATTAAACAAGATCCGGAATTTACGACACTAAGAGTTTTTGATATTGAGTTGATTAAGTATTTGATAAATCAGTTTGATTCATTAACCTTTGATGATAAAAAAATCATCGATAAAAGAAGACACACTATTTTCCACGAAGAATTTAAATTGATTTATGCTTCTTTATATTGGGCAATCGAATTGAACAACTTAATAAAATCGACTGCAATTCCTGAACAAAAAGCAGAAGATTTTATCAAGAATTATGCCAACGAATACTTTAAAATCGACAAAGCATATCGAAAATTCTATTACTTCTACAACAATGCAAACGAGTGTATTTTAGATTCTGTTAAAGAAAAAGTTGAAAAAGCTTATGTAAACAATTATCTTGACAATTTGTGTTCTAAATTTTCTCGACCAATTGCAGAGCTTCAACCAATGTGGAGTTTTTCAAGGTTCAACTTACAAAAAGATTTTTACCGAAATGAAATCAAGAACAATAAAGTCAAAACAGTTGTTATAATTTCTGACGCTTTAAGATACGAAATTGCAGACGAATTAATGACAGAAATCAAAAATAACTATTCAATAAAAGCTGATACAAAACTTGAATATATGATTTCATCTATTCCTAGTTATACAAAACTCGGTATGGCTGCTTTATTACCACATGATGAAATGCAATACTCAGAAAAAGGAGAAATTTTAAACAATGGAATTTCTACTAAAAATACAGAGCTAAGAGGAAAAATCCTACAAACCACTCAACCAAAATCAAAAGTTCTCAACTTCAAAGATTTGAACGATTTGCCAAGAGAAGAATTGAGAGAAATATTCAGTGGTTTAGAGGTTTGTTACATTTACCACGACACTATTGATAGTGCCGGAGAACATTCAGAGGACAAAGTTTTTGATGCTGCTCAAAAGGCAATAACAGAAATACAAGAAAAGGTTAAGTTTATTTTTAACAATTCTCTTGCCGGAAATGTTATTATTACAGCTGACCATGGATTTTTATATCAGTATAGTGATTTAGAAGAACGTCAAAAAATTACAGTTGGTTCTCCTGAGGCAAAAGAGGTTTCAAAACGATTTATACTTTCCGAAAGTGGAATTGACTTAACAGGTGTAATGAATTTTGATATGAATTATATACTAAAAGATTCTGACCTAAAAGCATCTATTCCTCAAAATATTAACAGGTTTAAAACGGCCGGAAGTGGAATAAAATACGTTCATGGTGGAGCTAGTTTGCAAGAAATAGTAATCCCTGTTCTAAAAATCAAACAGAACAAAAAACAAGAAATTAAGAAAGTTGATTTGATTCTTGAAAACACTTCTAGAAAAATTACAAACAACAAGTTCACACTATCGTTCATGCAAAGAGAAAGCATTTCAGAAACAGTAATGCCAAGAAAATTTAGTGTTTCTCTTTGGGATGAAGAAGATAATATTCAAGTTTCTAATGAACTTATAATCAATGCTAGTGTTGAATCAGATAATCTTGACGATAGAATTTTCAAGCAAACTCTTGAATTAAAGAACTTTACACCAAAGAAAAAGGATTATTATCTATACATAAAAGATATGGATGAAGTTGGAGAACCTTACCAAAAAATTCCGTTCACTATAAATTTAGTATTTTCAACAGATTTCGATTTGTAATAAAAACATAAGGTGGTAAACAATGAACGATTTAGATAAAAAAATAACAGAAGTATTTGAAGGTTGTGTAGTCCGTAAAGACCTTGTTAAAGAGTTAAAAGGCTGTGCCGTTGTACCTTCTTATGTATTAGAATATTTATTAGGACAATATTGTGCAACGAATGACGAAGATGCTATTAGTAAAGGTATTGAATCCGTAAAAACAATTCTTGCAAAACACTATGTTCATAGAAATGAAGCAGAGCTTATCAAATCAAACATTAAAGAAAAAGGCTTCTATAAGGTCATTGACAAGATTCAAGCAAAACTAGATGAAAAGAACGATTGTTACAGAGCAAGTTTTGCCAATCTTGGTATCAATAATGTAATTATAGATTCTGTTACGGTAAACAAAAAACACCCAAGATTACTTGTTTCAGGTGTTTGGTGTCTAGCAGATATTGAATATCTCTATAGCGATGAAGCTAAAACAATCCCTTGGATATTACAATCGGTTAAACCTATTCAGTTATCTCAATTTGATTTGGAAGATTACATCACAAAACGTGAACAATTTACAACAGAAGAATGGATTGATTTAACTCTCCAAAGCATTGGCTTCAATCCTGAAATGCTTAGTAAGAGAAACAAACTTCTTCAATTAGTGCGTTTAATTCCTTTCTGTGAAAGAAATTATAACCTAGTAGAATTAGGGCCTAAAGGAACCGGTAAATCTCATATTTATACAGAATTTTCACCTCATGGAACATTAATTTCCGGTGGTGAAGTTTCAGCCGCAAAGCTATTTGTAAATAATTCAAGAAAACACGATATCGGACTTGTAGGATATTGGGACAATATTGCGTTTGATGAATTTGCCGGAAGCTCCAAGAAAGTTGATAAAGCACTTGTAGATATTATGAAAGGTTATATGGCTAACCAATCTTTTTCAAGAGGTGTAGAAACACTTAATGCTGAAGCTTCTATGACATTTATCGGTAATACTAAGCACAACGTTCCTTATATGCTTAAACATTCGAACTTGTTTGAAGAATTGCCGCCACAATATTTAGATTCAGCATTTTTAGACAGACTTCATTTTTACATTCCGGGTTGGGAAATTGATGTAATCAGAAATGAATTATTTTCTAACGGATATGGCTTTGTGGTTGATTATTATGCAGAAGCATTGAAAGCTCTTCGTAATTTCGATTATTCTAACGAATACAAACAAGCTTTAGAATTATCTTCTGATATTTCAACAAGAGATAGAGATGGTATCAGAAAAACTTTCTCTGGGTTAATGAAAATTATCTTCCCTCATAAAAAGGCTACAAATGAAGAAATTGAAGAACTTTTAAAATTTGCAATGGAGGGTAGAAAAAGGGTTAAAGACCAAATTCTAAGAATAGACTCAACCCTTCCGGCTGTTGATTTCTCTTACACTAAAAATTCCGGAGAGAAAATTGAAGTTAAAACCTTAGAAGAAATTCAATACAAGAATTTGTATAATCCTAATTCTTCAACTTTACAAGAAGCTTCAGATGTCCAACAAGCTCCAGTGGTAGAAACTCAACCAATTATAGTTAAAGAAGAGAAAAAAGAACTAAAAGAACAACATATTATAATTGAAGAAAATCAGACCGGTATTACTTATGAAGAATTATTTGGAGACTATATTAAAGGAGCAAGCCAAATAACAATTACAGATGCTTATATAAGAAACTTTTATCAAACACTTAATCTCATGGAGTTTCTTGAAGTTGTTGAAAAACTTAAATCTGATGAAGATGAAGTCAAAATTGAACTGATAACAGGAAGAGACGAGTATTTGGATTCTCAACAAGAAGAAAATTTAGCTACAATTAGAGAATCTTGCTTCCAAATGGGAATTGATTTTTCCTATTCATTTGATTCGACAATCCATGCAAGAAGTTTGGTTATTGATAATGGTTGGAAAATTATTTTGGATAGAGGATTAGATATCTACCAAAATTGTGAACGAAAAGACGCCTTTCAGTTTACTACAAGAGTACAAAAATATAGACCTTGTAAAAGGACAGAGATTACTTATATTAAACAATAACAGAATTATTTAGAGGACGTTTGAGATATACAAATGTTCTCTTTATTTGAATAAAGAAAAGGGAGAGCCTCCCTAGTAAACCTCTCCCGGTGCCATTTTATGATATTTGCACAGTGATAAGTATATGTTAAGTAAAAGTATCAAGTAGCAAAGCTTTTTTCTGTTTATATAAATCGTCAAGTCTTTTTTGATTCTGAATTTCTTCAACAAGTTTTAGGTACTCAATTTTCTGCAACTCTATTTCATGTCGTTTTTCCTCTAATTTGATTTCTAATGAAATAATTTTATCGTTCATTTGGTACCTCAAATCTTGTCTGTATATTTTAATAAAAAAATTCACTAACGATTTTTGTTGTTTGATTTTGTGTTCGTAAGAGTGTACTCTAACGAACAGTTGATTTTTGCTTAAAATTCTGTTCGTAAATCTTCCAAATTACACTTTACGAATGTTCACCTAAAATCTTGACTTTTACGAATAGCGCGTTAGACTGTAGATGCTAAAACTCAAGCAGGGAGATGAATATGGCGAATATTAATTCTAAAACATTTGGTTATTGTCGAGTATCTTCAACCGACCAAAAAGAATATAGGCAATTAGAAGCAATGCTGGAACTTGGAATTAACGAACGAGATATTTTTGTAGACAAATGTTCCGGTAAAAATTTCGACCGACCACAATATCAAGCATTAAAAGTTCAACTAAGAGAAGGCGACATTCTTGTAATCAAATCGATAGACCGCTTAGGGCGTAATTACAAACAGATTTGTGAAGAATGGCGTGAAATTACAAGAGAAATCAAAGCTAACATTAAAGTTCTTGATATGCCGGTATTGGATACCACAAGAACAGAAGGTTTAATTGGTGAGGTAATTTCCGATATTGTTCTACAACTATTAAGCTACGTTGCAGAACAAGAACGTGCTTTTATAAAACAACGACAAGCAGAGGGTATCAAACTAGCAAAAGAAAAAGGTAAACGTCTTGGTAAGCCTCCAATTGAGTACCCAGAGAATTGGGATAATGTTTACAAAGTCTGGAAATCCAGTGCCATCACTGCCAGAGAAGCAATGAAACAGTTAAACTTAAAACCGACTTCTTTTTATAAACTGGCTAAAAAGTACGATTAAATAGTACGAATATTCGTACTATTTAGGAATTAGCTAATACAATCATAGCTTGTGTTATAATAAGGCTATGAATAGCAATTTGAATGAAACCGAAAAAAACTTCCGTAGAGAAATAAATAATCCAATTGAAGTTTCAAATATACTACATATGTTAATACGGTATGCAAGTGATGTTGACATAATGCAGTTGCTGAAAAATTGTGTAATATTTGATGAAGAATATTCAAAGGATTTAGATGATTTGGGCAATAAATTTGAGGGTGCGAATAAAGCAATACTTATTTATCTTATGGTTTATTATTTTGCTTGTGATTATTCATCGAATTCTAATTTAAAAATTCTTGCCGGGATTGTATGTCTTCACCTAAAAGCAATTGCTATCTGCTTTTATAATTATGGTTTTATGTTTGGAGATCAAACTAAATATTCACAAGAAGAACAAAAAGATTTTGAGAAATTTTTATCAATATTAAAAAAAGGAATGGAAGCATGTACAGGAAAAACATGTGATATTACTAAATTAAATGATAAGTATTTATCAGAAGATGACCTAAAAACAATATTCAATTTAATTATTAACAACTACACGGAGCATCATTTTTACTACTGCTTTAATAAGGATAATGTTGTAAAACTTGAAATAAACAAAGAAAATGAAGCAATGTATGATATTGCGTCAAAGTTTTACAAGCTTGTGAATACTAATAGATATCCACATATTATAGAGCCTCAAACTGGTTTTAAATTTCTAATCGGAAGAACACTAAACCTTTCTTATAAAATAACCGAAAATGGAATGACTTTTACCCCAACAACAAAAGAGGTATTTAAAGGAACCCATAAAAGTTTAGTAAAAGCATTAAGTTATGATTATATACTTGAACCTTGTCATTGGTGTGAACCAGATTTTAATAAAAAAAATGAAAAGAAAAAATGTGATAATTGCAAAAACTTATTGGAAGAATTAAATAAGTTAAAGGAAACAACTAAAAATCAACAACTTAAGTATACAGATTTTAATAGGCTTATATCTTCTATTAAGTATAAAGATAACGAAAGACTTGCAGACTTAAGAAAAAGAAGAAAAGAAGCTTTGTTAAGGCTAATAAAAGATGATAGTAATAAAGAACAAGTTCAAATCATAAAAGAATTACTAGATATATGTTTTACGGATGAAATTGTAATAAAAGACTTGGATGAATAATCATCACACATATAAATTAAAAAATTTGCAATTCGTGTTGAATACAGTCGCTGTTTAAGTTTGAGCTGTATTTTGCTACTGCAATTTGTAAAGATTTGTATCTAAAAATAGACGAATTTTAACAGAATTAATGTGTAAAATCAGCAAAAATCCGCAAAAATTCGCTTAATTTTCTCCTTTTTTTTAGTGCTAATATTCACTGATATTATAGCGTTGTAGATTTTTCTGATTTTGAGGAAAATCTACATTGGCTAAAAGGCACGTTATTTTTGAAAAAGCAGTATGTTTGATTCAGAATAAGAGCATAAAGAACGCCGGAACTATAAAATATAAAACAGACCAAATCAGACTAATGATATAGGTCTTAGGTAGTTTTGTGCAAAATTTCAGAATAAAGGTAGAAGAAATAATATTAAAAAAGAAAGGATACATAAGATGAAACAGAAAGAAAAAGACAACAACTTACTCAGCGAAAAAAGAAAAAAGCTATACGCAAAATACCTAAGAGTAATTGGAGTTGATGTAAAATCTCCAGAAATAAAAATAAAGGGAATCATAAAGTAAGAACAAAACAATGATTACGACTTACAAAAGGGACTAACTAAAATCGGTGGATTGAAATTGATTTACTTGATTGGCTTAATAGCCTCAATGAACTTGCCCAGCTCGTCCTAACGGGCTCAAGACGGCCAGCTAAACCAAGAAAAT
>ERZ808267.515-NODE-515-length-11344-cov-2.742050_pt1 | contig 11344 bp, 12 predicted proteins | sample MGYA00521241_ERZ808267 | MGnify/ENA primary metagenome ERZ808267 (study PRJEB31516, sample SAMN03275592) | gut metagenome | biome: mammalia-associated habitat; material: feces | host: Papio cynocephalus | place: Kenya | collected 2012-07-19 ... | reverse complement strand
TCCTGCTGTTCAGAATGACATAGACATTTTTGTTTGGTTCCCAAAATAAGTAGATAGCCAAACCTTAAACAAAAAAGAACCTTGCATTTTGTGCAAAGTTCTTTTGTTATGTCGTGTGCAGAAATTAAGCTTGTTTAGTTTGTGTAGCTTGAGCTTTTTTTGCATTTTGCTCGTGGATGTAATGACCGATGTAGTTAGCAGGTTTCATTACAAGAACCGGAACGATGTATCTGTATACCATACCGAATACGAACAATGATTTCAAAACTCCGATACCATCAATTTGAGTTGTCAATTTTTTGTCACCTAAGATATCTAAGTTGAAATCTCTGATGTTTCTGTAGCCTAATTTACCTGTCTTTTTCAAAAATTCAAACGCTTCGCTTGATTCAGGTGCTAATGCTGCTATCCATTTTTTCAATGTTGGTCTGATTGTTTCGGACATAGTTTCTAATTCTTTTTTAGCTGTAGCAGAAAGTTCTTTATCACCGAGAGCAAGTCCTTCAGTTAATTTGGCAAGTTTTTCTTCACCAAGAGCTTTTTTAACTTCTTGCATTTCAGCAGAATCAGGAGCTATTTGATTTAACCAAGTTTTTAATAATGGTTTTACATCAGTTGTATCAAATTGAGAGTTTAGGTTTTCAACTGCTACGCTTTTCATTTTGTTTAGTAATTTTTGACCTTCTTCAGAATCAGGTTTAATATGCTCGTACCAATTTTTCATCATTGAATTAAGGTCTTTAGCATCCCAATCTCCTAAGATGTCTTTTTTCATAGTTTTAGGATTATCTAACAAATAGTTAGCAGCGTATCTTGTAGTTGCTTTATCGCAAACATTGCCAAGTTTTGCATCTAAGAAATACGCCCCTGCTGTAGATACAGCCCAAGTAAGCACATCGTTAATAGCTAATGTCTTACGTTTTTCAGGGTCAAGTTTGTCATTTTCTAATGTTCTAACCGCATACATACCTGAAATAAGAGTTGAACCTAAAGCGGACATGTGAGTTGTCATATTGTTCCATTTAGGACTCTTTGTATGGTCTACAATATATTTTGCAATTTTACTGTTATAAAATTTTGCATAGTAATTTCTAGCAAGCCATTCAGTAAATTTGCTATACAATCCTTCTGATTTTTGAGCGGCTGTTGTTGTTGCTTCATTTGCAACACTTGCAACTCCGGTAAATCTTGGCTGATAACCTTTTGAAGGTGCAATTTGTTTAAAATTAGAGGTATATGCTTTATTTTGATAATTGTTGTAGTTATTTAGTTGAATAGTTTGCATTATTCTATACCTCCTTGAATTGATTTGAATGCCGAACTGTTTAATTGAGTTTTGGCAAAATTCATATTTTGTAGTTCCGCTTGCTTAGGGGAATCTTTTTTCTGACCTTTTTCCATATGGAAAACGTATTTCAAAATCGGAGGAATCAAAGCAATTGTCAACATTGCTTTTGGAATACCAAGAACTAATGTATCAGGAACAAATTGAGCAATTTTACTCAATTTTTTATAAGCAATTGATTTTTCTAATTTACGAGGACCTATTTTTTCTACTCCAAGAACATTTTCAAGTCCTTGTAAATATTTTTTAGGATTTTCTTTAATTTTTTTGAAAGCTGCACTAAATGGAGCCATCACAATAGAAGATACCGCAAAGCCGATTAAGGCTGATGATATTGCGTGAGATGCAGCGTAGATACTGTCTTCTTTATCTTTTTTACCTGCCATTGCAAGGTTTGTTGCCGGTCTCAAGCCACCTGCTACGACCAATGATACTAACGCAGCACCGATTACAGATTGTTCTTCGGCTGTTTCTACTAACCATTGAAAATTCTTTGAACGAAAGATTTTGTCGCAAAGCGGTTTGCCCAAATCCGAGTAAGAATTAGCGGCAGCTCCAAAACTCGTTAAGCTACCGCCATAATATCCTCTATTCACACTTTTTTCGTTACACAAATCCACACTATTCTCTCTAAAGCCCTGCCCATTTTCGTTTTTTCGCTTGGGTTTGCTGATAGAGTCGGCGGAGTAAATTTTAATTGAGTCTATATTCATGTCACACCACTTAAATTAATTAACTGCTACACATTAATCTTAAAACAAAGGAAAATAAAATTTGCGCGATAATTACGAAAATGTTACAATTCAAATTTAATTTTAAGATTATTAGGTAAAACTGTTATATTATTTATATATAAGAAGATTTTATTTGTTCAAGAGGTGCGAGGGTGAACGTGAGCAGTGATACGAATTTCGATATAAAGGCCATAGCTCAAAACTGCGGTCTTTTTGGGGGCATGGATGACAGTCTCGTAATCTCAAATATTGATAACTTAAAAACACTATACCAACATTCTCAACTTGTTGAAATATATAATTACATGCTATCTGTTGCAACAGAGCCTGACGTAATTATGCACATAATAAGAAATCTTGATGTCTATCGTGACCCATCAAGTCTGGAATATCTTGTGGATGTTTTGTTACTGAAAAACGCAAATTATTCAGATTCTGAGACAAAAGAAAAATATAACAATGTCCGCGTAATGTGCGCTAAAGCTATTGCAAATCAAAAAAATACGGATGTCGTCTCATCTTTACTTTATTGCATGAATAATAAAAACGAAAATTACCGAGTAAGACTGGCATGTGCGGATGCTCTTGGCAGAATCGGTGACAGATTTGCGGTTGCTCCGTTGATTGATGTCGTTAATGACGAAGACGAAAAGTCTGTTTATTTGCGCGAATCTGCGGTATCGGCTTTAGGTTTATTGGGTGATAAAAGGGCAATTGACCCGCTTGTTAGTATTATTGAGGCTAAACAAGGCATTATGGATAAATTCAGTTTTCTAAAAGAGCGCGCAATTGAGGCTCTTACAAAAATGGGATTTTCTGATAACGAACGAGTTTTCAAGGCTTTGCGAAATTCTTTATCCGATGAATCTTCTCAGGTCAGGATAAATGCGATTGAGGCATTGATGGATTGTGACCATCCAAAAGCCTACGAAACAATTAAGCATTGTTTAGAGACAGATTCAGATATAGAAGTTAAGAAAAATGCGATGATAGCGTTATACAATATGTCTGACCGCAGTATTTTAGATGAAATTATCAACTCTCCGAATTACCCTGATGCATTGAAAGTTGAGGCGGTTACGATTTTGGAAGAGTATGAGGAAGAACAGGAATAATATGGCAAAATCAATAATTTTATTATCAGGCGGATTGGATTCACTTGTTAGTTTGGGATTAAAAAAAGAAGAGTTAAATGTCTCCTTGGCTTTGACTTTTGACTATGGACAAAAATCTGCAGAACAAGAAATTGAATCATCTGCCAAGATTTGTGAATATTATAATTTGGAACATAAGGTTATAAAACTTGATTGGCTAAAAAATGTCACTCAAACTGCCCTTGTTTCAGATAAGGATGTTCCGACAGGGAATGAACTTGATAATCCTGAAAATTCCGCTAAATCTGTTTGGGTTCCAAATCGTAACGGGTTATTTTTGAATATTGCAGGCAGTTTTGCTGATTCTTACGGTTATGATTATATTTTGATTGGTGCGAATAAGGAAGAAGGACAAACGTTTCCTGACAATACGCAAGAATTTATTGATGCGGTTAATAAAGAATTTGAATTTTCGACTCAAAAATCGCCAAAAGTTGTTGCACCCTTGATAAATTCTGATAAAAATGATATAGTCATGTTAGCTTTGCAGCATGGTGTTCCTTTGGAACTTACCAGAAGCTGTTATCAAGGCGGAGCAAAGCATTGTGGGATATGTGAGTCATGCTCAAGGCTAAAACATGCGCTTGAAGCAAATCATGCCGACGAGTACATAAAGGTTCTTTTTGAGTAAGAAGATGAAAACATTATTTATTGAAAACGAAATTAAATATATTGGTTCGCAATTAGCACCACATTGGATTTATAAGAATTTTAAAATTCAAGGCGATGCGATTGTCGCATTTGTTGGAGAATGTGAAGTTAAGTTGACCGAAATGGTCGATATTGAAGATGTTATAAATAACGAACCGATTTATAGCAAATATATGCTTAGCTTTATTACAGAACAATTCAATGTTGAACTTGTTGAAGGTGTTTTCCGCCAAAGATTGCTTGTAACTTGTATTAAAGAGGCTTTGGAAAAACGCGGGTTTTTTGTTAGAAGAAATGGGGACGATTTGTTTGTTAATGACAAAAAATTGTCTGTATCTATTGCAACCAAGTCAATGACATCTGTATTGATTCACACAGGATTAAATATTTTATCAGACGGTGCTCCTATTCCTGTCTCAGGCTTGGGCAGCGATTTAGGAATTGAGGATATAAAAGAATTTGCGCAAGAAGTTATGCAAAATTACAGTGACGAAATTGAAGATATAATTCTTGCAAGTACGAAAGTGCGAGGTGTTTAATGTTAAAAGATACTGATAAATACGAAACTTCTTCACATTTTTCATATAATGATTACAAGAAAAAAGTTAAAAAAGCTCCAAATAAAGATATGACTTTGTTTATTTCCGTTTTTATTGTCGGAGTGCTTATAATTCTTGGTTTTGCAAAGATTTTGTCACCAAATGTAGATGTTGGTATTACATCTGACGATGAAGTTGCATCTGTTCAGGATGATGATAATTCTTCAAACGGTTCGGTTATTGATGACCGTTTGCGTAATTTGCAACAAGAGGATGAGGGGAAAAAATCAGATTCAGAAGATATGTTTTCTCCTGAATTGGATGAAAAAGTTATTTTGCCTCAACAAAAGAGAAAAACTGTCGGTCAAATGGAGGCTGAACTTGCAAAAGTTCAAGATGCTGTAAAAAATAATCAGCCTGAAGTTCAAAAAATTGACCAACAAAATAATAAACAAACAAAACCTGTTCAGCAAGCTCCAAAACCTCAATCTGCAATGACTCCGGCGGAGCAAACTGTCAATGCCAAGGTTGTTGTAGGGTATTATGCAACCGATAAGCAAGCAGAAGTTGCTAAATCAATTATTCAAGATGCAGGTCTAGGGGTTACGCCTGTGGTTAAAAATCTTGGCGGTTACTATACTTTGCAGGTTGGTTCTTATTCCTCTCGAGAGAAGGCTCAACAAGCAGCAAACGGATTGCTAAAGAGCAATTTCCCTGCGAGGGTGATTGTTGAGTAGGAAAAAATACGTCATTCCGAGATTTTTTGAAATCTCTAATTGACTAAAAAGGTCTAAGTCATTCTGAATAGCAAGAAAATTATGCGTTCATTCTTCACGCAAATTTTCTAAGCTTTCAGAATGACAAGTCTTTTGTGCTTTTATGTATGGCGGTATTACAATGCCTACAATTCAATGTTTCCAACGTATACATTATTTTTCACTTTAAATTTTTGTTTAATACAAATCAAAGAAAGTTTTGAAATAGGTTCCTTTAAGCTTATATTCCGGTTGAATCATCATGTTTGCATAAATAGTTTCGGCAGCTTCTTCTGTGCGTGTATCAAAAGGTAAAAATAAATTATGATTATCATTAAATTCTAAACATACCTTGTAGCTGCTGTGACTGTGTCTTCCCTGCCCTCTATGATACTTAATGTAATGATACTTTATATCTGTAAGTTTAAACGAATCAGTCAATTCTCGACTAAAGCCCCTTCTTTCATAGATATGGCAGATATTTTGTGCTTTTGAGCATTCCATATCATTGGTACCTATAGCAAATATTATAATCAGTGCAGCAAGGACTATGAATGTTATTCCCCAAATATTATCTTTAAAAAATATAGCGCCCATAAATAGATTATACCATTTTTAGCATGTGATTGCAATATTTTTAGTTCGCTTGTGTTTTGGTTATATTTTTCATATAATTTAGGTATGGAAAATATTAAGAGAATTAAATTAAGGGATTTTGAAATTGGTGGGGATAAATTAACTATTCTTGCCGGTCCTTGTGCTGCAGAAAGTCAAGAAATTTTGAACGAAACTGCCCAAGGTTTAAAAGAGATTACACAGGATTTGGGTATCAATTATGTATTCAAATCTTCATTTGATAAGGCTAACCGCTCGTCTATCACTTCATATAGAGGTCCGGGGCTAGTGAAAGGTTTAGAGATGTTGCAAGAGGTTAAAGATAAATTTGACTTACCGATTGTGACAGATATTCATACCCCAGACCAAGCCGAGATGGTGGCAAAAGTTGCTGATATTTTGCAAATTCCTGCGTTTTTGTGCAGACAAACCGATATTTTGGTTGCAGCCGCAAAAACAGGCAAGATTGTAAATATTAAAAAGGGTCAATTTTTATCACCTGAACAAATGGGTTCATTGGTTAAAAAGGTCGAAGATTCAGGAAATCATCAAATTTTGTTGACAGATAGAGGTTCTTCTTTTGGCTATAACAATTTGGTTGTAGATTTTAGGGGAATTCCTATTATGCAATCTTTTGGCTATCCTGTGGTATTTGATGCAACTCACAGTGTTCAACTTCCGGGAGCTAAGGGTAATTGCTCAGGCGGAGACAGAAGATTTGTGCCGACTTTAGCCAAGGCTGCAATGGCTGCAGGTGCTAACGTGTTGTTCTTCGAGGTTCACCCTGACCCTGATAAGGCTCTATGCGACGGACCAAATATGGTTGCATTAAAAGATGCAAGAGAATTGTTTGCAATGTGTAAGAAAATTTTTGAGGTTGTCAGAAACAAATGATTATAAAAACTTTTGTAGAAGGACCGATAAATGCAAATAATTACCTTGTAATTGATGAAGAGTCAAAAGAGGCTGTGTTGATTGATTGCTCATCTGCTCGTCCTGAATTTATTCAAGCAATAAAAGACAGTGGTGCAAAGTTGAAATATATTCTTTTGACACATGGACATTTTGACCACTTGCTTGGGATTGACAAGTTTAAAACAGAATTTTGCGTTGATACTTATGTTTCACAAGATGATTTGTCTCAAGTTAAACTTGCTCCAGATATGATGTTGATGTTTGCAGGAGAAAAGATTCCTGAAGTTGGCGAAATTACACATTTTGTCAAAGATGGCGACGAATTTTCTATCGGAAATACTAAAATCAAGGCAATTGCAACTGCCGGTCATACAATGGGCGGAATGTGCTACCTTATTGGCGACAACCTTTTCTCAGGCGACACTTTGTTTAGAGGCAGTGTCGGACGTTGTGATTTGCCGGAAGGGGATTTTAGAGCAATTGAAAAAAGTATCAAAGAGAAACTGTTTAAGTTGCCTGATGAAACAACCGTATACACAGGTCATGGCGACAAAACAACAATCGGCTACGAAAAAAGATTTAATGAAATTGTAAATATATAGAGGTATAAAAATGAAGGAACAACTAGAAAAAATTTATTCTGATGCTGTTGCAGATATTGAAAAAGCTGCTACAGTAAAAGATTTGGAAGATATTAAATTCAAATATTTGAGCCGTAAGGGTGAATTTAACGAAATTAAAAAAGGTTTAAAAGACTTATCACCTGAAGACAAAAGAGTTGTAGGCTCATTGGCAAACGATATTACTAAAAAATTGGAATCTTCAATTTCTGAAAAATTTCATTTGTTCTACGAACAAGAATTAAATAAAAAATTAGAGAAAGAAAGATTGGATGTAACACTTCCGGGGCAATACATTCCGCGTGGTCATGTTCATCCGTTGACATCTACTACAAATGAAATTGTTTCAATTTTCCAAAGCTTAGGTTTTTCTGTTGCTCCAAACGAAAACTCTCCGGAAGTTGAAACAGAATACTTCAACTTTGATATGTTGAATGTTCCAAAAGACCACCCTGCACGTGATATGCAAGATACATTCTATACAAATGTTGCTAAAAACGTTGTGTTGAGAAGTCAAACTTCAGGTGCTCAAATTCACGTAATGGAAAACCAAAAACCTCCAATCAGAATTATTGCTCCTGGGAGAGTTTACAGAAACGAAAATATAAATTCTCGTAAAAATAACTTCTTCCACCAAATCGAAGGTCTTTATGTAGATAAAGATATTACATTTGGAGATTTGAAGGGCGTCTTGAACGAATTTATCAGAATTTATTTTGGTGCAAGTCGTCCGACAAGATTCAGAAGCAGTTTCTTCCCATTCACAGAACCTTCTGCAGAAATTGATGTTCAATGTATTATGTGTGAAGGAAAAGGTTGCAGAACATGTTCAGGTACCGGTTGGTTGGAAATACTTGGTGCAGGCATGGTTGACCCTAACGTACTTCGCGGTGTAGGTATTGACCCTGATGTATATTCAGGATTTGCATTCGGTATGGGGGTTGAAAGACTTGCTATGCTTAAATATGCAGTTGATGATATCAGATTGTTCTTCAATAACGATGTTAGATTTTTAGAACAATTTAAACACTAATTTTATATGTAGGAAAAGGTGAAAGGTCGTATGATAGGGACTTTTTACCTTTTTTCGTACACAGTCACAGGAGATTTTTATGTCAATAATTATAATGATTTTGCTACTCAGCTTTTTGGTTCTTGTTCACGAGGCAGGGCATTTTTATGCGGCTAGAGCTTTAGGAATAAAGGTTTCAAAATTCGGTTTTGGCTTACCTATCGGACCTACGTTGTGGAGCAAACAAGTTGGCGACATAGAAGTCGTTGTCCATGCCTTTTTGTTAGGCGGTTATGTCTCTTTTCCTGATGATGAAAAGGATTCAAACATTCCAGCTGATTCTATGGACAGATTTATAAATCGTCCTGTTTGGCAAAGAATGGTCGTAATTTCAGCCGGCGTAATCGCAAATATCATAACTGCGTTTGTCCTTGTTTTGTTGACTGCGTTTATTCAAGGTAAACTTCCTTCAGGTCAATATCAGGTCTATGTGGATAATATTGCCGCAGGCAAAAATGAATCTGTTTGGTCAAGCGGTCTTCAAAAAGGTGATAGAATTTTAAAAATCAACGGTTCAGATATCGAATCACCTTATGCATTAACTCTGTATGCTAAAAATAGTGCGCGTTTTGATGGCAAGGTTGATGAAGAAACCGTTGAATCAAATTTGGACAAATTGACAAAATTAAATCCAAAACTTTCTACAGATGAGGCAATTTTGCAAAATACAAATGTTGTTTTGCCTGCTCGTCAGGATGAAAGCGAATTACATATTGATAAAGAGGCTTTGAAGGGCTACAAATTGTACCATGATAACCAAGTTAGTTTGACGTCAGAACAGGTTAAATTAAGAGACTCTTTAAAAGACCAAACTTCGTATTTGGCTGATGGTAAGGTTACTTTGAATGATTTGGCTTACGCAATTTCTGATACTCAAAGACCTATTCATTTTACGGTAGAACGTGGTGGCAAAACTGTTGACTTAAAGACAATTTATTCAAATGAAAAAGGGGTTATCGGCATTCAACTTGGCGCAAGAGAAGTTTTGAGACCGACAAAAGGCATTGTGCCTGTAATTTCAGGCAGTTGTAGATATTTGTGGGAACAAACTTATATGCTTGTTTACGGCTTGTGGCAATTGTTTACAGGCAAAATTCCAATGAAAGATTTGCACGGAATCGTCGTAATTACAAAAATCGGCGGAGATGTTATTAATAATAGCGGATTTTTCTCAGGATTGTTGCTTACCGCAATGATATCATTAGACTTGGCGTTGGTTAATTTCTTGCCGATTCCTGCTCTTGATGGCGGACACTTTATGTTTTTGGTTATCGAAAAACTCAGAGGTAAACCGCTTGATGAAGAAACTATAAACAAAATAAGTTCAGTATTTTTCTTGCTGTTAATTTTGTTTATGGTATTTGTTGTGTTTAACGATGTTTACGCGCTAATCAGACACAAATTCTAAAAATATATACAAAGACCCTGTATAAAAAGCGAAATAGGTATAATAAATAAAAAAGGGGGACAAATTAAACAATGTTAGATTTTATTCACTCGCATGGAATGATAATTTCAGGGATGATATTATTGATTTCCTATATTTTCATCGCAAGCGAAAAAATTCAAAAATCAGTAGTTGCACTGGTTGGTGCATCTTTGACAATGCTTTTGGGCTTAATTCCTTTGACATTGAATCTTGATAGTAATGTGAAAGGTGTTTTTGAATACGTAGATTTTGAGGTGATTTTCTTACTAATCGGTATGATGATTATCGTCCATATCGCAAGTCGTAGCGGTGTTTTTAAATGGATGGCACTGAATTTGTTAAAATTGACAAAAGGTCATCCTAAAACCGTTTTGTTTGCACTGGCTGCATTTACGGCTATTGCATCAGCTTTTCTTGATAATGTAACAACCGTGGTTCTTATGATGCCGATAACTTTTGTTATTGCAAAAGAATTTGACACAGACCCTGTACCGTTTTTGATTACAGAAGTTTTAGCATCAAATATCGGTGGTACTGCAACTTTGATTGGTGACCCGCCAAATATCATTATCGGTACAAGAGCAGGGCTAAGTTTTATGGCTTTTGTAAAAGAATTAACTCCGATAGTAACAGTGATTTTCCTTGTTTGTATTTCATTGTTGATTTTCTTGTTTAGAAAAGGCTTGAAAGCAACTCCTGAAAAAATGGAACATGTTGCAAATTTGGATAACTCAAAAACTATCACTGATAAAAATTTGATGATTCGTTCAATGATTACATTGGCGCTTGTAATTTTAGGGTTCGTAACTCATGATATCACACATATTTCAGCATTTGTGTTTGCCGTATCAGGTGCAGCATTTTTGTTGTTGTTTGAAAAACCAAAAGAAATTTATCGTGACGTTGAATGGCTTACAATTTTCTTCTTCGTGGGCTTGTTCATCATAATTGGTGGATTTGAGGCAAACGGCGGTATCAAATTCTTGGCAGACCAGTTGATTATCTTAACTCACGGAAGTTTGGATGCTGCAACAATGATTATTCTTTGGGCATCAGGAATTTTGTCAGGTATAATTGATAATATTCCTTATACTGCAACAATGGCTCCGTTGATTTCAGAATTAATTAATCCGGCTAACCCAAATGCAATTACAGGTCATGTGCATGCACTTTGGTGGGCATTGTCTTTGGGCGCTTGCCTTGGTGGAAACTTGACAATTATCGGCGCAGCCGCTAATGTTTTAGTTAGTGAAACTTCAGCATCTCATGGACACAAGATTTCATTCTTGAGATTTATGAAATACGGAGCATTGGTAACATTTATTTCACTTGTGCTAAGTTCAGTTTATTTGTATTTCAGATTCTTGCGCTAGGTGATGGAAATTTTTTAAGTATAGCAGAAGCGGAGGGGTGAAACCCCTCCGCTTCTGCTTGTTAACACTTATGTCATTCTGAAAGGATTAAACAATCTCAATGAAAGTCTCATAGACTGGAGAGGGCTAAGTTTTGACCCTT
>ERZ808267.514-NODE-514-length-11355-cov-3.092920_pt1 | contig 11355 bp, 6 predicted proteins | sample MGYA00521241_ERZ808267 | MGnify/ENA primary metagenome ERZ808267 (study PRJEB31516, sample SAMN03275592) | gut metagenome | biome: mammalia-associated habitat; material: feces | host: Papio cynocephalus | place: Kenya | collected 2012-07-19 ... | reverse complement strand
GTAGGTTTATTATAAGGTTTTGTAAAATCCTCACTCGATTGTAACGGCTTGTCATTCTTCAATTTGTCCGGCAAATTCGGCAACAAGTCGTTTTCAATTTTGTTTGGATTATATTTTCTTCTTATTTCATAATCAACAGATGCATCTATATCAAGCACTGCAAGTGCTGGTAGACACATCATGTTGAAGATTATTAAACTAATAAAAATTCTATTTAAGAAGTTCATTAATTGCCTTAGCTGCTCTTTTACCTGCACCCATAGCGTTAATTGCTGTTGAAGGACCTGTTGGTGCAACGTCGCCACCTGCATAAATTCTAGGGATTGAAGTTTCACCTGTGTCACCGTTGATTACGATATAACCTTTTTTGTCTGTGTCGAATGCCATATCGTCAGCTACTGCTGATTTTTGGATAATAGGGTTTGGACCTGTACCCAACGCAACGATTACGCTATCAACGTCCATAACTGTATATTCGCCTGTTCCGATAGGTTTTCTTCTACCGCTTTCATCAGGTTCACCAAGTTCCATAATTTCGAACTTCATACCTTTTACATAGCCGTCTTCGCCTAAGATTTCAACAGGAGCGTGTAATAAATCAAAGATTACGCCTTCTTCTTTTGCGTGTCTGATTTCTTCTTTTCTTGCTGGGAGTTCAGCTTCTGTACGTCTGTAAACGATATGAACTTCTTCAAAACCTGCTCTTAAAGATGTTCTAGCAGCGTCCATTGCGACGTTACCACCACCGATTACGGCAACTTTTTTACCAACTCTTAATGGTGTTGGGTATTTATCATCGTTTGCGTGCATCAAATTTACACGAGTTAAGAATTCATTTGCTGAGTATACACCGTTTAAGTTTTCTCCAGGAATACCCATCATCTTTGGAAGACCAGCACCTGAGCAAATAAAGATTGCATCATAACCGTCATCTTCAAGTTGTTTCAATGTGATAGATTTTCCAACGATAACGTTTTTATTGAATTTTACGCCCATAGCTTTAAGTGCGTCTAATTCTCTATCTAAAACTACACGAGGTAATCTGAAAGGTGGAATACCATATCTCAATACACCGCCAAGTTCGTGTAATGCTTCAAATACTGTAACTTCGTGACCAGCTTTTCTCAAATCCGCTGCAGCTGTGATACCTGCACAACCAGAACCAACGATTGCAACTTTTTTGCCTGATGGTTTAATTTCTGTTTCTGCTGCTTTAGTTTTGTCACCAACGTATCTTTCTAAAGCACCGATTGCAACTGCATCACCCTTAATACCTAAAACACATTTGCCTTCGCATTGTCTTTCTTGTGGACAAACACGTCCGCAAACTGATGGTAACATACTTGATTGTCTGATTACTTCACCAGCTTTGTCAATATTGCCTTCTTTTACTTCGTGAATGAAGGCTGGAATGTTAATATTTACAGGACAACCTGAAACGCATCTTGGATTTTTACAGTTTAAACATCTTGAAGATTCAAGTTTTGCTTGTTCGTCTGTAAAGTTTTCTTCTACTGCATCAAAATTAGTCTTTCTGATGTTTGGATCTTGTTCGTGTTGTCTTTGTCTTTCTACTGCCATAATTTTTCTCCAATAAGTTTTTTTCTTAATTTTAAAATAAAGGAGTTTATTATGCAAATATTTTAACAATAAAAAGGTACTGTCTTTTAAACAGCACCATTAAATTAAAATAAGAGTGATTATGAAATTTTTTTTAAGTCAATAAGGAATAAGCCTATAAGACGATAAGTCAATTTAGAATTAAAATGTCATTTTATTAATAATTGACTTATAGCCTTGTCTTTACGCCCTCGCGTTAAACGGCACCGTTCACATTCGCAACGAAATGCTCAACGTTTTCGTTGGCTACGTTCACCTCTCGCTACGCTCGTGCCTCTGCTCGGGCTATGCAAAAGTCTTGAATGAATCTTCAGAGTTTTTCTTAACTACTGATTGAACAGATTCCATTTCGGTTTGAACCGCGTTGTGTTCAGTATCAAGCTGTTTCAATTTCAATTCTAACTCTTTATCTTGAGCTTGAATAATTGAAGTTCTTGCGTTGATGTTGTTCATTTCTTGTTCATACAAGTAGTTTTGATATGTATATTCATTCATCGCATCGTTGTATGCATCGTCATCAGTTACAGTTTTTGTTGTTACCGCAAAGTCTTGCGTACTACCTGTTGTTGGTGTGTATGTAAAGCCTGTAATACGATTTTGTTTATCTCTTGTAACTATACAAGGAGTATAATATTCATTCTTTGGAACTTCTCTTGTTCCTGCAGTGTAGTAGTTACATTTTTTATCAGATGCTGCAGTTGCAGTTCTTGCTTTTTCAAGGTCAGTGCCTTTGTAATATTGGTAAATAGGTTTTTCATCAGTACCTACGTTTGCAATATACATTTCACCAGAGCCATTACAAATATCAGCACTGTTGTACGCATCTTTGTGTATTTTATTTACATCATCGCTGTTGTCGTATTTGTACAAGTTGATAGTTTTACCTGATGATGTTGTAATTTGATATGTTTGATATGTTTTAGTTGATGAATATCTATCGTCTGTGAAGTTTACTTTATCTTTGGCAACAGTAGATTGATTTGTTGTTGGGCATAAATTAAACGCATCTTCTGTTGTTACGTAAGAATAAGCAACTGTGTATTGGTTATCAGTTCCTTTAACCTTTGTAACTTGCGAAATAGTTGCTTCTTCTCCACTACCAGGAACAGTGAATGTATACTCAACCTTAGTATAATCATTAGTGTTTGGTGGAGTTGGAACAGAAAGGACCAACATCTGATTATATAAGTTTGCAGATTCATTAGACAACACTGTTCTTTGTTGGTTGATTTGTTGCCCTTGGTATTCAATATTTGTTTTTCTTGCGGTAAGATTTAAAAATCTCGCCTGTGATGCTGCCATGCCCATAATTTATGTCCTTTCGGTAAGCTATTTTCTCTTTTTATTTAATGATATTTTTTAATTTATCAATAAATTTCTCCTTTTGTGAATTGTTTTTACTTGTAATTCTTGTGTAAGATGCAAGATGTATTGATGCAATGAGGCAAAGTAATATTGGTTACGCCTCAATGCTTCTATTCATCTATTATGCAAATGTCTTGAACGAATCTTCTGTATTTTTCTTACATACAGCTTTTACAGATTCCATTTCGGTTTGAACCGCGTTGTGTTCAGTATCAAGTTGTTTCAAGCGTAATTCTAATTCACGGTCTTGAGCTTGAACTACTGATGTCTTAGCGTTGATGTTGTTCATTTGTTGTTCATACAAGTAATTTTGGTAAGTGTACTCATTCATTGCATCGTTGTATGCTGCGTCATCAGTAATTGTTTTTGTTGTTACTGCAAATTCTTGTGCATCTCCGTCTGTTGGAGTATAAGTGAAACTAGAAACCCTGTTGTTCTTATCTCTTGTTATTGTACAAGGTGAATAAGATTCAGATTTTGGAACTGTTACAGTACCTGCTGAATAGTAACTAGCTTTACCGTTTCCTGTTGCACTTGTTGCAGTTGTAAGGTCAGTGCCTTTGTAATATTGGTAAATAGGTTTTTCTTCAGTACCTACGTTTGCAATATACATTTCACCGGTTCCGTTGCAAATGTCGTTATATGCATCTTTGTGTGCTGCATCTGCGGTTGTAACTTCACCATATTTATATAATTTCAGAACTTTGCCTGTTGCAGTTGTGATTTGATATGTTTGATATGTTTTTTTATTGTCAGGATCACGTTCATCTTCAAGGCTTACTTTTGTAGGGTCAACAGTAGATTGGTTTGTTGTTGGACAAATGTTAAATCCTTGTTCTTGTTCAACATAAGAATATGTTACCGTATATTGATTGTCAGTTCCTTTAACCTTTGTAATTTGAGAAACAGTTGCTTCATTTTCAGTTCCTGGAACCATGAATGTGTATTCGACTTTTGTATAGTCGTTAGTATTCGGTGGAACCGGTACCGATAAGCTCAACATTTGGTTGTACAAATTTGCAGACTCATTTGATAAGGCTGTTCTTTGTTGGTTAATTTGTTGACCTTCATATTCAATATTTGTTTTTCTTGCGGTTAGATTTAAAAACCTAGCCTGTGATGCTGCCATGCCCATGATTTTGTCCTCACTATGTGTGTTATCTCTCTCGTCGGTTAATTTAATGATGAAATTCAAAAAAGCAACATAATCTCCTCTATTTGATGTAAACAATTGTAAACAACCTTCTGAAGAGGCGCAATATAAGCACTTTTTAATGTGTGTATTTTTAGAAAAATACTATACCCATGTGGCTAATTCAATGAAATTTTGACCTAAAATGACATGTGATTTTGTAAAAATACATGCCAAAAATTGTTAAAAAGCATGCTAAAAAACTTCATGTATTTGTAATTAAACTTTTTAAGTGATATATATTATATATATAGAATATTGAAAGGAATTATTCATGGAAAAGAACAATGAAACTTTGCATGTCTTAAGACACTCGGCTTCACACATCATGGCTCAAGCCGTTCAATCTTTATTCCCACATGCCAAACTAGCAATCGGTCCTGCAACAGATACAGGCTTTTATTACGACTTTGACTTAGATGAACATACTTTTACGGAAGAAGATTTGACGAAAATTGAAGACAAGATGAAAGAAATCTTGAAACAAAATCTTACTTTTGAAAAATATGATGTAGAAGATGTTGATGCTAAAATTGCTGAATTTAAGGCTCAAGGTGAAATTTATAAAGCAGAATTGTTAGAAGAACACAGAAATGACCACCCAACATTATATTTAACAAAAGATAAAGACGGAAACGTGCTATTTAATGACCTTTGCGCAGGTCCTCACGTTCCAAATACAAGCTATATCAAAGGTAACGCTATCAAATTATTAAAAGTTGCTGGCGCTTATTGGAGAGGTAATGAAAAGAACAAGATGTTGCAACGTATTTACGCTACTGCATTTTGGACTAAAGAAGATTTAGCTGATTACTTGCACATGCTTGAAGAAGCTGAAAAACGTGACCACAGAAAATTAGGCGCAAAACTTGATTTATTCTCAGTAAGAGAAGAAATCGGTGCTGGCTTAGTTTTATGGCACCCAAATTTATATACAGTAAGAGAAGAAATCGAAAACTATTGGAGAACAGAACACAGAAAACGTGGTTATGTAATTGTTCAAACTCCACAACTTGCAAAATCTAAATTGTGGGAACTTTCTGGACACATTGACCACTACAAAGAAAACATGTTCTTTATTCAAAAGGAAAATGAAGATGATGATCAATACATTGTAAAACCAATGAACTGTCCATTCCACATCTTGATTTACCAATCACAAAGACATTCTTACCGTTCATTACCATTGAGAATGGCTGAATTAGGTACAGTTTACAGACGTGAAAAATCAGGTGCTTTGTCGGGCTTAACTCGTGTGCAAGGCTTCACACAAGACGATGCTCACATCTTCTGTACTCCAGAACAATTGGTAGATGAAATCAACAATATTATTGACTTTGTTGCTGATACAATGGCTATCTTCAAAATGGGATTTGAAGTTGAGTTATCAACAAGACCTGAAAGCTATGTAGGTAGCATTGAAAATTGGAACTTGGCAGAAGCTGGCTTGAAAGAAGCAATGGATAAACGTGGTATGAAATACGACATCAACGAAGGTGACGGTGCATTCTACGGTCCAAAAATTGACTTCAAGGTTAAAGATGCAATTGGTAGAACATGGCAATGTGCTACAATCCAATTAGACTTTAACTTACCAGAAAGATTTGAAATTAAATATCAAGACAAAGACGGTCAATTAAAGACTCCTGTAATGTTACACCGTGTAATCTTCGGTTCTATGGAACGTTTCCATGGTATCTTAATTGAACACTTTGCAGGCGCATTCCCAACTTGGTTAGCTCCAACTCAAGTTGCTGTTGTTCCAATTTCAAACGAAAAACACGCAGATTTTGCTGAAAAAGTTTATAAAAAACTTAGAGAACAAGGCATTAGAGCTTACTTAGATGATCGTTCTGAAAGTATGAATTACAGAATTAGAGAAAACTTGCAAGATAAGAAAGTTCCTTATGTTGCAGTAGTAGGTGACAAAGAAATTGAAGCAAATTCAGTAGCTGTACGTCAAAGAGGTGTAGGTCAAATTGGCACAAAATCAGTTGATGAATTTGTAGATATGATTTTGGACGAAATTAAGACTAGAAAATGCTAATTGAAGGTTCAATTTCATCAAAAAAAACTCAAATGTTGGTTGAAGAATATGCTCGATTATTGAATTCGGGCATTTCATCAGCCGACATTTTGGTATTGGTGAATAATTCAACCGCAAAAGAAAATTTTATAAACAAAACTTTTGAATTATTAAATATTGATTGTGTTGAAAAAATGCAAGTTTATTCATTCTTTGGGCTTGTATATAATACCGTAATGGACAATTGGGCGTTTTTAGAGAATAAACTTTCCAATGGAAAACCCGTTGTAATTCCTAATATGATTGGGTTAGAGATTTCTCAATTTATGTTAAAGGATATTATCAAGGATATTAAATTTGAAGGATATAACTCTAAAAAATCCTTGTTGCAACAGCTTTTTAGACGTTATTCTTTGATTATACAAAATAATCTTAATGATAAAGAGGTCGATTGGCGCTCAAATGAAGTGTTAAAAGAAGGATTTTCAAAAGATGCGAAAAGTGCATTGAAAACTTTAATGGCAAAAACGCTTAATTACAGAAGTTTTGACTACTTGAGACAAAGTTTACTATTTAATTATATATATAAAAATACAGAGGTTTTTAAAAATATTAAATATCTACTAGTTGATGATGCGGATGAAATCACGCCTATTTGTTTTGATTTTATCAACTATTTGAAACCTCAATTACAAAATTGTTTAATAGCTTGTGACAGGCATGGTTCAAGCCGTTCAGGGTATTTGAGTGCGGATAAAAATATTTATTCAAAATTAACTGAACTTTTTGCAAATGAAGTTGAAAAAATAGATACGCAATCGCCTTTAGCAGAAGATGCAGACGAACTTTATAGAAATGTAATTCAAAATGAGGTTAGCAGGTTAGAGCATTTTTCATTTTTGTCGCCTTCAAAACGTGCAACAATGATTGATTTAGCGGTTTTAAAAGTAGAAGACCTTTTAAGACAAGGCTACAAACCTTCTGATATAGTCGTTATTTCACCAATAATTGACGATATGCTTAGATTTTGCCTAAAAGAAAAAGTTCAAAATGCAAATTTACTTTTCTTGTCAGGTAGTGAAAAATTAGTGCAAAATCCTTATGTATTGGCATCTTTGACTATTTTAAAGCTAAACACCAATTTAAAAGATTCTCTTAGCGAGTTTGATTTAAGAGTAATTTTATCAAACATTTTAGACATTCCAATTAGACACTGTCAGGTTATTTTAAACCAATTTGAAAAGACTAAAAAACTTGTAGATTATGAGTTTAAGATAGAAGAATACAACGAAAAATATTCTAATTTTAGAAAAGTTGTCGAGGATTTAAAAGGCTCTAAAAAGACAATTTCAGAGCAGGTTTTGTATATTTTTGATAATTTATTCAAATTTTACTCTGTAAAAAATACAATAAATAAATTTACGTTCTTTGTAAAAGAGTTGCAAGACTTTGAGACTGTTTTCTCGCTAGATTTTATGGAGAATAAACTAGAAGACATAATCACTCAAATTGAAACCTCTGTAATTGCGGAAAACCCTTACAACACCTTTGAAATAGGCGAAAATGATTTAGTAATTGCAACACCTCAAAAAATTATTGATAACCAAATTCAAACAAAATTCCAATTATGGTTGGATATTTCTTCGAGTGAATGGATAAAAAATGATATCGGTCCATTGTATAATTCGTGGGTATTTCAGGCGGATTGGTCAAAAGACGATTATACAGTACAAGACGATGTAGAACTTTCTAGACAAAAAACAGCAAGAATTTTGCGTAAATTAACACTTTGTGCAAGCCAATTCATATATACGTTTTCAAGCCTTTTTGACGGTACAGGGGCTGAAAATTTTGGCGGAATTGAACAATATTTCAGAAATGAAGAAATTAAAACCTCAAATTCAAGTTTCAAAATTGTTCCACGTGAAGACCAAAAGCCCGTTTTAGATTATAAACAGGGACAAATGGCAATTTCTGCCGTTCCTGGGGCTGGAAAAACAACAATTTTGTTGGCTTTGATTATAAAACTTCTTAATGACGGCATAAATCCGGAAAATATCTTTGTTTTGACTTACATGGAGTCTGCTGCGCGTAATTTTAGAGAACGTATTAAAAATGTTAATCAAGAAAGCTCAAAATTGCCGAATATTAGTACAATTCATGGTTTGGCACTTAGAATTTTAAAGGATAATTCTAACTTTGAGCGCTTAGGTTTGGCTTCTGATTTTGAAATTTGTGACGATTCTCAACGTGCAACGATAATTCAAAGGGTTGCAAACCATTTAAAATTAAAGAAAAACGAGATTGAGGAATTTGACAGAGCTATTTCTATTATGAAACTTGGAGGCGGAGTAATTCCAAAATCTGTGACAGATGCGAAGGTTAAGAAATTCATCGAATTTTACAACCTTTATTCGCAAAGTTTAAAGGAAAATAGTTTGATTGATTATGACGATATGCTTTTGTCATCGGTTCGCTTGCTAGAAGAAAACAAGGATATTTTAGAATATTATCAAGAGGTTTGCCAATTTATCATTGAAGACGAAGCTCAAGATTCATCAGCAATTCAACAAAGATTAATTGCACTTTTAAGTGCAAAACATAAAAACTTAATTCGTTGTGGTGATATCAACCAAGCGATTACAACAACCTTTTCAAACGCTGATGTAGAAGGGTTTAGAAGGTTTATAAAAACAAGCCAAAGTGTTGAAATGAATTGTTCTCAACGTTGTTGTCAAGATGTTTGGAAACTTGCAAACAAACTTGTTGAATGGGCTGAAAATAGTCAAAATAATAAAGATTCCTTCTATAAAATCTTTATGAAACCTGTTGAAGGACGTAATCCGATAGCAGAAAATGCTGTTAAATCACTCGTTATGGAGAATACGTTTGCGGAAAAAAATTATATTTTAAAACAGATTAAAGAAATTCTTTCAAGTAATCCAAAAGCTACAATTGGCATACTTTTGAGAAGTAATTATCAAGTAAGCTCTTGGTTGTCATTTATTAATGATGCAGGATTTAAGAGTATTTCACGCTCGGAATGTTTAGAACAAAAAAGCGTTTATAGAACGATTTCATCTGTTTTAAATATGATTTTGAACCCATTTGATAACGAAGTTATCACAAGTTCTTATGAAATTTTGTCAGAAAATGGATTTTATAAAAGTCGTTTGAGTGTTGATATAAGAGCCTACGAAATTCCTTTTGTATTAGCTGATGTTGATGAAATGAATGTCGATTTGGCTCGTTTCTATTGGGATACAATTTATTGGTTAAACTTTTCTTCTTTGCCAATCGAAGAATTAGCTATCAAAATAGGTTTATTCTATTATACGAGCGAAATCGAAAAATCTAATGTTTACTTAATTTCAACGTTAATTAAAAGACTTGCAAGTTCAAATAGAAACTTTGTAACTGTTTTGGATAAATTATCAGCACTAGCTAAACGTCCTAATTTGAGCGGATTTAAGTTCTTTTCAGAAGAAGACGAAGCAAGCAAAGAGTTTTTAGAAGGTAAAATTCAAATTATGACTTATCATAAATCAAAAGGTGATGAATTTGATTATGTATTTTTGCCAGAATTTACAGAAAAATCTTTACCACTTGATTTTGCACAAATGGAACTGAAGAAAAACACTGATTTTATGGAACAAATTAGAGAATTTAATCCAAAATATAAGAAAAAATCTGAATTTGAATTGAAAAAAGTTCAAATTGCAGAAAATTTACGTTATCTAAAGAGACAAAAAGTTTTGGTAAGGTTCAAAAGCAAGCGCCAAGTATAATTTTTACAGAGCTATTGAAAGGAGTTAAAAGATGATAATTTCTCCTGCAATGCTAAAAATATTTGACGAATGTCCACAAAAATATAAATTTATGTACGTGGATAAAATTTCTTTACCTCAAAATAAATATTTCTTTGAAAAAGGTAAGAAAATTCACGCAATCGCAAGTTATTACATAAAAGGCTACGATGTTTCAAAATTAGAACAAGCCTTAACAGAAAAAGAAAAACAAATTTGGAACTATTTGAAATCAACAGAATATTTTAAATATGAACTGTTAAAAAGCGAATATCAATTAAATATGCACTTAGGCGAAAGTTGGATTGGCGGACGACTTGATGCACTTGTTAAAAATGGCGAGAATTATTATATTTTAGACTACAAAACAGGTGAAATTCCTAAAAATCCCGAATATGATTATCAAACAATGATTTATTTGTTATGTGCGGATAAAAGAATAGGGGATTTTCAGTCCCTTAGTTTTGTTTATTTGGATTTGAAAAATAATACAGAACATAAAATTGAGTTTACAGAAGACCTTAAAAAAGAATATATTCAAAGGCTTTCAACCACTTTAAACAAGCTAACTTTAGCTACAAATTATAAAAAGAATAAGTTACAAAATGTTAAGTGTAATTGTGACTATTATAAAATTTGCTCAATAATGTGATATTATAAGTGTAGTAGCATTTGCCTCTAAAAACATGTTAAAGAAATGTTACAAACATGCTAAAAGATAGCATTTTTCATGCTTTCGCGGACTTTTAGTATATGTGTAGGTACATAAGAATAATAGTATAGTGTAGAAAATGTCAAATTACGTAGCGTCATTAATATCGTTATATGAAAATGCGAAAGCCGCCAAGGGTGGTAATATTTTACGACATGCTTCCGTAGTTGGTCATGCTTCCAAAGTAATTACGAAGATTGCTTCTGGTCAAGCAGGGGAAGCACCAGCAAAGTTATGTCAAGGAATTGTTGATACTTTTAACAAAGCGACCGAAGGTTCAAAAATTGGTAGCGCTGTTAGAAAAGGTGTAAAACTTTCCAGAAATACAGACCCTATTTCAGCAACTTGTGCGATGATTAGGGTTTGTAAATCTGATACTCCTGCAAGAGCCTTCTTAGAAGAAGCCGCAGATATTATGGGTATGTTTATTGTCGAAGGTTCAATGATTAAATATGCCAAAGATATTGCAAACATCAAAGGTATAAAAACTTTGAATGACGGTATGGTAAACTTCTGCAAAGGTAAAAAAGGATTGAATGTTGTTCCAGCTGTTGTATATGGTGTGTTATTCACCGTAGGTTCAATGGTCGGTTCAAATGCATTTAGAAAAGCCGGAACTTGGGTAGCTGATAAA
>ERZ808267.513-NODE-513-length-11373-cov-3.613448_pt1 | contig 11373 bp, 10 predicted proteins | sample MGYA00521241_ERZ808267 | MGnify/ENA primary metagenome ERZ808267 (study PRJEB31516, sample SAMN03275592) | gut metagenome | biome: mammalia-associated habitat; material: feces | host: Papio cynocephalus | place: Kenya | collected 2012-07-19 ... | reverse complement strand
AGACCCCGAGCTTTAGCGAGTGGGCGAGACGAGCACCACCGTGCGAGCGAGTTCATTTGCGCTACGCGCATCGTTGTGCGATAGAACAGAAATCTTGACTTAATTCACGGACAAAGCGGGGGAAGTATTTCGCGGACGCGAAATCCCCTGCACCACAAAAAGAAAAATTACCGAGTGCTTTCACTGTCAAAGCGACGACTTGCGCTACGCGCATCGCCGCGCCACAGGATAAAAAATTTTGACAAAGGGGGGAGAGGGTGAGAATGTGGGGGGAGTATGAAATTTGACGTTGAGAAAATCAGGAATGAATTTCCGATTCTGAGGGAGAAAATGCACGGAGGGAAACCTTTGGTGTACTTCGACAATGCCGCCACGGCTCAGAAGCCCGAGGCAATAGTTGCGGCGACATCGGAATTTTACCTCAAGAACAACGCAAATATACACAGGGGCGCATACGAATTGAGCGACCGCTCAACGTCGATGTACGAAGCCGCGCGCGAAAAGGTCAAACGGTTTCTGCACGCAGGCTCAGAGTACGAGGCTGTGTTTACGTCGGGGGCTACGGAGTCGCTAAACATAGTTGCCCAGTGCTGGGGCGCGGACAACCTGAGGGAGGGCGACGAAATTTTGCTCACAGAAATGGAACACCATGCCAATATAGTGCCGTGGCAGTTCGTCGCCCAGCGCACGGGAGCGAAAATCCGAGTTGTAAAAATCACTCCGCGCGGCGAGCTTGATATGGACGATTTTTCGGCGAAACTTTCTCCGCGCACAAAAATTGTTTCGGTTGCGCACGCTTCCAACGTGCTGGGGACGGTAAACGATATCAACGCAATAGCCGCCGCGGCGCGCCGCGCGGGCGCATTGGTGAGCGTCGACGCGGCGCAGTCTTCGCCGCATTTGCTCGACAACCTCGAATGCGCCGACATAGATTTTCTTTCGCTTTCCGCCCACAAGTGTTTCGGCCCGACGGGCGCAGGCGCGCTGGTCGCCCGCCGCAGTATTTTGGACAAAACAAGACCGTGGAAATTCGGCGGCGACATGATTGAAAACGTTGCGTGGAGCGGCACGACTTTCCGCCCCAGCCCCGAGCGGTTCGAGGCGGGCACGCCGAACATCTGCGGCAACGTCGTTTTCGGTGCGGCGTGCCAGTACCTTTCAAATATCGACAAATTCGCCGCAGCCGAACACGAAGACGCGCTTTTGAATATGCTCACCGAGGGGCTTTCGGAATTCGAGGGCTTGCGGATTTTCGGAACGGCGACACACAAGGTTTCGGTTGTCTCGTTCGCAGTTGACGGCGTCCACCATAACGACATCGCCGCAATGCTCAACAACTACGGCATAGCCGTGCGCTCTGGGCACCATTGCGCCGAACCGCTTATGAATACGCTCGGCGTAATCGGCACATGCAGGGTATCGCTTGCATTCTACAATACCGCCGAAGAAATAGAGTACTTCCTGAAATCGCTGCGCCACATTTTGGGCGTGCTGCGGTAGGTTAAATTGAGCGGAAATTGGCGGCACTCGCACGCCTACATTGCGGTTAAAACGCGGAAGCACGCGCCCATATTCGCGGGGCTTATCAGCTGGCAAAGTTCGCGTTTGCGCGGGTCCGTCGGGGGCGTCTTTGAAATTATTTCGTCGAGGAGCTTCGGGGCGAGCTTCACTACAAACTCTTCCTGCGTGTACGTTTTAGCCGCGCGCGAACAGCGCTTTGCAACACTTTCGAAAATATCGCAACAGGGCGAATACGTAATGTCTGCAAGCCCGACATTTTCAAACAAGTCCGCGCCGTCGCGGTGCTTCGAGTACGTGCGGGCGGTGCCGTTGGGCAGAAGCGAAAGCTCGTCGGCGGTTCTGAAATAGTCGGCAAAGACGAGCGCGCCGCGCCACGGCTGAAGGCAGATGTCTTCGAACATCTTTACGGCGTCGAAAGAAATGTCCAGATTGAAACCCTCCACGCGGGCGCGCGGGAAATGGAAATCGAGAATGTCGAGCTCTTCGGGGCGCGCGTCCATGAGTATTTCGCGCCTGTTTTCGTAGGAGCCCGAAAATTCCACGGCGCGCTTGCGCCAAGCGCCGTCGCGAAAGGTGAAGCGCTCGAACGGTCGGGCGTCGAGCAGCTCGTTTGAAACGGGCGAAACATTGCCCTCAAGCCTTATTTCGTCTCCGAGGCGTATGGTTTTAGCCCCTTGTACCATTTGGTATTGGGGTTCTGCGCCGATTTCGGCAATGCCGAATTTTTCGGGTCTTTCGCCCTCGCGTTCGAGCATTGTCGCGCACGCCTCTTCAACCGCCTGCCCGAATACGCCGCATTTAAGCGACGCGGAAGTGTAGAAATCGCCGCCGTCGCCAACCCGTTTGCGCGGCTGCCTGTAGTAGCCGAATTGTTCGTCGTAGAGGGCAATGTTTATGAAATCCGCCCACGAAATCACGCCGCCGTTTGCCGCGGCAAAATCGACTATTTTTTCTTCAAGCTGTTTCATTGTGCAAATTTTCCGCATTCAACACGCACGGGCGACCACTGCCGCGCGCCGTCGGTCGGCGGCTCTTCGGTGGATGTCGCCAAAATCTGCGCCGTCGGGCTTGCGCACGACCAAAAGCGCCGCCGCCGATTGGCGTCAAGCTCTCCGAGAACGTCGTCGAAAAGCATTACTGGCTCTTCGCCGAGGCGTTTTTTTGCCAGCTCGAACTGCGCCAAACGCAGGGCTATGACAGCCGATTTCTGCTGCCCTTCCGAGGCGTACGTCTTGGCGTCGGCGGAGTCTACGAATATTTTGAAGTCGTCGCGGTGGATTCCCCTTTGGGTTGTGCGGCGCAGCATGTCCGACTGCCGCTGGCGGCTGAGCATTTCGAGGAAGTCGCCGGCGGTTTCGGCGTCGAAATTCGTATTTCCGCCCTGTCCGGTGATTCGCCCGCCAGTATTGCGTATTTTTGCGTAGCCGCAGCGCCGATTTCGGCAAAGAGCGCCTTGCGTTTTTTTATTATAGTTTCGGCGGATTGCGCCATGGCGGATTCAAAGGCGTCGTAGAGATGCCCGTCGGCGGATTCGGCACGCAGAAGCGCGTTGCGCTGGGCGAGGGCGCGGTGGTACTTGCGCAGTTCGTCGAGGTATTCCGAATCCACGGAGGAGGCGAACATGTCCATGTCGCGCCGCCGTACTTCGGGGGAGGAGCGCAATAGGCGTATGTCTTCGTTGGTGATTGTAAGCACGGGGAACTTGCCTATGAAATCGGCAAGCTTTGCGGTTTTTTCGCCGTCGACTACAACGTATTTTTCCTCTCCTACGGCTATTTCTATTTGTGAAGTTCTGCCGCTGTCGAGCGCGGCTTCCGCCAGAATGCGCGCGGTTTTTGCCCCCATGCGCACGAGCGCCTCGGGCGACGCCGAGCGGAACGAGCGCGCCGCGTTGAGCATTCCGACGGCTTCCAAGAGATTCGTCTTGCCCTGCGCGTTTGCCCCGTGAATCCACACGCTGGGGGCGTCCAAACGCACTTCGGCAAATTCGACGTTCCTAAAATCGAGCAATCTTATAAAATTTAACTTCACAAAAAAATCGAATGCGTATAGCGTCTGATTAAATTCAATCAATGTAAAGATTTTTATGGAAAAAGGTACCGACTATTTGCAAAACGCGCTCGAGCACAGGGACGACGAAACCGATATTTCGCTGCGCCCGTCTGGGTTCGATTCCTTCACGGGGCAGAAGAAGACCGTGGAGAGGCTCAAAATAATGGTCGGTGCGGCGAAGCGGCGCGGCGACACGCTCGACCACATTCTCCTTCACGGGCCGCCGGGGTTGGGCAAGACAACGCTCGCGTTCATTCTTGCAAACGAGATGGGCGCGAATGTCCGCGTGACGTCGGGGCCGGTGATTGAAAAGGCGTCCGACTTGGCGGGGTTGCTGACGAATTTGCAGGAGGGCGACATTCTCTTCATCGACGAAATCCACAGAATTTCGCGCACGGTCGAGGAGTTTTTGTATTCGGCAATGGAGGACTTCCGCATAGACGTGATGATTGACCAAGGCCCGAACGCCAGAAGCGTGCGGCTCAACGTCCCCAAATTCACGCTTGTGGGTGCTACGACCCGCACGGGCTTGCTTTCCGCCCCGCTGCGCAGCCGCTTCACGCTGCAGACGCGTCTGGACTATTACGACAGACCCGAACTCATAAACATTGTAATGCGCTCGTGCTCGCTTTTGGGCGTGGAAACGGACAAATTCGGCGCCGACGAAATTGCGCGCAGGGCGCGCGGCACGCCGCGAATAGTCAACCAGCTGATAAAATTCGTGCGCGACTACGCCCTTGAGCGCGCCGACGGCGTAATAACCCGCGAAATTGCCGTCAACGCGCTCGAGCTTCTGGAAATCGACGAAAACGGCTTGGACGAAATGGACAAGCGCATTCTCAACGTGATGGCGCGCAACTACAAGGGCGGGCCCGTGGGGCTTGGCACTGTTGCCGTAGCCGTCAACGAGGAGGCGGAGACGCTCGAGGAGGTGCACGAACCGTACCTAATTCAGGAGGGCTACATTCGCCGTACGCCGCAGGGGCGCGTGCTCACCGAAAAGGCTTGGCAGGTTTTGGAGCTTGATTCTTTCGGAGCGCAGCAGTCGCTTTTCTGATATGAAAGAGGTCGATTGCATAATCGTCGGTCAGGGAATTGCAGGCTCGAATCTGGCGTTCGAGCTTTTGCTTCGCGGCAAAAAAATCGCAATTTTCGACGATTCCTGGAATGCCGCCGCGTGTCTTGTTGCCGCTGGGGTAATCAATCCCATTACGGGGCAGAGGCTTGTCAAGAGCTGGCGCAGCGAGACTGCCCACCCGTACGCAAAAAAATTCTACAGGCTTCTCGAGGAAAAGCTGGACGCAAAATTTTTCCACGACAGGAAAATTTTGCAGCTTTGCAAGTCGCCCGAAGAACACGCCCTCTGGAGCAAGCGCAAGGCGGAGCCCGACTATGCGGAATTCATAGGCGCGGGTTCGTGCGAGGGCGCGTTCGAAAACCTCAACGACAAATTCGGCTTCCATTTTATAGAACGCTCGGCGTGGGTCGAGCCGCCGTCGATAATGTCGGCATACGGGGCTTTCTTTGAAAAATGCGGGGTTCTTGTGCGCGAAAAGTTCGACTATTTAGCGCTGAAGATTTCGCCCGAATGTGCCCGCTACGGCGATTTCCGCGCGGATAAAATAATCTTTTGCGACGGCTGGGCAGCGGTGAAAAATCCGTATTTTTCGTGGCTGCCGTACCGCTGCGCAAAGGGCGAAATTCTGCGCATAAAAGCCGACGTCCAAATTCCCGAGTACATCATTCACAGGGGCAACTGGCTGATGGAGTGCGGCGGGGAATTCCGCGTCGGCTCCACTTGGGACAGGGAACATCTCGACACGTCCGCAACGCCGGCGGCGCGCGCCGAACTGCTCGCCGCGGCAAAAAACATAATTACAAAAAATGCGGACTTTGAAGTTGTAGACCACAGCGCGGGAATCCGTCCTTGCACGGCTACGACGCGTCCGCATTTGGGCGTGCACCCGAAATTTCCCCGCGTGTATTCGTTTAACGGCTTCGGCTCTAAAGGGTATGCGCTTAGCCCGTTTTTCGCCCGCGAATTCTGCGCGTATTTGTTCGACAATGCCGCGCTCGATTCCGAGGCGGATTTGGCGCGCCACGTCAGAAAGTTTTACAGATAATGCTTTACACTGCGGCGCATTCGGATAGAGTCTGCGCCGTTATGAGGTCGATTTTTAGCATTGTTTTTTCGGTATTGATTTCGTGCGTTTGCGCTTTCGCGCAGGCGCGCAAGCTTGACGAATCGGCGGCGCAGTTCGTCAGGGAGCGCCTTTGTCCGCTTCCGCAAAAAGCGGAGTTTTTCGACGCCTACTACACGATGTCGAAGGATTCGTCCGTACTGCTGCGCTGTTCCGCTGAGCTTTCAGACGGCGACAGGCGCACGCTCGCCGACGAAATGCAAATGCTTTTCAAGTTTTTGCCGAAAATGGTTTTCAAGACGGACGCCTCGTGCGCGCCGATTCCCGAAGAGGGCTACACTTTGCGCATTGACGGCGGCGGCATTGACATAGGCGCGTCGGGAGTCGCGGGGCTTGTGCATTCGCTCAAGACGCTGCGGCAGATGTCGGAGCTCGACAGGCTCGACGTTTCCAAGCGCGTGTTCGACCATTGCAATATTGAAGACGCGCCCGAAATCAAAACGCGAATGATTCATTTGTGCCTCTTTCCCGACCTCACCGCAGACCGTTTTGAAAAATACCTGCGCTTGGCGTGGTACTACAAATTCAACTACGTCATAATAGAGGGGTGGGGCACTTTCCCCCTTGAAAAGCACCCCGAATTTTCGTTCGAGAAGCGCGTTTCGAAGTCGGATTTCAAGCGCTGGATAGATTTTTGCAAAAAGTACAAAATGACGCCCGTTCCGCAAATGCAGGTGTGGGGGCACGCCTCGCAGGCGCAGGAATTTTCGGCAAAGCACGTTGTGGAAAACAGGCACCCCGAACTTGCCAACCTCTACGAGCCGCTCGGCTGGACATACTGCTATTCAAACCCCAAGACGATGCTCTATTTGAAGGACAACATTGCCGAACTTGCCGAACTATTCGGCAACCCGCCGTTCTTCCATCTTGGCTGCGACGAAGCCTACGACAGGGCGACGTGTCACAAGTGCCGCTCCGAAAAGCCGTCGGCGCTTTTCGCCCGCGTAATCAACGCCTATTCCGATTTCCTCAAAGAACGCGGAATGCGCGGAATAATCTGGCACGACACCCTCATAGACGCGAAAAATCCAGCGTGGAAAAAACAGATTGTCCACGGCGACGCCGAATCGGAGGCGTCGCTTGACGAGATATCAAAAAATATCATAATCGCCGACTGGCAGTACGCTCCGCAGTCGGATTTTCCAACGAGCCGCTTTTTCAAATCGAAAGGCTTTGACGTGCTCGGTGCGCCGTGGAATGCAAAGGCGGGCGTTTACGCTTTCGCCCGCGCAGTCAAGAAAGACGCGCTTTGGGGCTATTTGCAGACAACGTGGAATGCGCAGTTCAAAAAAATAGACGTTGTTTTCTACCACGCTGCAAACGCCGCTTGGCGCGGCGGGGACGAGTCGGTTGAAAAGCAGCTTTCCACGCAGGAAAACGGTTCCGGGCACGCGCACCACCGCCGCCTTATGCTTTCCGCCGACAAACATTTCAAAGAAGTTGAAAGCGATATGGGCAAAGATTTCGACTTCCGCGAGCTCGGCAAATACTACAACCATTTGGAAGTAAGGTAGGCGCGTTTGCGGCGTCCGCCTTATTTCAGCGCCGATTCGCGCGTGCTATTTGCCGCGCATGCCGTCGAAGAATTTTTCGGCGGCTTTTTTGTCCTTTTTTATCGCAGCAACAAGGGCGTCGAGCGAGGCGAATTTTTCCTGCCTGCGCAGAAATTTAAGCATTGTTATTTTGAAATTTTCGGGTGCGCCGAATTTGACGTTTTCAAACAAATTTACCTCTATGAGCGGTTCGGTTTTGCCGACTGTCGGCGCTGTTCCGTAAGAGGCGACTCCGCGGTATTTTGCGCCCGTCTTTATGCGCACAAGCTCTACGGCGTACGCGCCAAAGGGCGGCTTACAATCGGGATTCCACGGTACGTTTATTGTGGGGATTCCGATTTTCGACCCGAGGCGTTTGCCGCGTTTTGCCCTGCCGAAGACTTCGTATTTTTTGCCCTTGATGTCTTCGTATAGGGCGAAATCCGCGTTTTCCACGGCTGTGCGCATCAGCGAAGAGCTTATTCGGCGGCCGTCTGGCAGGAATTTTCCCGCGACGGCACAGTACTGCCAGCGGTTTCTCTTTGAAATTTCGCCGAGTGTTTTTGTATTGCCCGAGGCCTTGTGGCCGAAGACAAAATTAAAGCCCGTAATTATTGCCTTTAGGTTCGGGAAAAGTCTTGCCAGCCTTTCGGCAAAGGCTTCGGGCGACATTTTGGCAAAATCTTTCGTGAATTTTTTTACGAAGACTTTTTTTATTCCCGCCGCCTCGAATTCCGCACTGCGGCGCGCAGGCGGGAAAATCATTTTTGCGGGTTCGCGCCCCATGTTAATCACCTGCGACGGGTGGGGCGAAAACGTCAGCACGCACGGCACGGCGTTGTATTTTTTAGCCAACTCGAGCGCCTTTTTTATCACGCGGGCGTGCCCCTTGTGCAAGCCGTCGAACATTCCGATTGCCAAGACGCATTTGCGGCGGTACGGCGTATTTTCGTCTATGCTGACGGTCTGCATATTTTTTTAAAGGGCAAAACTCGGCGCGGCGGCGGCTACGGGAATGAGCTGCTTTTTGATTGCCGCAGCCCCCATCTGTTGGAGCTGGTCTATTGTGATTGCGTCTTTTACGCTGAACTTGCCGCTCGAGATTCTGCGCAGCGCCGTCATGTGCGCGCCGCAGCCTATGCGCTTGCCGAGGTCGTGGCAGACGGTTCTAACGTATGTTCCCTTTGTGCAGGCAAGCTCGAATGAGACTTCGGGCAGGTTCATTTCGAGAAGGTCGAAGCGGGCTATGTTTATGAAGCGCGGTTCGCGCGCTACTTCCTGCCCCTGTCTTGCCAGCTTGTAGAGCGGAATGCCGCCGACTTTTTTTGCCGAAAACATAGGCGGAGTCTGGTATTGGTCGCCCAAGAAAGCGTTCATTGTCTGCTGGAGGCTTTCGGCATTCAGCCCCTCGGGGACGGGCATTTGGGCTACGACTTCGCCCTCGCTGTCCTGCGAGTTTGTCTCGACGCCCAAGACGAATTTGCCGTCGTAGACTTTGTCGTGGCTCATCAGGTATTGCGAGAGTTTTGTCGCCTTGCCGACGAGTATTACGAGCAGCCCCGTGGCAAGCGGATCGAGCGTGCCCGCGTGCCCGACGGAGCGTATTTTCAGGCAGCGCCTGACTTTGTTGACTACGTCGTGCGATGTGCAGCCCTGTTCTTTGTCTATGAGTAAAACTCCGTCAAATTCGTTCATATTTTTCCAGACTTTTGCGGCAAAGTTCTATGAACTTCGGCATAATTGTATTGAAATTTTCGTTTTTTGCGGTGAAGCCCGCCGCTGCGAGATGTCCGCCGCCGCCGAAGCTTTCGGCTATTTTGTTGACTTCGTATTGCGGGAATCTGCCGCGCACGCTTCCCTTTACCGAGCCGTCGGCGAGCTCTTCGAGCGTTGCGGCAATTTCGACGCCTTCGATTGCGCGCGCAAAATCCACAAGACCGTCGGTATCCTCTTTTTTTGCGCCGGTGTTTTCAAAGGATTTTTGCGTCAGAAAGCCCACGCGCACCCTGCCGTTGCAGTAGGATTTCAGCGAGCCCAGATAAATGGCAAGCAGCGCCATTTTTTCGGGGCGTTCGCGCTGGTATAGCTCCTGCGCCACTGCGTTGGGATTTGCGCCGCATTCCACGAGCGTCTTCGCGGCGTCGAAAGATTCCCTCCGCGTAGACGTTGTTGTAAATTGGCGGGTGTCTGTGGCAAGCCCCGTGAAAAGCAGGTTTGCAATTACGGGCGAAATTTTCAGCCCGAGTTCGCCGACGCACAGGGCTATTATTTCCGCGGTTGCGCCAGCGCAAATGTCTATGCAATTGATTTCGGCGGTGCTTGCTCCCGAGGCGTGGTGGTCTATGCAGGCGAAGATTTTTCCGCCCGCTCTTTCCCCGAGAGTGTCGCTTACTCTCGAAAAATCCGAGCAATCCACAAGGACAATATCCCAGCCCGAAAGGTCGAATGTTTCCGAATTTTCAAGGGGCAGGGGCGCGAGGTTTTTGTAGAGATGCGGAACTTCGTTTTTGTTGACGCACACGACCGCCTGCGCGCCGGAGGCGGAGAGTATTTCGCGCATTGCAAATTGCGACGCCACGCAGTCGCCGTCGGGGCGCATATGTCCGGCAACGGCTATTTTTCTGCCGCGCGATTCTTCGAGCAGTTTCTTGAAATTTTGGAAAACTTCGGGATTCATCTTTTAATTATCGGAAGAATCCTGCGCGTCTTTTGCAGATTCGGCTTGGCGCTCTTCCTCTTCGATTTCGTCAATGACTTCCAGAATTTTCATTCCGCGCTCCACGGACGGGTCGTAGACGAATTTAAGCTCGGGCGTGTATTTTATGACGACGTTTTTGCCGACTATTCTGCGGATTTCGTTGCGCACGGACATCAGAAATTTGCCCGCCTTTGCCACGTTTTCGCGGCTGCCGAGAACCGAGTAGTACACGATTGCCTTTTTGAGGTCTGCGGAAATGTCGACTTCGGTTATGGTTATTGCAACCGATTCGGCGCGCCAGCGGCCGTGGAGTGCCATGCTGATTTCGCGCTTTATCAGTTCGCCGACTCTGATTTTACGTTCTCCCATACAGTTCGCGGTTTACAGGTCGGGTCTGATTTCGAGAATTTCGTAGCACTCGATGATGTCCTTGGGCTCGAAATCGTTGAAGTTCGAGAGCGAAATACCGCATTCGTAGCCGGCGCGCACTTCCGTGACGTCGTCCTTGAAGCGCTTGATGTCGCTGATTTTGCCGTTGGCAATTTCCTTGCCCTTGCGGTATACGCGGGCGCGCTTTTCGCGCTTGACCATGCCTTCGGTGACCATGCAGCCTGCGACTTTTCCGCCTTTGGAAACGTTGAAGAGCGCGCGCACTTCCGCCGCGCCGAGCTTGTTTTCCTTGAGTTCGGGGTCGAGAAGTTCCTTCATCGCCTCGCGGACTTCGTTGATAAGCTCGTAAATGATGTTGTGCGTTATGAATTTTACGCCCGCGTGTTTTGCAAGACCCGCCACGCCGTTTTCCTGCTTGACGTTGAACGCCACTATGGAAGCGCCTGCGGTTGCGGCAAAGTCGACGTCGTTCTTGGTGATTTGCCCGACGCCGCTGGAGACTACCTCGAGCTTTACCTTGTCGCTCTTGATGTCGTTGAGGCATGCCACGAGGGCTTCCACCGTTCCCGAAACGTCGCTTTTTACAATGCACCTGAAGACTTTTTGGTCTTGGTTTTCTATTGCAGCCATCAGTTCTTCGAGGTTTGTCGGCTTGGGGGCGACTTCTGCGGCGGCTTGGCGTTTGCGCTCGAGAATTGCCTCTTCGGTTATGCGCTTTGCCTGTCTGTCGTTTTCAACCTTGGTGAAAGTGTCGCCAGATTCGGGAGCGCCCGTCCAGCCCATGACGACTGCGGGTGTGCTGGGCTCTGCGTTGGGGATTTTCTTTCCCTTGTCGTCGAGCAGGGCTCTGACTTTGCACCAGTTTTCGCCGCAGACGATGACATCGCCGGGCTTGAGCGTGCCCGAGCGCACAATCACGGTTGCGGTTGCGCCTCTGCCGGCTTCAAGCTGGCTTTCTATTATGACGCCTTCTGCGGGG